>OIZF01000703.1_pt1 | contig 22217 bp, 14 predicted proteins | sample 1588471 | NCBI WGS metagenome assembly OIZF01 (sample SAMN03283279) | human gut metagenome | biome: human-associated habitat; material: feces | host: Homo sapiens | place: Peru | collected 2012
ACTCATATCCTTAAGGATTACTTTAAACCGGGACATGTTACACTCGGCATTAATAATGTTTTCCTTGCCACCAAGACAAACTAAAAGCTTATTGGCCTCCAAATTAAAGTCTTTTCTCATTAATTTCATTACAATTAACGAAATAAAAAGTAAAACAACAATAATAATTAAATAAACAAAAATTCGTTCCATATTTATCTACCTCATAAAAATCATACTATAAAATAGATAAATTTGCACTAATTTTAAAATTTCACATAAATTATAAAGAGATAAACGATAAGTAAGAGCTACCTGACACCAGTAATCTAGTCGTCTATAAAGTTTAGAATAATCTTCTTTTGGTTCCTTATTATCAAATAATTCCACATTAGTTATTCTTTGGCTTGCTTTTTTACTTTCATAATAGGAAACTAACTTTTGTTGTTCTTCTAAAGTAAAATAGTTATTTAAAATTTGTAAATCATCTTTTTTTCTTAAAATTTTAGAAAGATCAGGTTTAGCCAAACCACATTTTTTGGCTAATTTTTCTACCGTATCTAAACATCCTTCTTGTAAAGTTTTTTTCAAGATTATCACTATTTTTTGAAATTTTCTAAATCCTATTATTTCCTCTCTGTTAGCTATGGCACTTAAATCATAGTTATTTTCCTCTAGTCTCATTAATTTTTTATATAATTCTTGTTTATGTTCAATTGATTTATTTTGTCTAAATATTTTTATTTTTTTAGCTATTTTTTCATCGTATAAACTACTTTTAGAATTAATAAAACATCCTAAATATCTAGAAACGCATGTATTAGAAATTCCTAAAACTTCACTGATTTCCGCTTCAGAAAAACCATCCAAAGTAAGAGATATTATCTTTTGAGAAATAGGAATTAGTTTAGCAAAAAAATCTTCTATTTCTTGTTTAAAGGGTTTTATTTCGGTTATGTTGTACATTTCGTGCTTTAAGCGGAACATACAGACGGAACAGCGGGTGTATACTTGGGGAATGTGCAGATAGTGTACTTTGTTCAGCAGGTCGAAGCGGAACGGCGTGGGGATTGCCCTTTGTTTGTAGGAATCCCACACGCAGTATTGTTTACCCATCTTGCAATCTAGTGTTGCTTTGGGGCAGTCATTACACTGTGAGCAGGGGCAAGGACGAGCGCACGTCATACCGTTTACTATTTCGGTAGGTTGGTGGCAAAAGTTATCCCAGCTAGGCATCGGAAACATCTTCCTTTGTTTCTAACCAAATATCTTTCCAAAGGTTGTAGTTTTTGCGGAATGTGGCCCAGCAACCGTTATCGTATGCCCAACGCGCCATCTCATAAATAGAGTTGAACTTGGGCATATTAAACATTGTGTCTACCTGTTCTTCTTCGGTGACACCCTCGTTTTTTTCGGGCGGATTGAAGTTGTTAGTGCCTACAATGTCGGGGTTATACTGGTATTTGTCGGGGTCGTTCTCGTGCCAGAGATACACATAACTGCTATACAGGTTCAAACACTTGCAAATTGCGTTTGCGGTGACTGTATCGCCCGATTGTTTTGTAATGTCCTTTGCAACGCCGCTTGCATAGCGCTGGTTTGGAAACTTCACAACAAAATGAACGTGCGGTTTCTTTAGGTCGCCGATATTCCAATCAGGGCAATCGCCGTCGTGGTCTTTTGCGTACTTTTTATAGCTGGCTTCGCTATATGTATCTTTGTCGTGCAATGCCCATGCACAAGGGTAATGTGTTTGCACATACTCGATAGCCTGTTGTTGGCTCTCTGGGTATAACGTAAATACGAATTGATACGCTCGTGGGGACTTTTTTTCAGCCACCTTTAACACCTCGCTCGTTTTGACTTGTCTTTTGACTCTCCACGGACATAGCCCCGTGGAGAGTCAAACCAGTAAACACGGCTTGGCTACTTGGTGGCGGTCTTGGTGGTGGCGGGTGCATCTCCATAGGGCTGTACCTCGTTACTCAACGACCTCGAAATCTTTCAGACGCACCGTCTTGTAATACTCGGTGGTCTCAAAATCAATCTTGCGATTGAGAACGTCGGTCTCCTTGCCGCCGCACTCGGCGACCAGCTGGGCGTACATATCCGGGGTTGCACGAACCTGTACAACCTCAACGCCGCCAAGGTTCTCACGGTTCTTTTTGACGGCGTGCAGGAGAAAGTAATCGTACTCCTGCTCAGACCCCGCATTTTTACCAGTGGTAGGGGTGAACTTGCCGACTTTGTGCTGGATGCCAAGAACAGTGTGTTTCATTTTGTAGACCTCACTTTTTTAGTTAAGAGACTTCTGTTTTCATGTCTCTGTGTGTTTAAATCAGCTCGGTTAGCTGATGCGTTTAGTCTACAACGTAACTATTTTGCGAAATATGTCAAATAACAGATGACATATTTATTGAAATTTGCTATAATTACATTAGTGTAATTAGCAATATTTGAGTGATATGATACATGACCGATTCTGTATTGGCGGCAGTTTGTTGTACACAGTGCTGATTCCGACTATTATGACCATTGTGAGAGTGTTTTATGGGTGGAATGAAAGATAAAGAGCGCTTTTCAGCGGGGCTGGTTTCAAAACCATTTTGGTTTTATGAGTATAAGACTTATGCAGAGCAATTAAATAAGGGATATACGGCAGAAGAGATAAAAGCACAGGCTCTACAAATGAACTTGTTTCCTGCTGCAAAAGAATACCGTGTCAAAGAAATTCTTTCCTGTGTGTCACGCCGAGTAATGCAATTTGAACCTGAGTGGCGAGACCTTTTTATGCAGCAGAGTGTTTCTGTTCAAAAACTGATGGTGCTTCTGTCAATTATGGCTGATGATAAGCTGTTTTTTGTGTTCATGTATCGGATATACCGGGACAAGCTGATTATCGGTGCAGATTGTTTGGAAGCTAGCGAGGTATTATCATTCTTTAGGCTTATGCAGAATGAATCTGAGGAAATCAGCCAATGGAAGGATACTACGATTCGGAAACTGTCCCAGTCGTACCGTAGGCTGCTCAATGATGCAGGGCTTCTTATGGGTGAAAAAATCATTCCGCCTCTGCCAAGTGCAGCGGTAAAGCGTTATCTGAAAGAGCATGATATGAGTGCATACTTACAAGCCATCACAGGAGCAGATGAATGAACACAGATCAGAAGTTAAATAAGCTCGATGACTTTCTGCATACCATTTCCGCAGAAACAACAACCGGACTCGGCGGTGAGGCTGGATATTATGTGTTCAGCTATGACCCAAAAGATGAAATGAAAGTCCGGCACTGGACTGCACGGGAAGTTGAAATGTTGCAAGAAAACCATCGGCCAGTGGTAGAGTTTGACCTCTATAAGATTATGACCACTCTGCTGGTAGATAAGCATCCCCGAAAAAAATACGAGGGGTTGGAGATGCGTTATGGTAGTATGACGCGCGTTGTCAACGCTGCCAATAGTGTATTGCACATCGGTCTGCCAATGGATCTTATGCTGGACTATATCGTGGAGCACATACCAAAAGAGGATGCCATCATCCTTCTGACGGGTGTTGGAAAATGTTATCCGCTTCTGCGTTCGCACAAAATCTTGAATGACCTGCATGATCGTCTGGCACAGGGAATCGTACTTATGATGTTCCCCGGAAAATACGAAGATGGTTATTTGTATCTCTTTGGAGAAGTAAAGGACGGCAACAATTACCGCGCGAAGCCTATCTAAAGGAACGCGTAATGGGAGGAACCGATATGAATATTGGTCAGATGTTTGCGAAACCAATCAACCGTGACATTAAACCGGTTGTTAAACCCGGTCAGGTTGATGACGCCACCGTTAAACTGGAGCTTCAGGAATACGTTGTGACGCAGGAACTCCAAAAGCACTTTGCGGAATTTTTCTCAAATTATCGTTTGGGCATTGGGGCCAATACCGACCGCATTGGTGTCTGGATCTCCGGCTTCTTCGGAAGTGGTAAATCGCACTTTCTGAAGATGCTTTCCTATCTGATCGACGATGATGAGGTTGACGGTAAACCGGCACTTGACTATTTCATTGAGGACAACAAAATTGAAAGCCAAAAGGTGTTGGATGACATCCGTGCTGCCGAAAGCGTTGACACCGATGTGATTCTGTTCGATATCGCCTCCAAGAGCCGCACCAGCAGTGCAGCCAAGCGCGATGTCATCACAATGGTGTTCCTCCGTGCTTTCAATGAGAAATTGGGCTATTCCTACCAGTATCCCCGTATGGCCGATTTGGAGCGCAAGCTGGACGCAGAGGGAAAACTCGACAAATTTCGTGAGCGAGTTTGCGAACTGACTTTTGGAAACTGGGAAGACGCGGTAGCCGGTATTGATATTGAGCAGGATGCTTTTGTTCAGGCAATGGTTGAGCAAGGCATCATGAGCGAAGAAGCCGCCCGCAGTTGGTGTGACCGCGTGGGCGAGGAATACAGCATCAGCACCGAGGATTTTGCCAAACTCGTGCAAAAGTACATTGAACGCAAGGGGAACGACCATCATGTTGTTTTCTGCGTTGATGAAGTCGGCCAGTACATCGGTGATGATTCCAATATGATGCTGGATCTTCAAACACTAGAGCATGACTTGGCGGGCAAATGCCACGGCAAAGCGTGGATGCTCGTCACGGCGCAGGAGGCCATCGACAAAATTCAAGTTGTCAACGCGGTGGACTTCTCCAAAATTCAGGGGCGTTTTGATACGCGCTTGTCCCTGTCCTCCAGCGATGTGGCGGAGGTCGTTAAAAAGCGTATTCTGAAGAAGAACGCCGCAGCGCAGGCAGAGTTGGAATCCATTTATCCCCAGAAAGTGGATGCCTTAAACACTATCGTCAAATTCTCCGGTGATATGCCGGAAATGAAACTTTACGAAAACGCGACAGATTTTGCGGACGTATATCCGTTTGTACCCTATCAGTTTAACCTGTTGGGTAAAGTATTGGATGCGGTTCGCCTGTTCAGCAGCCCCGGCAAGAACAGCTCCTATGGTGAGCGTTCGATGCTGAGTATGTATCTGAGCACTTCCAAAAGAATCCAGAACGAGGAAGAAGGCATTCTGGTTCCCTTCAGTGCGTTCTATCAGGGAATTTCGACACTGGTTGACCACGAAACCTCCATTGCAATTACCAACGCTCTGCGGAACAATTATCTGAACCCAGATCACGAAGAAATCTGCTTCGAGGTCGAAGTGCTCAAAGCCCTGTTCATGGTTAAGAATGTTCAGGAGTTTAAGGCTCCCACCGTGCAGAACGTTGCAACGCTGATGGCCTCCCGGATGGACGAGGACCGCTACCAGTTGGAAAAGCGCGTTGAGATTGCCCTGAAAAAACTGGTGCAGCAGCAACTGGTGCAGAACCTCGGTGATAACTACATTTTCCTGACCAACGAGGAGCAGGAAGTCAACCGTGAAATCGCACAGCGTCAGGTTGAAGATTCCGAGATGAACCGTGAGCTGGCTTCTCTGATTTTTGATGAGAACTACCGCGCGGACAAGTATCGCTATCCCTATTTGAACGGCAGATACACCTTCGGCTTCAACCGCAAGATTGATGAATACGATGCCCTCTCCCGCCCGGACAACGCCGTTACCGTCAAGATCATCACTTCGCGCGGCGACGACGCAGACGAAAACCGCCTGAAGATGCTTTCTGCAGGTGAAAGCGGCGACCACACGATTTTTGTGCTGCTGCATGATGACACCCGCCTGAATAACGAGCTGCGCACGATGCTGCAGATTCAGAATTATCTGCGCAGCGGCACCGCCGGTCGTATTACCAAGTACCGGACGATTTGCGATGCCAAGCAGGAGGAAGTCGAGGAACGCCGCCAGAATGTCAAGGTGTTCTTGAAGCAGGCCCTCACGGAAGCGGACATTTTCGTGTACGGCACGAAGCTGCCAGGCAGCTCCCGCGACTTTGAAACACGCCTGAACGACGCTTTTAAGCAGCAGGTGGAGCGCCTGTTCAACCACCTGACGGATATTGATAAGGTCGTATCCGAGCAGGACATTGGCAAGTTGTTCGCCGACATTGGGCAGTTGCACATGAGTGGTGCCGGTACCAATAACAGCCGTGCGCTGGAAGATATTCGCACCAAAATTGAGCGCAATTCTATGGCGCATACGGTCACTTCCCTGAAAACACTGCTGAACATTTTCACGAAAGAACCGTATGGATTCCTGCCGGTGGATGTGGAATGGTTGGTTGCACAGCTGTTTGTGGACGGCATCCTGACGCTGACGATGAACCATGAACAGATCAGCGCCGGCAGCAGAAACCCGCAGGAGTTCCAGCGCCTGTTTACGAGGGTGGAATTCCAAGAGCGCCTGCTGTGCGATATTCGCAAGCACGCCACGGACAAGCAGAAACGCCTTGTCCGCGATATGATGCGCGATTTGTTCAATAAGGGCGTGTCGTCTGACGATGACGAGGATTTGATGCATGAGCTGCAAGGCGAATGCGATAAAATGCTTCGCAGTCTGAATGAACAGAAGTCGGCTTACGAAAGAGAGCCGTATCTCCCCGGCAAAACCACGGTGCAGGCTGGCGAAACGCTGATGCTGGCGCTTACCACCCCGACCACTACGGATGCCTTCTATACCGCGTTGGAGGATGAGCAGGACAGCTACCGCGATTTCAAGGAATCGTATGAGTACCTGCGGGACTTTTTCAACGGTGGGCAGATTAAGAACTTCCGCGAAGCCCATGCAGCCGTTGAACTGTACAAAAACAACCAGAGCCAGATTCACGATGACGAAGTGAAAAAGGCTGCGGATGCCATGAGCAAGATTCTGGCGATGGCAGAACCCTACGAAAAAATCCGCACCCTGTCTACCCTGCGCAGCGAGTTTATGGACAAGTACAATGCGCTGAAAGCGCAGGAAATTGCCCCGGCCAAGGATTATGTGGCAGGCTGCTATGACCGTGTTCTCCAGTATCTTGATACTGCCCAATGCAAGGAAAAATTCCTGCTTGTAGTGGAAACACAGCGCGATGCAGCTGTGAGCAAGGTCGAGAGTGTGCAGAACCTGAGCGATCTGGTGCTGCTGAAAGCCAATGCAAATACAAATAAGATTCAGTGGTTCAACAAAATTGACGACTACAAGAACGCACAACAGCCGGCAGTGCCCACACCGCCCCCGGCTGACATTCAAGGCAGTGTTGACCCCGCACAAGTACGCGCTATGCCTGCAGTTCGCCGCCGCGTTACCGTCAGCATTCAGGACGTGACCCCGGCATCGTGGCAGATCAATACCACGGCAGAACTGGATGATTACATTGAAAAGCTGCGCCGTGCGTTGGAACAGAAATTGAGCAATGGCGATACTTTGAACGTGGATATTTGGTAAGGATTTTCCGACAACAACGAAAAGAGGAACACTATGGAAAAGGCATCCCTTAAAAAATTTGCGGTGGACGCCCGCCGTAAGTTGATCGAAGATGTTAAATTCCAGCTGGGGCTGTATGGCATTACGGAAAACGGCATTGTGGAGCCGCAGACCGGCACGGACAGTGCGCTGATCTTTGACCTTGGCAACGGCAATACGCAGACCATCAAGGGTGAACGCTATGTGAAGCAGTACCGCAATCTGGTGGAGTATGTGCGCGGATTTTACGGTGCTGCCAACACCAAGCAGCAGTTGGATCAGTTTGCGGAGGAAATGGCCTACACATGGTTCAACCGTCTGATTGCCATCCGCTTTATGGAGGTCAACCGTTATATCCCGGTGCGTGTCCTTTCCAGCGAGATTCAGGGGCAGAATCTGCCTGATTTGGTTAAGTCTCCCTTCTCCGGCGATTTGGAGTTTGATGAGAACGAAAAGCAGCAGATTTTTGCTTTGCAGGATGCGAACAAGGAAGATGACCTTTTCCGCTTTTTGTTCTTCAAGCAGTGCAATGATTTGAACCGCATTCTGCCTTATCTGTTTGAGAATCTGGATGGCTCGGACAGCTTTTCGGAGCTGCTGGTCGTTTTGAGCTTCAATGACCCTAACGGTGTGGTTTACCGCTTGGTACATGATATAGACGAAGCGTGGTTTGACATTCATGCCAAGGACGATGACGGTAATCCTGTCGGTCAGGTACAGGTCATTGGCTGGCTGTATCAGTATTACAATACTGAACCCAAGAAGCAAGTGTTTGCAGACTTGGACGATAACATAAAAATCAGCAAAGAAAACATCCCTGCCGCAACCCAGCTGTTTACCCCGGATTGGATCGTGCGCTACATGGTCGAAAACAGCCTTGGTCGTTTGTGGTATGAGGGACACCCGGACTTTGATAAATCCGAGTGGAAATACTATCTGGATGAAGCACAGCAAGAGCCGCAGGTGGCGCAGCAGCTGGCAGAGATTCGCGCCCGGTACGCCAAAATCGAGCCGGAGCAGCTGAAAGTCATTGACCCCTGCATGGGCAGCGGCCATATTTTGTGCTATCTGTTCGATGTGCTGATGCAGATTTATCTGGACAATGGCTATTCCCGCCGTGAGGCTGTACGCTCTATTCTGGAAAACAACCTTTTCGGTCTGGACATTGACAAGCGCGCAATGCAGATCGCCTATTTTGCTGTGATGATGAAAGCGCGTGAGTATGACAGCGGCTTCTTTGACCGCAGCAAAGTTACACAGCCCAAGGTGTATGATATTCAGGAGAGCAACGGTATCAACCGCAACCAGCTGAAATTCTTCGGCAATGGGCTTTCTGACTTTGAGCGCAATGAGGCGCGCTTGCAGCTGGAAGGACTGCTGGATACGCTGACCGATGCCAAGGAATACGGCTCCATTCTGAATATGGGCAGCTATAACTGGGACTTGCTGCGCAGTTGCGCAGATGTGGCTGGTGAGGATGCACAGGTTTCGATGGAGAGCGTTGGTCTGGAAAAGACTGTGGCTAAGCTGAAGCCGCTGATCGACATTGGCGAAGCGCTGGGGCAAAAGTACGATGTGGTAGTGACGAACCCGCCGTATATGGGTAGCAGTGGTATGAACGCACGTCTGTCTGCTTATGTGAAAAAGAATTACCCAGACAGCAAGAGCGATTTGTTTGCCTGCTTTATGGAACGTGCAGACGCATTTGTAAAAGAGAACCGTTTTACTTCGTTGATTACGATGGAAAGTTGGATGTTCCTATCCAGCTTTGAAAAACTGCGCGATAAAGTCAATCTGAATAAAACGATTGTCAACATGGTACACATGCCGTATTTGGGCAAAGGCGGTACAAGTCTTGGTATCAACTTTGGCACAGCGGCAGTTGTTATGAAAAAAGGGCACATCCGTAACTACGCTGCACAGTATGAATATACGGTTTACTATGAGTGCGATGAAGAAGGTGTGCCGTTTGTTTTCCCAACAAAAAATGAACGCTGGAAAACGGCAACGCAGGAAAACTTCTCCAAAATTCCGGGCAGCCCGGTGGCGTATTGGGTAAGTAAGGCATTTATTAGAACGTTTGACGAGAAAAAAATTGACAATTACGGAAGTACTAATAACGGATTCACGACAGGCGATAATAATAAGTTCTTACGCCAGTGGTTCGAGGTATCGTATTCGGAAATAAACTTTGCAGCAAGCAATGTTGATGATGCGTGTCAGTCTAAAGCAGTATGGTTCCCATATAATAAGGGCGGTGCTTTTAGAAAATGGTATGGCAATAACGATTATGTTATAAATTGGTACAACGATGGATTTGCCATTAAAGCCTATGGACATTTAGTACCAAGAAGTATGAAGTATCAATTTAAGGCATCGATTTCGTGGAGCAAGATTACATCGAGTGTATCTTCGTTTAAAGTGAAGCGTTCTGGAACGATGTTTGATGTTGCTGGATTAAGTTTGTTTTTAAGGGATGAAAGCCTTTCTAACTATATTTTGGCGCTATGCAATTCTTGTTATGCTCAAAAATGCCTTGAATTTTTATCTCCAACATTGAACTATGAAACAGGTCATATATCTTCGATCCCGGTCTACATTGATTATGAGCAAAAGAATGATGTTGACGCTTTGACAGAGGAAAACATTATGCTTGCTCAAAAGGACTGGGACGCCTTCGAGACCTCGTGGGACTTTGCCGAGCATCCTCTTGTAAAGTGGTCGCATGACCTGTGGGATGGCACCTCCATTGGCGCGACCATGGCGTACTATTATCACGGTGAGCGTCCTGAAGTTTCCTGCCCGGTGGAGCTGTGCTATATGCTCTGGCAGGGCGAGTGCAATGACCGCTTCGCCAAGCTCAAAGCTAATGAGGAAGAACTCAACCGCATCTTCATCGACATCTACGGCTTGCAGGATGAACTGACCCCCGAAGTCGAGGATAAGGATGTTACCGTGCGCAAAGCCGATTGGAGCCGCGACATCCGCAGCCTGCTCTCCTATGCAGTCGGCTGCATTTTTGGCCGCTACTCTCTGGACAAACCCGGTCTTGCCTATGCCGGTGGTGAATGGGATGCCGGTAAATACTCCCGGTTCCAGCCTGTGACTGATAATGTGGTTCCTCTGTGCGATGAGGAATACTTCGGTGAGAACGACCTTGTGAACCGTGTCGTAGACTTCATCAAGGAAGTATTCGGCGCAGCGTCGCTGGAAGAAAACCTTGCATACATCGCCAAGGCGCTGGGCAACAAGGGCAACACCAGCCGCGAGGTCATCCGCAACTATTTCCTGAAAGATTTCTTCGCAGATCACTGCAAAATTTACCAAAAGCGCCCCATCTACTGGATGTTCGACAGCGGCAAGAAGAACGGCTTCAAGGCGCTGGTCTATCTCCACCGCTGGGATGCCGACACCACCGGCCGCGTCAACAACAACTATCTCAGCCCGTTGCTGCGTACCTATGCCCAGCAGATCGTGCAGGAAAACAACGTCATTTCCGCCAGCAGCGATGCCCGCACGGTATCGCTTGCCCAAAAGCGGCTGGACAAGCTGAAATTACAGCAGGCCGAGTGCGAAAAGTACGAGAAGAATATCGCCCACCTTGCCGGTCTGCGCATCTCCCTCGACCTTGACGATGGCGTAAAGGTCAACTATGTCAAAGCACAGACCGCCGCCGATGGCAAAAACCTGAACGTGCTTGCACCCCTTAAATAACAAACCGCCGATACACTGGGGTGCAATTCTGCCTCCGGTGTATTGGTGTTTATACTACAAGATAAAGGAACGATGAACCCGCATGGCTAAAACGACACTGCGCCAGATAGAAGATCGCCTTCGGATTATGTTTACGCCGGGCGAGCACCGCAAATTGGTGTTCTGGTACGATGAATCTGCCAGCTTTGAAGATGGGGTAGAGCAGCTGAACATCCCCAATGTGACGATCTACCGCATGGAACCGAACACACAGTTCGCCACCAAATGGATGCTGGAACTGGAGCACCCGGACGAGAGCTTCCTGATTTATGCCCCCTACGCCAAACCCGCGCTGGAGGATAACCACCTTGCCGATATGCTGTTTTACTCGCAGGAATATTCTACCGACAGGGTGACGATGATTGCGCAGGACTTCAATCTGGACGAAAGAACGAAGCTCTTTTTGAAGGAGCATATCAGCTTCTTTGCGGCGCAGGATCGTGCCAAGAAGTTTTACGATTTCGGCACACCGGTCTATACCGAGGACACCTTTGCGCTGGCAATGCTGGCCGTGCTGTGCAAATGCCCGCCGAAGCCGGAAGAAGTGGTGCGCAGTGTGCTGCGCGGTTCCTTGGATGCCGAGAATGAATCGCTGCTGGCGTTTTCTAAGTTTGGGCTGGTGGGTGATTTCTGGCAGGTCTGCCGCCGTATGTTCGGCTATAATCCGGCAGAAAAGAGCCTGAAGGATTTAGTGACGTGCCTGTTTGCCACCTATGCAGCCCACGCAATGGATATTGATGCCCCGGACGCGTGGGGGGATCGCAGCCTGCCGGAGGAAGGCGAAGTGCTGGCTTTCCTTGACAGCATGATGAACTACCTACCCGACCAGCCGCGCTTTGAAGAATTCTCCACCGTGGCCGCGCAGGAATTGAACGCCATGCAGACGCTTGGGCAGTTGCAGCATACAAACCCGGATTTGTTGCTGGATTGTACAGTCTTTGATGCCGCCGAGGAACAGATCGGCAGCTGGATCATGAACCGCCTGCTGGAAGAAAACACTTCTGCCTGCCTGAAAGACCGCAGTATCAAACGCATCTGCGAGGAGCGCAGCAAGACGTATTTTGGCTCCAAGCCCGCCCGCGCAGAGCAGTACAGCCTTTTGGCGAACGCCTGTACCATTCTGGAAGCATTGCATTTTGCGCCGGTGGACGGCATAGACGCACTGGTTGCGCAGTATAAAGATACCGCGTGGCAGATGGATACCGCCTACCGCAAGTTCTATTTGAGCTATGGGCAGATCGAACGGACGCAGGACATTGAGAAGCTGCAATCGTTGGTGGAAAATGTGTACACCAACAACTTCCTTGACCCGCTGACGGTGCATTGGTGCCAGAGCCTGTCCCGTGACCTGACGACGTTCCAGACCGAACGGCAGATTGCATTCTACAGCACAAACGTCAGCAGTGTGCGGGAACGCATTGTTGTGTTTATATCGGATGCCATGCGCTATGAAGTGGCACAGCAGCTTTTTGAGAAGCTGGCATTGGATGCCAAATGCGATGCCAAGTTGACCCCTGCAGTCAGCACAGTGCCGTCCTATACGCAGCTGGGCATGGCTGCACTGCTGCCCCATGTCAGCTTGGAGCTTCAACCGGACAGCACGGTGACGATTCTCGGCAAAAAGACAAACGGAACCGCAGCGCGTGAAAGCATTTTGCAGGCATCCGACAAAAATAATAGCTGCATCCAGTTCGACCAGATGCAGAATATGCGGCGCGATGACCTGCGCAGCTATTTCTCCGGCAAAAATGTGGTGTTTGTTTACCACAACCAGATTGACGCGCGCGGAGATGAGGCTCGAACCGAAAACGAAGTTTTCTCCGCCTGCGAAGAAGCAGTGGAGGAACTGTATAAAGAAATCCGCCGTCTGAGCGACAATGCCAATATCCGCCATTTTATTGTGACGGCGGACCACGGATTCCTGTACAAGCATGACCCGATTTTGGAGAGCGATAAGGTCATCAACCTGCCGCAGGCTGAAATCAAGAATAAGCGGTTTATCGTTTCAGACAGCACTGCGCCAATCGCCGGTGCAGTCGGCTATCCCTTGGGACAGGTTCTGAAAACCAAAGATACCCGCACGGTATATACGCCGCTGGGCAGCTCGATTTTCAAAATCGCCGGTGGCGGTCAGAACTATGTGCATGGCGGTGCATCGGTGCAGGAAATGGTGATTCCTGTATTGAACATCCGTACACAATCCGGTCGCGTGGAAACCACGAAAGCGGGTATTTCCCTGCTGCCCACACCGGAAGTTCTTATGGATCGCAGAGTTCCCCTGAAATTCTTGCAGTCGGATTTGGTGACGGACACAGTCCTGCCGGCAAATTATGAGGTCCGTATCGTAAACGAAATGGGCGATACCATTTCGACAAAGCGCACAATCGCAGCCGACAAACTGGCCGGTTGCCGGGATGAAGAACGGTATACAGATGTGGTGCTGACCTTGAAAAATAATCCGTATTCGCGCGAACGCAATTATTATTTCCTGCTGGTAGACAAGGAGACGGGAGAAACAGCCGAAAAGCGCCCGGTGAAAATCGACATCGTGAAACAGTGAGGAGTGTAAATCATGGAATACGCAACAGCTATTTCAAAAATGAATGAGTACCTCATTAAAGCCGCGCAGCTGTGCCGTAAATGGTTGGAGCCACGCTTGAAAAGAATCGATTCACATGACTGGTGGCAAACTACGGTTTGCACCAACTTGTCTGATATGCAGCTGGAACAGGTGCAGCGCAACAATATAACTACACTTGACGGTCTTGATCTGCAAGCTTTGCTGCGTGTGATTCAGCGCAATTTGTACCCTCTTGGCAACTATGAGTATTTTACGAATTACCATGAAATGAAGGATGCCATCCGGCAGATGTTTCAGGTTCGCAACGATGTGGCACATACGACTTTGCTTGACTATTCGGAAGAGAAGATTAAAGTTGCTATGACAAGGTACATCAACTTTATGGAACTGTTCGATGGTGATAGAAGCGACATCAACGAAGCCAAGGAGTTCCGGGCTACACTTATTAACCCGGATCATGCTAACCCTATCCGTATTCCGGAGCCTGTCAGCGTTCAGCCTAAACCAGCGGAGGTGCGTGTTGCAGCGCAGCCTGTAAAGGCAATGGCACAGCCCTTTGCTGTGGGGACGATTGTTCACAAAAAGAGCGACCCCAGCCAGATGGGACCCATTATGCAAATCCGTGGTGAGGGCGACAAGGCGGAGTATAGTGTCTGGGTCAATAACAGGGTTGAGACGCTTTATGCCGACCAGTTGCTCCTCAATGATGTGACCCCGAAGCGGTACAATGTCACCATTGATGAACTAAAGGTGCTTCTGACCGCACAACAGCTTTGCAACCCGTCTAACGATCAGTTGTACTCCTTGAATGCGGCGCGTGTGGATTTCGTTCCGTATCAGTTCCGACCGGCATTGAAGATGATTCATTCCGAGCGCCCGCGCATTCTGGTCGCGGATAGCGTTGGTGTCGGCAAAACGATTGAGGCCGGACTGATTCTGCGCGAATTGCAGGCCCGCAATGAAGATTTTGAATCCGTTCTGATTATCTGCCCCAAGCCGCTGGTTGCTGAGCACAAGTGGCGTACTGAAATGAAACGGTTTGATGAGAGCTTCACTGAACTGGATGGTGCTGCCCTCCGTGAAGCAATCAACGAATGTGATAGAGAGGGCGAATGGCCGATGGCCATGCGCAAGATGATTCTGCCTTATTCGCTGATGACAAAGGAACTTCTCAATAGTAAGGGCAAGCAAAAAGGCTTGCTGGACTTGGAAGATCCTGTCCATTTTGATCTTGTTATCATTGATGAGGCACATCATATGCGCCACTCCAATACTGGCGCTTACAGGGTTGCTCGTTATTTTACCGATAACGCTGATGCCGTTGTTATGCTGACCGCGACACCTGTGCAGACGGACGATGATGATTTGTATACGCTGCTGAACGCTTTGCGCCCTGATGTAATTCTGGATAAAAAGACCTTTAAGGAAATGCAGGAGCCGAACGCAGAAATCAATGCGGCCGCACGCTTGATTCGGCACCAAGCAAACAACTGGCGTTCCGAATCTGCCGAGCATTTAACTAATGCCGCGCAGACCAGCTGGGGCCGTAGTGTCATTGCGGAAAATCCGACTTATAAAAATGTAATGGCACAGCTAAAAAGCGGACAAACACTTGATCGTACTGCGCGTGTCGGTATTCTTCACGATGTTGAAGGACTACACAGCTTTGCAGGGATGATCAACCGGACCCGGAGACAGGATATACAGAATGATTTCTGTGTGCGCCGTCCTCAAAGTATTTCTGTCCACTTTACCGCTGAGCAACAAAAGCTGTATGATGCGTTGATGGACTTTGAATCTAATGCACTTAGCTATTTGCACAGCAGTGTTCCCCTAACATTTATGATGAGCACACTGATGCGTCAGGCTTCCAGCTGCATTTTTGGACTTGCACCGCTGCTTAAGGGAGTGGTGAATCGGCGCTTGGCCGATGTTTTGTCTGATTATTGCGCCGAAGATGGGAACATTTCGGTCGATGATCTTGAAAACATCAAATTGGGCGGGCTTGAGGCGGATTTCCGCAAGATGGCGAATTATGTAATCGAATTGTCGGAAAATCTCCCTCGGACAGACGAAAAATTGGATCGTTTGTTTGAGGTGATAGAAAATAAGTCTCACCAGCCGAACAATAAAATTATACTGTTCAGTTCTTTCCGCCATACACTGCGCTACTTGGAGCAGCACCTTGTTGAGCGCGGCTATCGCGTGGCACAAGTAAACGGCAGCGTTAAAGACGAAGAACGCTTGAATCTGCGCAAACGATTTGAACTTCCAGCAATCAATGCTAATGCATTGGATATTTTACTGTTTACCGAGGTTGGTTGCGAAGGCCTGGATTATCAGTTCTGCGATTTTATGATTAACTATGACCTCCCGTGGAACCCGATGGCGATTGAACAGCGTATTGGTCGTATTGATCGACGTGGTCAAAAGAGTGATACCGTTATCATTTGCAATATTGTAACCGAAGGAACCATTGATGCGAAAATCTATCACCGCTGCTTGGAGCGTATTGGTATTTTTGAAAACTCCATTGGTGAGTGCGCAGGCATTTTGGGCGATATGACCCAGCAAATCAACGAAGCAATTTTTGATTCTACGCTCACGCAACAAGAACGTGAAGAAAAGATTGAAAAAATTGCAGATAACGAAGTCTCCAGAGCAAACGAGATGAAAAAGCTCGAAGATGAAAGCAAGGAACTGTTTGGCATTGACTTGTCTGGCTATGTAATGGATCGCAGTGTTACAGAAGCAGAAAATCCGTGGATTGGCGAAAGATATATTCAGGCGCTTGTGATCGACTACTTTAATAAAGTCCTTGGGGAAAAGAAAAATTACATTCAAGGCGATGGAGCGCATAAGGTTCTGACATTGAATGGCGAGAATAGAGCCACACTAAAGCGGTTGCTTCGCAGTTCCGGTATGAAAAAATCGGAAATGTACAACCAATGGTTAGACTATCTAAAGGGAAACGATACGCGAGTTTCTGTGACCTTCGACCAAGAAGAAGCTGCACGTGATAGGAATGCCATTTTCTTCACCGCAGTGCATCCCCTTGTAAAAATGGCGGCGATGGAACTTCATAAAAAGCAAGAGGTCTATATACAGCTTTTTGTTAGCGCAAATGACTACCCTGTTAATTGCGGAGATTATCCGTTCCTAATAGAAGAACGTAAAATCATCGGGATGCGAAAAGAAGTTCGGATTGTTCCTATCTCTGACATCAATTTGTCGGCATCTGATTTTTGCGATTTATTGGAAACTGCAGATTATCGAGATGTTCCTGATGCGTGTGCAGAGAATCAATGGGAAAAGCTGTCTCAGTTGAAGCGCGAACAATGGCAACAGGCTGTTGATCAGCTCAAGGCCGATGTGAAGGAAAAATGCGATTATCGCCGCGCGGCCGTTTTGAAGAGTTATCAATTCCGAAAAGAAGATTTGATGATGAGAATTCAAAATGTAGAAGAAGCTAATATTTTGCGTATGTACAAGAGTCAGCTTCGCAGCCTTGAGGATGAAAAAAACACAAGGCTAAAAGAACTGTCCGATATTCAGGAACGTGCAACTGTAGAAGAAAATACCTTGGTGAAAGGCATCATTACTGTGTGCTGATTGAATTTGAGGAAACACTATGGATGACTTATTTGCTGAAATTCGAAAACAGCACATTGAAGATTATGGTTCAAAATTTGAAGAGTGGGCTCCGCGCATTTTGGTGGATCAATATAGTGACCGGACGCATTTTATCTATGAGCTGATTCAGAATGCCGAGGATGCAGGAGCAACGTATCTGACGTTTAATCTTTACCCTGATCGTCTTGTATTGTGCCATAATGGAAAGCCGTTTACAGAAGCCGATATTCGAGGAATATGTGGTATACGGTCAACAAAGGATGAGCCAGACTCAGGTAAAATTGGAAGATTTGGCATTGGATTCAAATCGGTTTATGCGTATACCAAAACGCCGGCTATCTATTCTGGACAATATGCGTTTAGAATTCAAAATTTGATTCTTCCGTATGCCGAAAACAATATATTCTCTGAAGGAAATACAGTTCTCATTTTGCCATTTGACGGCAATGTGAATGCCGATGTCGCTAATTGTGATATTGAAATTGCCTTAAGAAAGTACATCTCTTCAGATGTTCTTTTCGCACTCCATAATATCAAAAAAATAGGTTGCAAGGTTTATCCAACTGAAGAAGAGTGGACCATTGTCAAGCAAAGTAATCCCCTATCTGAATTCGTCGATCACATTCATATTATTGAAGAGCCCTATAATGAAGAAAAAGAATTGCTTGTTTTCCATACAACGGATAGCCAGCCGATTTTAATAGGATATAGATTGGCAGAAGCAGAAGATGGGAAAAAATATGTGATACCTGCTAATCAGCATTATCTTTATGTTTTTTTCCCAACATCTGTTGAAACACATTTGTCTTTTTATATCCATGCCCCGTTCTCTACTACACCGGCTCGCGACAATGTTCGCCATAATGAAATCAACAAAGTTCTTTCAAAACAGTTAAATCAATTGTTTGCCGATAGTATAAAATGGCTGCTTGAACACGGCTATGTAACGCTCAAGTTCCTTAACAATGTCTATCCACTGGAGGATGATTGCAGAGAAGAAACACTACAGGGACTTTACTACACCGGGAAAAAGTTGTTTGAAGAGGGCGTTCGGCTTCTTCAAACGGAAGATAATGATTATTGCTCAGTCCCAGAAGCCGTCCTGCCGTATGCGAAAAATATACCTGAAAGCATTACACAAGAGATATTGCAAAGTGAAAATGAAAATCGTGTTTGCTGGGTTAAAGCAGATGTTTGTACAGAGGCCTACGCACGGTTATGGGAATACCTGACGCATACATTAGGTATCAAGGTCTTGCGTTGGAGAGATGTCCTTCCAAAACTGGGTGCTGAAATACTTGAGAAACAATCTGATGAATGGCTCTTGCATCTGCTGGATGTTATTTATCCTACTTGCACTGGTTTCTTGAAGCTGAGGGATAAAGTAGATGCTCGTACAATCCCCCTTGTTCGCCTTCAAGATGGTAGACATATCTGCTGCCAGTATGAGGGCGTTGCGCAGGTTTATATAAATAATCCGATTTCTTGTAAAAACAAAATTCGAGATTCGATTCTTTACGATGAAAGTGGGTTTAAGTTTTATACAGACGCGCTTGGAATTGGAGAGTACAATGCTGTTCAAGAATTGAAAGATGATGTGGTGTGCTTTTACGGGGAAGATTCAGAGGATACAGATATTCCCTTTGAAGACAATATTGAACATTTCTCGGTTATCAAGCGTGCGCTAAAGGAAAATGAAACAGAGGTTCGAAAGATTCTAAAAAATGTACCAATCGTACTGAGCAATGCAGGTTGGATGCCACCAGCAGCCTGCTATCTGCCTGATAATATGGCAAATAGGTCGCCGCAAGAGAGTCAATTACTTCATGGGTTGAATTTGAAGTGGGTATCTGACAGATATAAGGAATATGTGGCCGCGGATGTTTTCAGAAAAATCGGATGTAATGTGACTTTAAAACCAATCCAAGTTGATAAAAGAAGCTATTTGGAATTGATGTCGCAGTATGATTTTGATTTGTATGCGAAAGTGCGTGGTGCAATATTTAATAAAACCTACACTGAAATTATTGAAACCACTGAGCAGGAGAACTGGAATTGGTCATTTGCCATTGATCATATTGGGGAATTGCTTTCAGAAGTATCACTTGAAAAATCGCTTGAAATCGTTGATTACTTGGATGATGTTGTAAAAAGCCATCCACTATACGGCTCTATGCGAGGAGCAAACGATAGAAATTTCAGCGGGAAAAGCGTTGCAACACTTGGAAATATTCCGTCTGCATTAGCGGTAGCGTTGGAATCGGCAAAATGGTTATATGATGCTGATGGAACGGCAAGGATTGCTTCTGAACTAAAGCGTTCCGAACTTCACGCAGTCTATACTGGGCACGGTAGGAAATTGTTTATGCAACTCCATTTTATTGAGGAAAATGAAGCAGTGGAGGCGGCCATTCAAAGCGTAGATACGCCCTATCAGGATTTCGTCAGTACAATGCTGAAGAAACCCGATGAATTACGTTGGATGTATGAAGCCTATCAAAAGTTTCAGAAAAAGAAAATGAAGGAGGAGCAGCAACCAAAATCTTTAATTCAAGTGCTAGAAAGTCAGAGCAGCGAACAGACGGAGATAGATGCTAATTCTGCACCAGATGATGAAACATTGGGTGAGTATGGCGCCGTCCGAAATGTAAACCGTCGTGAAAAAAAGTTGGAAGAAAGCTTTCAGGAAGGCTTAGAGGGAACAACGGCAGTAGCACCGCGATTGCACTACGTTTACTCAGAGAGTAATCAGGGAGAAAAGGCTTTCTTGGCGGCACAATATTATGGGAAATGCCAAATCTGCGGAAAACAAATTTTCCGCAGCAACGGGAAGCCTTTTTTTGAAGCCTGCAATATTCTCCCGACTAATGCTATTCCAGATAGGTACAAACATAGCATTTCAGAAGGGTGGAATTCTCTTTGTCTATGTCCGAACTGTGCTGCTGAATTTAAGTACGGAAAGAAGAATCTGTCTGAGCTTATTTCGATGATACAAGGTTACCATGTGAAAGAAAATGACGAAAATTTGATTACCTGCAGGATAGAAATGCAAGGAGAACAAAGGACAATCAAGTATACAGGAAAGCATTTCTTGGCTCTGCAAAAGGCAATCTGTTTTTATTCGAATGGCGCAGAATGATGTTGCAGCTATATAAGCCTTCCCTAGTCCTATTCAACGGAAAACACATATTCTCGCATAGTGTGGAACGTCAACCTAATATTCTGGCTCTGGCGGTAATTCCCGTGATACTTGTGTTTGGATCTTAGTGGATAGACTGCTGAATGATACCAAGCTCATGACCCTTTCATCAGAATTGTTTTTGATTCAGGAGGATGTTTTATGATCCGCGTTCCTTGGGAATTGGAAGAAGCTGTTGTCTTAATGGACTTGTACTTCAAACATGGTTCTACGCTTAGCATCCCAAATGATGAGCTACTAAATCTATCGAATCTTTATCGGAATCGCGCAACTATGCTAGGAATTCATGTGGATGATAAATTTCGAAATCTCTCAGGAATGAAGATGCAGCTTGGATGTATCCACTATGTTGTGACGGGTGGAAAAGAAGGAATGTCGGGAGCAAGTAGGCTGTTTTATCAAACCTATGATCTTTATCGAGATGATCCAAAATTATTCAAATATATTTGCAATGAATTTTACGACAAGTACCGAAGCAAAATGTGACAGCCCAGCGTATATTACAATTATAACAGGGAGACTTCAACCATGATTCGTCACATTTTATTCTGGAAATACACTGACACGGTTAAAGCGGAACACAAAGAAGCGGAAGCGCTGGCGTTCCTGCAAAAATCCGTTGCGACAATGGTCGGCCATATTGACGGTCTCCTCTGTGCAGAAATCAATGCGAACACTGCCGGTGGGGAGTACGATCTCGTGTTCTATTCCGAGCTGCGGGATGCAGATGCTTTACAAGCATTCCAAAATCATCCGCTGCATATTGCCCACCGGGAGCGCTGCAAGGCACTTGTGACAGACCGTTTGTGTGGAGATATGGAGGCAGATTGAAGATGGTTCTGTATTATTCCGGCACCGGCAACAGCAAATTTATTGCAAAATGTATCGCGTCCGCGCTCGAAACAGATTGCATCAACCTCAAAGAACGCATCAAGACGGGAGACACCTCGCCAATTCAAACAGGAGAAAATGTCATATTGGTTACGCCCACCTATGCCTGGCGTATTCCGCATATTGTTTCCGACTGGCTTGGAAAAGCGGAATTGGTTGGCGCTAAGCGCATCTGGTTCGTGATGGATTGCGGCAGCGAAATCGGCAATGCAGCAAAGTACAACCGGGAACTTGCCGCACGGAAAAAACTTACCTACATGGGCACTGCCCAAATCGTTATGCCGGAGAATTATATTGCTTTGTTCCCGGCACCGGACAAGCAAGAAGCAAAAGCGATTGTCGAGAATGCAAAGCCCGCTATCCGAAGCATCATTGACTGTATCCGCAATGGGATGGAATTCCCCGCACCGCGGAATAATTTGTATGACCGCTTTATGAGTAGTGCGGTAAATCCCATTTTCTACAAGAAAATCGTCAAGGCAGATCCTTTTACGGTAAGCGATGCCTGTATCGGTTGTGGAAAATGTGTGCAGCTGTGCCCACTAAATAACATCCGCTTGGATAAGAATAAACCCGTCTGGGGGGCAAATTGTACGCATTGCATGGCTTGCATTTGCTATTGCCCGAAAGAGGCTATCGAGTATGACAAAAGAAGCGTAGGTAAACCGCGCTATCATTTTGAGGCTTTGGGCATGACTGAGAGCATTGTTTGATTAAGATGGCTTCCGGTTTCGCAAATCGAAATTTATTAAGGAGGATATGGATGAAACTGTTTTTATGTTCGCACTTTTCAAGTG
>OIZF01000704.1_pt1 | contig 22137 bp, 19 predicted proteins | sample 1588471 | NCBI WGS metagenome assembly OIZF01 (sample SAMN03283279) | human gut metagenome | biome: human-associated habitat; material: feces | host: Homo sapiens | place: Peru | collected 2012
GCCATCAAGCGTGCTCGTCACGTTGCTCTGATGCCCTACGTCAGCGACTAATCTTTAAAGAACCAACCCGATCAAAATAATCAGCAATCAGCAGAGCGCTCTCACCGATGACAAGGTGAGAGCGCTTTTTTGTTTTGTATTTTCTGCAAACTGTGCTATACTGCCATTGGGAGCATTTCCTAAATTTTTTCAGGAGGTAGAAATCATGAAGCGAAAACATTTCAAACTTGCGGCCCTTATCCTCAGCACTGCGCTCTGCACGCAGCTTGGCGTATCCACCTTTGCGGCTTCCGGCTTCGACCCGGTATTCTATGCTGCCACCTACCCAGACATTGCTGCTGCATACGGCAATGATGAAGGTGCCATGCTGTTGCATTATCTGCAATACGGTGCAGAGGAAGGGCGGCAGCCTTCCGCCGACGGCATTCCCGGTGATGATACACTGGAACTTACAGATGAGCAGCTGGCCAAAATATGGACTCCGGTTCCTCTGAAAAAACTTGCCAATTACAAAAGTCTGAAGTGCAAAATGACCGATGCCGAATTTGAAGCTGCTTATAATGCCGCGCTGGAATTTGTGACGCCGCTGTGCCTGATGAGCCGGGAAATGCAGCTTGAATATATCACAAGCGGTCTGCGCGAAATGTTCGACACCCAGATGACCTATTCCATGGACGCCAAGCACTACAACGACCCCTATGGATACTTTGTGCTGCATACGGCTTCCTGCTCCGGCTGCGCCCGCGCAGTCGGCCTTTGCCTGAACATTCTGGGCATTTCCTATGAACACGTTAACGAGGGCAAGTATTCGCACCAGTGGTGTCGCGTAAATATTGACGGCACCTACTGGATCGCCGACCCCTATGGTCTGTATTGCGGCCCGGAACCTGCTCCCTATCAGCACCCCTATCTGTCCTGAGAACATTTCACAACCTTTATCGGCCCTCCTGCTGCAGGAGGGCTTTTTTGTAATAGTGCACAACGCACTCCCCCACCTCTGCTGCGGTCAGGCCGTCCGTAAGCAGAAAGGTCACATTTTTCTTTTCCCGGAACCATTCCCGTTTCAGCGGCAGAAGATGGTTCAGGTAATACGCAAAGAATTCCCGGGAACGGGTGGCATCTCCCGCTTTACGGGCACGCAGGACGGCTTCGGAAGCGTCCAGAAACAGAATGCGCTCCGGCATACAAGCCTGCACCGCTGCAAGCTCCGGGGCCAAGGCCTGCCGGATTGCTTCAATATCCCAATCCAGCCCCCTGCTTTTGGGATAGTTCAAGGTGTAGAACTCGATCTCCTCCGCGCCGAAATCCATCACGGCGTGGGGGTATTTTTTTGCTTTCTGCCCGCGGCGCAGCTCGTTGCGCAAAAAGAGCCGCTGAATCTCCAGATAGTCCACATAGTCGTTCTTATTCAGCCCACGCTGCTTTATCTCTGCAAGGACAGCAGCGTTGTCCTCAAAGCAGACCTGTACCTGTTGGCAGTGCTGTTCCAGATAGCGGGCCGCCGTGGTCTTTCCCACTGCCATGCAACCCTGTAAGGATAAGATCATAACATTTTACCCCCTCTCCTTTTTTCACATAGTATAGCACATTCAGCTGTGTACCGGGAAGCGTTTTTCGCGCAAAAAGTTACAAACCGGTACGATAATTTCCGGTCGCTTTTGACTTGTACCGGGAATTTTCGGTATTTTCAGATTTGCTGCTCTGCACGCAAATCAAACTGCACAAATGCGAGGGGCGGCATTGCACACCTTGTACAAAGTTGCATCACACTTATTGATTTTTTATACAGAATGTGCCATACTAATGTCACTGGGAACGTTCCCGACAACGTTCCCGACACACTTTCAGAAAGCGAGGCCTGCCGACATGGCAAACCTGACCATCAAGGATATCGCACGGATCAGCGGCTGCTCTGTCAGCACCATCTCCCGTGTGATCAACGACAGGCCGGATGTCCGACCGGAGACCAAGGAGCACGTTCTGAAGGTGATGCGGGAGGCCGGGTTCGTGCCCAACACCAACGCCCGACAGCTGAAGATCCAGCAGTCCCGCAGTCTGGTGTTCGTAGTAAAAGGCACCCGAAATATTTTCTTCTCGGATTTTCTGGTGCAGCTTCAGCGTGCCGCCACCCTGTACGGATACAACGGCATCGTCTCTTACTTGGACGAGAACGCCAACGAGATCGACGCAGCCGAAAAGATCCTGCGGGAGATTAAGCCCAAAGGCATCATCTTCTTGGGCGGCAGCGTAGCCAACTTCCAGCGGGGCTTCGACCGTATCAATGTTCCCTCGGTGCTCACCACGCTGGTCACGGACGAGCTGGACTTTCCCAACCTTTCCATGGTGGGCGTAGATGACCGGGCAGCGGCCTATACCGCTGTGGACTACCTGATCCGGCAAGGGCACCGCAAGATCGCCGTTTTGGGCGGCCCGGTGACCAGCTACCCCAGTCTGATGCGCCGTCAGGGCGCACAGCAGGCCATGGAGGATGCGGGCATCCTGTTCAACGATAAGTTGTACGGCCTGTCCAACTACGATTTCGAATCCGCCTACCACGCCATGAACAGTCTGCTAGCCCGACGGGCAGAGTTCACCGCCCTCTTCGCCATGAGCGATGTTATCGCCTTTGGCGCCATCCGAGCGCTGGTAAGCGCCGGGCTGCGAGTACCGGAGGATGTTTCGGTGATTGGCTTTGACGGCATCACGATGTCCCGCTACTGCGTACCGGTGATGACCACCATTGTCCAGCCCAGCGAGCAGATCGCACTGCAAAGCATCGAGCTGCTGGTACGGCAGATCGAGCATGGCTCCCCTGCCCAGACCGTGACCCTGCAGCCGGAGCTGCAGCAGGGCGAAAGCGTAAGGGCGATTTAAATGTTGTTTTCCCTCCGTCGAAGGACGGAGAGTATATAGTTGATCTGTAATTTTAATAAGAAGGAGAACTTATTATGAAAAAGATGATCACTCGTCGTAACTTCCTGAAGGCCGCTGGCGTTTCTGCCGCTGCTCTGGGTCTGGCTGCCTGCGGCGGCTCTTCCAGCAGCACCGCTTCCTCTGCTGCCAGTTCTACCGCTGCTTCCAGCACCGCTGCAAAGGCAGACGGCAAGGTCTACTACCTGAACTTCAAGCCCGAGCAGGATCAGGATTGGCAGGATCTGGCCGCTGAGTACACCAAGGAGACCGGCGTGCCTGTGACCGTTGTCACCGCCGCTTCCGGCCAGTACGAGACCACCCTGATGAGCGAGATGGAGAAGAGCGAGGCTCCCACCCTGTTCCAGGTGAACGGCCCTGTTGGTCTTGCTAACTGGAAGGATTACTGCTACGATCTGTCCGGCAGCCCTGTCTACGGCGAACTGACCAGCGACTCCTTTGCACTGAAGGACGGCGACGCTGTTACCAGCATTGCATACGTCATTGAGACCTACGGCATCATCTACAACAAGGAACTGCTGACCGCTGCCGGTTATAAGCAGGAGGACATCAAGGGCTTTGCCGACCTGAAGAAGGTCGCTGATGACATTCAGGCCCGTAAGGCTGAGCTGGGCGTGGACGGTGCTTTCACCTCCGCCGGTATGGACAGTTCTTCTGACTGGCGCTTCAAGACTCATCTGGCAAACCTGCCCATCTACTACGAGTACAAGGCAGACGGCATCGGCTCTACCGACGCCATCAAGGGCACCTATCTGGATGACTACAAGCAGATCTGGGATCTGTACATCACCGATTCCACCTGCGATCCCAAGCTGCTGGCTTCCAAGACCGGCAACGACGCTGTGGCTGAGTTTGTGGGCAAGAAGGCTGTGTTCTACCAGAACGGCACTTGGGCTTACAATGACGTGAAGGATCTGGGCGACGACAATCTGGGTATGCTGCCCATCTACATCGGCGCTGAGGGCGAGGAGAATCAGGGTCTGTGCACCGGTTCTGAGAACTTCTGGTGTGTCAACAACACCTCTTCCGAGGCTGACATTCAGGCTACTCTGGACTTCCTGTACTGGTGTGTCACCTCTGAGGCCGGCACCAGCGCGATGGCTGACAAGATGGGCTTCGTCATCCCCTTCAAGAAGGCTAAGGACTCCACCAACCCCCTGATCACCATTGCAAACCAGTATGTGGCCGACGGCAAGACCAGTGTTGACTGGTGCTTCTCCACCATGCCTTCCGAGGAGTGGAAGAACGGCGTGGGCAGCGCTCTGACTGCATACGCAGCAGGCACCGGCAAGTGGGACGACGTTGTCACCGCATTTGTGGATGGCTGGGCTAAAGAGTACAAGCTGGCCAACGGCTAAGCCTTTGACTGGAGATCTCCCTAGGAATTAAAATGGGAGGCGGGCGAAAAGTTCGCCCGCCTCCTTTCCTTTTTATCAGACAGCTCCCTCAGGAGGTATATCATGCAAAAAGCCATTAGTAAATACTGGCCGATATTTGTGCTGCCTACTCTGGTCGCCTTTATTATCGGCTTCATCTGGCCCTTTATCTGGGGCGTTTACCTGTCCTTCCAGCGGTTCACTACCGTTTCCAAGACCACCTTTGTGGGCATTCAAAACTACCTCTCGGTATTTCAGGATTCCACCTTCCTGCACGCTTTCGGCTTTACGGCAGCCTTTACCGTGGTGAGCACCGTGCTCATCAATGTGTGCGCCTTTGCCATTGCGCTGGTGCTGACCCGCGGCATCAAGGGCACCAACATCTTCCGTACTGTGTTCTTCATGCCCAACCTGATCGGCGGCATCCTGCTGGGCTACATCTGGCAGATCCTGCTCAACGGTGTGCTGGCGAACCTGCAGAAGCCTCTGCTGGCTCTGGATGCCAAGGCCGGTTTTGTCGGTCTGGTCATCCTGATGTGCTGGCAGCAGATCGGCTACATGATGATCATCTATGTGGCTGGCCTGCAGAGCGTGCCCGGCGACCTGATCGAGGCCGCTAAGATCGACGGTGCCAACGACCGCGAGATCCTGTTCAAGATCAAGGTCCCCATGGTCATGCCCAGCGTGACCATCTGCACCTTCCTGACCCTGACCAACAGCTTCAAGCTGTTCGACCAGAACGTGGCTTTGACCGCAGGCGAACCCGCCAACGCCAGTGAAATGCTGGCACTGAACATCTACAACACCTTCTATGGCCGCTCCGGTGCGCAGTGGAAGGGCATCGGTCAGGCAAAGGCTGTGGTGTTCTTCCTGATCGTGGTGGTCATCTCGCTGATCCAGCTCCACTTTACCCGCTCTAAGGAGGTGCAGCAGTAATGTCGAAACAGAAAAGAACCTGGGATGTCATCCTTGCTGTTGTAATGGTGCTTCTCTGCCTGCTGTGGATCTACCCCATCGTACTGATCCTGCTGAACAGCTTAAAGACCGAAGGCAGCTTTACCACCTCTACTGTGTTCCGTCTGCCCACCGCCGAGACCTTTGCCGGACTGCGCAACTACGTTTACGGCGTGACCAAGATGAACTTCCTCTCCAGCATGGGTTACAGCCTTTTGATCACCGTTACCAGCGTGGTGCTGATCCTGCTGTGCTGCTCCATGACCGGTTGGTATCTGACCCGCGTAAACAACAAGCTGAGCAAGTTCATGAACCTGCTGATCGTGTTCTCCATGGTCGTTCCCTTCCAGATGGTCATGTTCACCCTGTCCAAGACCGCTGACCGTCTGAACCTGAACAACCCTTGGAACATCTGCATCATCTATCTGGGCTTCGGCGCCGGCCTGGCCGTGTTCATGTTTACCGGCTTTATGAAGAGCGTGCCCATGGAGATCGAGGAAGCAGCCATGATCGACGGCTGCAACCCCATCCAGATCTTCTTCAAGATCGTGTTCCCCATCCTGAAGCCTACCATGATCTCCACTGCTATTCTGGAGACCATGTGGGTGTGGAACGACTACCTGCTGCCCACGCTGGTGCTGGATATCAAGAAGTACCGCACCATCCCCATGGCGATCCAGTATTTCCGCGGCGGCTACGGCCGTGTGGAGCTGGCTCCCATGATGGCCTGCATCATCATTGCTATCATCCCCATTATTATCCTCTACATGACCTGCCAGAAGTACATCATCGAGGGTGTCGTGGCCGGTGCTGTAAAGGGCTAAGGAGGTGCACGGTATGCGTGCAAGCGGCATTCTGATGCCGGTGTTCAGCCTGCCGGGGCCTTTTGGCATCGGTACGCTGGGCAGTGAAGCGACCGCATTCGTTGATTTTCTGGCCGAGGCAAAACAGACCTATTGGCAGATCCTGCCCATCGGCCCTACCGGCTATGGCGACAGCCCCTACCAAAGCTTTTCTGCCTTTGCCGGAAACCCTTACTTTATTGATTTCCGTCTGCTGGCGGCAGATGGCTATCTGACCGCCGAAGAGATCCCCGCCGCGCAGCCGGTGAGCACCGTTGACTACGGTGCGCTGTACAACCAGCGTCCGGTGCTGCTGAAAAAGGCTGCCGACCGGCTGCTGGCAGCCCCCTCCCCTGCTTATAAAGATTTCTGCGCGGCACAGAGCTTCTGGCTGGAGGACTACGCCCTGTTCATGGCGGTAAAGGCAGAGCAGGGGCAGGCAGGCCTTGCCGACTGGCCGGACGCCCTGCGCTGCCGGGAGCCGGAGGTCATTGCCGCCGCAAAGGCACGGCTGGCAGACCAGATCAGCTACCACAAGGCGGTGCAGTTCTTCTTCTACACCCAGTGGAACGCGCTGAAGGCCTATGCCAACCGCAAAGGTGTCCTGCTGGTGGGCGATATCCCCATCTACGTCAGCCCGGATTCCAGCGACCTGTGGACCCACCCGGAGCTGTTCCAGACTGATGGACAGATGCACTTGACCCATGTAGCCGGCTGCCCGCCGGATGCCTTTGCGGCAGACGGACAGTTGTGGGGCAACCCGCTGTACGATTGGCCCGCCCACAAGGCCACCGGCTTTGACTGGTGGAAGCGGCGCATGAAGCACGCCACCTCTATCTACGATGTGGTGCGCATCGACCACTTCCGCGGTTTCGAGAGTTACTACTCCATCCCTGCCGAAAACACAACGGCTGCAGGCGGTCACTGGGAAAAAGGCCCTGACCGGGACTTTATCCACGCCATGCAGCAGGCGCTGGGCGGCGGCAATATCATCGCCGAGGATCTGGGCTATTTGACCCCGGAGGTGAAGGCGATGCTGGCCGAAAGCGGCTACCCGGGCATGAAGATCATGCAGTTTGCCTTCGACAGCCGGGAGTCGGGCAACTACCTGCCCCACACCTACCCCCGCAACAGTGTGGTGTATACAGGCACCCACGATAACGTGACCACCGAGGGTTGGCGCAGCAACGCCAGCGCCGAGGATGTAGCCTACGCCTGCCGGTATCTGCGCTGCACGCCGGAGGAGTTGACAGAAGGCATGATCTGTGCCTGCCTTGCCAGCGTTTCGGATACTGCCATCATCCCGCTGGCAGACTGGCTGCATCTGGGCAGTGAGGCCCGCATCAACACCCCCAGCACACAGGGTGCAAACTGGCGCTGGCGGCTGACGCAGTCCCTGCCCGCTGCATTGGCCGGGCACATCGCCGCGTTGACCACGCTGTATGAGCGCGTGCCGAAAGCACTTTGACCTCGTTTCCCTTTCGCTTGGCAACCTGTAAAACACACAAGGCATCTGCTTTGCCCGCTGCTGCGTTCTGCGCAACGGGTACGGGCAGATGCCTTTGTTGTTGATCGGCTTTTTCAGCACATTTTTGCTACAACATTTTTTCGCCGTAAAAAAGCAGGAGTTTTGCGCGTTTATGGCGTATTCAGGTCAGTTTTATAACGCATCGTCACAATATATTCACAAATGTATCATGATTTTCAAACCCGCGCTCTCTTGTCATTTTTGTGCAGATATGCTACAATTCAGTTACTAGATGAACTGCCCCTTGGGGAGTTCTGTGTGCGAAAGGAGTTTTCCATCATGGATCATACATATCAGCGCCCGCTGCAGCTGCCTGCCTGCTGCTCTGTGCTCTCTGCCGAGGAGATGACCTATACCGAGGGCGGTGCCCTTTCTATCAACATCACTCCGGAGCAGGTGATGGCCTTTGGCATCAATGCCACGGTAAACCTGCTGGGCATGATAGGCCGCTATGCGTTCCAGGCTGCAGTTTCCGGTATGCAGAATGCCCTGAACGATGGTTTGGGTGTTGGTGATGCAATTGGTCACTACTGGGGCAAGCTGAACACTTGGAGCAAGGTCGCCACGATCGGTCTGGCTGGTTTGGGCGGTTACTACGCCTATGCTCAGGCACGTAGCATTTATCTTTCCCTCAAGGGTTTTGTGACCGAGCTCAAGGATGCCGTTGACAAGTATAAGGCTGACAAACAGGCCTCACAGGAGGCCGATCAGCAGAACTGCCTGCCCACACTGGTAGCTCTGTGCTGATCTTCAATCGACCCGGAAAGGAGTGTTCTTATTTATGAAAAAGCTTCAGCTGCCCTCTTCCTACGCAGCCCTCTCCCCCGAGGAGCAGTGCGCTGCCTTTGGCGGCAGCGAATTCGGCGATGCTGTCGGCAGCTTTTTTGACAATCTGCACTTCAATGATTTCTTCTGGAACGGTGGGCTGTTCTCGTTTTCCTTCACCTTTGTGCCCATGCTGCTTTTCCGCATGATCAAGACAGGTGTGCAGGCCGGAATCAAGCTCTCTCAGCAGATCGGCCGCCTGCTTGGCATCACCCACGAGGCTACCGCCACTGCCGTCCAGTACTTGGATAATACGCAGCAGCGAAATGACCAGCCGGTCGAAAATTCTCTCCCCCAGCTTTTTTCTCTTCAGTAAGAAGCTATAAGAAAGCCGTGCATCCCGGAGCATTCCGGCCATGCACGGCTTTTTGTTTTGTTCAGATCACCCGGACTGCACCCTGCTCCCGCAGGCGCAGCACATAGCAGCTGCCCTGCCCGAATACCTGCTCGATGGCTGTATGGTACCGCTCCAGCAGCTGCCCGGGCACATAAGCCTGAATGGTGCCTGCAAAGCCGCCGCCCTGCATCCGCCATGCGCCCTCACTGCCCTGCAGAATGCTCTGGCTCAGAGCCAGCGCTACGGACAGTCCCTGATGCCGCACATCCGCTGTGCAGTACACATTCTGACACAGCGCAAAGGAAGCCTGTCCGCTCTGCTTCACCAGACCTGCAAACACCGGGAACTGCTTTGCATAAAGCGCATCCCGCTGCGCCAGCGTGCGGGCATTCTCCTCAAAATAATGGATCGCCCGCAGCACTGCACGGTCTCCGCAGCAGCTGCGCAGGACAGGCAGTGCCATCCAGAACGCGTTCTCTTCCACCTGACCCAGCAGCGGCTTGCCGAAGCAGGCGGCCACCTGCTCCATCTCCTGCCGAATCGCCGCAAACTCGCTAGTCAGTTCGCTGTGGCTGCCCCGGGTATCGGTGACGCAGAGGAACATCCCTTCCGGCAGCAGACCGTCTGCATGGAGCTTTTCGATCTTTGGGGTGCGCGGATCGGCAAAATCTGCAAAGATAATGCCGCCCACCGCGCTGGTCAGCTGATCCAAAAGACCGCTGGGCTTGCCGAAATAGGTGTTTTCCGCATACTGGCAGATGCCCGCCAGCTCTGCCGGGGTCAGCCCGGTGCTGTATTCCTCGTTCCAGATAGAGGCCATGCCCATCTCAAAGGCCGCCGAGCTGGACAGACCGGAGCCCCGCAGCACATCGCTGGCGGTGTAGGCGTCAAAGCCGCCGATCTGCTTACCCGCTGCGCGGAAGCCCTCGGCAATGCCGCGGATCAGGCTGGCCGAATGGGTACTCTCCCCTGCCTGCGGCTCTGCGGTGGCCAGATCAATGACATCCAGCTTGTTGAACCCCCGGGACTTGACCCGCACATAGCCATCCGTATTGCGGGCAGCCACTGCCACCATATCCAGCGTGACCGCCGCCGCAAGGCCGTAGCCCCCCTGATGATCCGTGTGGTTGCCGCCCAGCTCTGCCCGCCCGGGTGCAGAGTACACCTGCACCTGCCGCCCGGGGCCGAAATACAGTTCAAACTGCTCCAGCGCGGCCGCATAGCGCCCGCGCTGCCGCTGCAAAATCGCCGGGTCTGTCCTGTAAAGTGCAGCAAGTGCGGCGTCCCAGCTGCCCTGCAGGATCTGTTTTCTGAGTTGTGCACTGGTGGCCATGACAGCTCCTCCCCTCCGGAATAAACGATTCTGCTCTTTTTGCCTATTGTAAAGCATTTCGGGCTTTTTTTCAATTTATTTGACCTAAAAATCCAAAATTTGGCGTCAGGTGCAAAGAATAAGATGTACTTTTGTTGAATTTGCAGGGCATTCTATGGTATACTGGGTGCAGAATGTGACAGGACGGAGGTAAAGCTGCCATGCCAGACGTTTATAAGCAATCTTTTAAGCAGAATTACACCAACAACATTGAATTGTCCATCTTCAACTGCGGCTTGGAGCGGTGCGCTCCGGGGCAGACATGGGGACCCGGCATCCGTGACCACTACCTGATCCATCTGGTGGTATCCGGCAAGGGCATCTTCGAGGTGGGCGGCCGCACTTGGGAGGTAAGCGAGGGCGACCTGTTCTTTGCCCGCCCCAGCCAGCTGATCCGCTACACCGCCGACGAGCAGCAGCCGTGGGAGTACAGCTGGGTGGGCTTTAACGGTGCCTGTGCCCACAAGCTAGCCGCGCAGCTGCCCTTTACGGACGATGCCCCCGTGCACCACACCAGCGACCCGGACGGGATGCGGGCAGCGCTGACCAACATCTATTCCTCCCGCGGGCTGCAGCCGCAGGACGAGGCCGCCATGGTGGGGTATCTGTACCTGTTTATCGCTGCTTTGATGCGGGAGACCAGCGCAGGCAAGCCCCACACGGCCTCCTCCTCCAGCCAGTATGTGCTGAATGCCATCAAGTACATCCAGTTCAACTACTCCCACGACATCTCCATTGACGATGTAGCCAAGAGCGTGGGGGTTTCCCGCAGCCATCTGTACCGGGTGTTCATGTTGAACGTGGGCAAGAGCCCCATCGACTACCTGACCGAGTACCGCATCAACGAGGCCTGCAAGCTGCTGCGCGCCGGCAACCTTTCCATTGCGGAGGTTGCGGTGTCGGTAGGCTTCTTTGACCAGTTCTACTTCTCACGGGTGTTCAAGCGCGCCAAGGGCGTGCCGCCCAGCAAGTATTTTGCCGCCCAGCAGGACGCCGACCCGGCAAGCCCTGCCCAACTGTAACCTGAGCCCATCACACAAGGAGAAACCATGCCTTTACAGAAAAACCAGATCCTGACCCTGCGCATCGAACGCCTTTCCAGCGACGGCAGCGGTGTGGCCCACAGTGCCGATGGCGAGGCCGTATTTGTCCCCGGCACCGCCCCCGGGGACGAAGCACGGGTGCGCATCGTGAAGGACTGCGGCCGGTACGCCTTTGGCATTCTGGACGAGCTGCTCACCCCCTCGCCGGACCGCATTCCGGTGGACTGCCCGGTGGCCGGCCCCTGCGGCGGGTGCAGCCTGCGGCATCTGGATTATGCCGCTGAGCTGCGCGCCAAGCAGGAAAGCGTGCTGGACGCCTTCCGCCGCATCGGCGGGCTGGAGGTGCCGGTGCTGGATATTCTGCCTTCCCCGGACGTAGACCGCTACCGCAACAAGGTGCAGTTCCCTGTGGGCATAGACAAGAACGGCGTGCCCTGCATCGGCTTTTACGCCGGGCGCACCCACCGCATCGTCCCCTGCCCGGACTGCAAGCTGCAGCCCAGCGTGCTGAACGAGATTGGCAACGCGCTGTGCGCCTTTTTTGCACAGCAGGGCATCCGCCCCTATGACGAGCAGAGCGGCAAGGGGCTGGTGCGACATATCTTCCTGCGGCGCGGCGCGCACAGCGGGCAGATCATGGTGTGTCTGGTATGCGCCCGGGCAAAGCTGCCCCCCGCAGAGCAGCTTTGCACCGCACTGCGGGGGCAGTTCCCGGCCATCAGCACCATTCTGCTCAACGTCAACGCCAAAAACACCAACGTCATTCTGGGCAGCGAGAACCATATCCTGTACGGCCCGGGCTATATTGAGGACACGCTTTGCGGTGTACCGGTGCGGTTGGGGCCACTGTCCTTCTATCAGGTCAACACGCTTGCCGCCGAGCGGCTGTACGGCGTTGCTGCGCAGTATGCGCAGCTGACCCCGGACGACACGCTGCTGGATCTCTACTGCGGCATGGGCACCATTGGCCTTTCCATGGCCGAGCAATGCAGGGAGCTGATTGGCGTAGAGATCGTGCCGGAGGCCATCGAGAGCGCCAAGGCCAACGCTGCCCGCATGGGCGAGGCCGTAGCTGCCAAGAGCCGCTTTTTCTGTGCCGACGCCGGCCAGGCTGCCACCCAGCTGGCCGCCGAGGGCCTGCACCCGGACATCGTGATGTTGGACCCGCCTCGCAAGGGCTGTGATGAAGCCACCCTCTCCGCCGTGGTGCGCATGGCCCCCCGCCGGGTGGTGTATGTCAGCTGCAACCCTGCCACCGCCGCCCGAGACGCCGCATGGCTGGAGAAGAATGGGTATCACGCAGAAAAGGTGCAGCCGGTGGATCTGTTCCCAAGAACGAAGCATGTGGAAGCGGTTCTCCTTTTGACCAAACTCCATGTCGAGCGGCATATCGAAGTGGACGTCAGCATGGACGAGTTGGATGTGACTGCTGCGGAGAGCAAGGCGACTTACGATCAGCTTCGGGATTATGTGTGGGAACACCATCAGTTGAAGGTATCCAATCTCTATATCGCACAGGTGAAGCAGAAGTATGGCATCATCGAGCGAGAGAATTATAATAAGCCCAAATCTGAAAATGCCAAACAGCCCAAGTGTCCGAAGGAAAAAGAGGATGCGATTGTGGAAGCATTGAAGCATTTTCAGATGATTTGATACGCAATCACCCCAGAGAGAATAGCCTCTTGTGCGTTCTCTCTGGGGTGATTTTTGCGTTATGCTACTTCCGGGTAGCGCATATATACATACTCGTAGATTTTCTTCTGGTAGGTCTGGATATCGCTTACATCATAGCTATTGGGAAGTTCTTGCCAAAGGGTATTGCGAATCAGGTTATCCACAATCGCCTTAGTTTCCTGCTTGTCCGTCCAATGGTCAAGTTTAGCGATTTGCTGTTTAATTTTTGTCAGTAAGTCCACAGACACCTTCTTGATCGTTTCAATTTCCTGCTTCGTGAGGTTCTCCGAAAACAGCAAATCGTACACCGAAAGCTCCTCATCGCTGGAAAAGCCCTCACGCACATAGCGCTGCTGCTCCGTGTCCAGTGAACTTGCAAGCTCCATCAGATCCATGAAGGTTTTCTCGATGGTTGCCCGGTTCTGCTCTGCATTATAGGCATCTATGATCTCCTGATAGCGGTCATAATAATCAATGCGCTGCGGGTTTGCAAACAGCATCTTCGACAACTGCTGATTCACCAGTTCATCCAGATCGCGCAGCAAGAGATTCTTCCGCCGGGTGTGGGCAAACTCCCGGCTCAGCAGCTCAAAATCAATTTTGCTGATGTCAAACTGCCGGGAAGGTACAGCCTCCTGATCCGGCTTTTCCACATGGATGTACTCGTTGACGATGCCGTTGATCTGCACCATCAGGTCGGTATTGTCCGCGTGTTTCCGCTTCTGCTGCAAGCCCTCGTAGATGGCGAGAATTGCGTTTTTCCGGGTGCGCACGGCATCGTCCACATCGTCACGGTCTGCGTAGCGGAACAGCCGCGCCAGTTCAGACGCATAGGTCTGGAAGGTTTTCTTGGTTTCCAATGTCTCGCACATCGCGTTGATTGCATCCTGTACAAGGCTCATCTTTTCAAAGTCCTGTGCGTCCACCAATTCCTGCAGCCGGAACCCGTGTTCTGCCAGAAAGCCGTCCGTTTTTCCGATGACCGTGCAAATACGCTGAATCAGCTCCGTTTTATCCACCGTTGGGTCAATGCCCGCCGGGCTGTTCTTGCTGACCGTATAATCTGCCAGAGCCTTGCGCAGCGCCTTTACGATACCAATATAGTCCACGATCAGGCCGTTGCTCTTGCCCTCCGAAACACGGTTTGCACGAGCAATCGTCTGCATCAGGGTATGGGCTTTCAACGGCTTGTCCAGATACAGACAGGACAGACACTTTACATCAAAGCCCGTCAGCCACATGGCACAGACGAACACCACCCGGAACGGATTCTTGCTGTCCTTGAATTCTTTATCCAGCTCCCGCTTTTCCATTTTGGCACGGTGCGGCAGAATATCCAGCCCCCACTTTTTGAAGGTCTGCACCTCGTTCTGCTCCTGACTGATCACCACTGCCATTTCGGTTTCTTTCATCCATGCCAGTTTACGGGCAAGCTCCTGTGCTTCCTGCTGGGTCACTGTGCCCTGCCGGGCTTCCAGTTCCCTGATCTTTGCCCGCCAGTATTCCTGCACATAGTTGTACATCCGCACACAGGTGACCTTATTCAGGCAGACGAACATCGCCTTGCCGCTGGTCCAAAGGTCAGAGTAATGCTCCACAAAATCCTTTGCAATGGAGCGCAGCCGTTCATCTGCGGTGAGAATATGGATCTCCTTGGCAAATTCTCGTTCCAGCTTTTCCTCCTGCGAAGGATCAAGATCGGCTGCTTCAATGGCATCCAGGATCCGCCCGGTGATCTCCGGCTTGTCCAACTGGGCGATCTTATCCGCGCGGTTCTCATAGTACAGCGGCACCGTTGCGCCGTCCTCCACCGCCCGCTTGAAATCATACACCGACAGATACCCGCCAAAGGTGCGTTCCGTGATATGGTCATCCGCCAGCAGCGGCGTACCGGTAAAGCCGATGCGGGACGCCGTGGGCAGCAGGTGCATCATGTTGTCTGCAAAAATGCCGTACTGGCTGCGATGGGCTTCGTCCGACAGGATCAGCACATCGTGATCCGGGTAGATGGGCGGCTCCTTGGGCAGGTTGAACTTCTGAATCAGAGTGAACACAAAGCTGGGGTTGCCCCGCAGCTTTTTTGCAAGGTCTGTACCGCTGGATGCAATAAACTGCGAAGCCTTGGTCTTGCCCAGCAGACCGCAGTTTTCAAAGGTATCGCTGATCTGCCGGTTCAGCTCGTCACGGTCGGTCAGCACCACAATGGTGGGCGAGCCTGCAAACTTGCGCCGGATCTTCTGCGCCAGAAAGACCATGGAGTAACTTTTGCCAGACCCCTGCGTGTGCCAGAACACACCCAGCCTGCCGTCTTTTAACTTGCGGTTCTCGTAAGCACTGACGGCCTCGTTGACGCCGAGATACTGGTGGTTGCGGGCCAGAATCTTGGTGGTGCGCCCACCGGAATGGTCGTAAAGGATGAAGTTTTCCAGCAGATCGAGGAAGGTCTTTTTCTCGCAGATGCCCCGCAGCATGGTTTCCAGCTCCACTCTGCCTGCATCGCTCTCCTTCAGACGCTTCCACTCGTGGAAGAACTCGTACTTGCTGCCAAGCGTACCCGCCTTGGCTTCCAATCCATTGGACAGCATGAGAAAGGCATTGTAATAGAACAACTGCGGAATGGTATCGAGGTAATCCCGATAATTGTCTATGTAGGCGTTCTGCACATCCACGGTGGGCTTTTTCAGCTCGATGAACAGCAGCGGAATGCCATTGACAAAGCCCACAATGTCTGTCCGGCGGCGATACAGCTGCGAGTGGATCTTCATCTCTTTTACGGCGAGGAAATGATTGTTTTCCGGGTTTTTGAAGTCGATCACCGCCGCACTCCGCGTTTCGGTGCGGCCATCCGGCCGCTTGACCGTCACCGGGATGCCATCCCGCAGCAGAAAATACTTTTCCTCATTGATCTGCATCGGGGATGCAGTGGAAACGTGTGCCGTGAATTTCTTCTGCACCTCGTCCAGCTGGTTCGGGGTGAGCCACGGGTTCAAGTGCAAAAGCGCCTGCCGAAAATACCGGGTCAGCAACACTTCCCCATAGCTGGTGCGACCCAACGTCCCGTCCGGCCCCAGCTTTTCGGAGTTGTAAGCCAGCACGACCTCCCAGCCCAGAACATTTTGCAGCAGGTTGCCTGCGCTGTTCTGGACAAGGACATTTTCGGAGTATTCGCGGCTCATAGAATCACCTCTTCATCGTAATTTCAACGATTCGTTTTTATTACATCTGCAATTTCTTTAGCAATATCCTCCACGGTATCGATTGCCGTATTTCTTGCTAATTTATCTGCCAAAGAAGGACTATAATCTATAACTTCCTTCTTCGTAATATTATGCCAAATGGGGAGTATGATTTGCTCACCTGATACAGCCTTTGTTATAATGCCGTCCAACTCATAATTTGTCCAGCCCTTTTTTATGAAATCACGTGATACCACAACGATTCCAAATCGACTGTTTGCTAATCCCTTATCAATTTTTCTTCTCAGACTATCTCCTATTCTCATTTCAAATTCGTCATACCAAACTTTTATACCAAGATTTTTAAGTGCATTTGCAAGTGGCCTGACAACCTCATCTTTATCTTCAGATGCATGAGAAATAAAAACGTCATACTCTGGTTCAATTCCAGCCTCTTCATTCATAATCAAGCCGTTATTATGGACAAGCGATGGAACCTCTGCAAGCGGACGATTTTCTATTTGCGGTAACGGTGCTGGTAAAACCCGAACTGAACTTTGAACTCTTCCACCCAACCCCGCCAAATCGATTGCAACATACCAATGCGCTGAGTGCGTCGTCTGCAATCTAACTGGTGATTTCTTTGCAAGCCCTCCAATATATCGATGATTTCGTCCATTTCTGTAATTGTTGAAATTGCTACTGTCCATCAATCGGACATTTGCAGCATTTCCCTTTAAAATAATTTCTACAACACGGCCCTTATCCAGTTGCCCCAAATCGTATTTTGTAAATTGCATTGTGTGCCTCTTTTCATTTTCTAATCATTTGTTCATTAAAAGCTTTTTCACCTATTTTAGCAATACAATGGAGTCTCAATCCTCGTTCATACTGTCCTAGGAGTGTGTACAGCGTACTATCTGATGCCTCTGAAAACGGCACCCAATTTGTCGCCCCCTGTGCCATTTCCAAGGCCGAAATTTCCATCAGCGCACTTATTTTTGCATCTCGCAATGCTTCGATCATTCCATCTCTGGTCGGATTTTTCATTTGAGCACGAAGTTTTTGAATTTTATTCATCGCGTCTTTTACGTCCTTAAAATCCTTGGCTTCAGAGCAATATTTATTAAGAGAATCTGACATATTATGAACACCCCTTTCATCAAAGTTCAAGCTATTTTATTGCTATCCTATTTTTAACAGCAGCGGTAACAATGCAATCCCCACATCACAGCTCTTATCTGCCAGCCACGTCAAAACAGGTTTTACTTTTTCCCATTTTGACTTTTTGCTGTCTTTGGACTTCACCACTTCTTCAATCTCAGAAATTTTATCCAGCACATCCTGTGTCTGTTCATTCGTGAGTGAAGTCATTTTTTCTACTTCTTTGCGCACCTGCTCAAATGTAACGTTCACATTCACACTGTTGGTCACATTGACGACCTGCGAATTAGAAACTTCCGGCTTTTGCAACTGTACCGCATTCATTTGGTATTTGTATGTTTCCAGCTTTGCCTTCATCATTTCCAAATTTTCTTGTACACTGTCTGGCGACATTCCAAGTGACTGATACCAGATAATTGTCGCTTCTTTGTCTGTACACCATAATCCCTCATACCATTTTTTATACACGCCTGATATTTTCCATCCATTTCTCTATGTAATTTCAAGCGCTCATCGTCACTTATGTTTTGAGTATTACTTAATCGTTCAATATCCACACATACCATATCATAAAATTCTTTTGGCATATCCATAGTGTCACACCTCAACTTCCCCACTCATTAACTTTGGCAACAGTAAATCTCTCGCTGTCTTTAACCGCTCATTTTGTCCTTGCAGCGTCTTTATTTTATCAAAGAGCACTTTCGCATACCTGTCAAATCGTTCCAGATATTCCTTTTCTGGGATTGTAATTTTCATTGCGTTAATGTCCTTGGCGTAAACATGCGGCTGTGCAGATCCCTTTTGAAGCTGATCTATACTCACTTTACTTTCTTTCAGAAACTCATATACAAAAAACAAATTTTCCGTTCCAAGACCATCCACAAAAGAACAATCCGAGGCGAACACATCAACCCCATATAATCTTACAAATCCTGCGTTTGCTCCTGAAGCACTTATCGTAATAACCGGAGCTTTCGTATTTGCTACATTATGATAATACGCTGGTTCTAATCCACCAGCAACAACCGGCACATTTCCTCCCTTGACTTGTGCCTTTGTAATTGTCCGCCCACGTTTGAATTCCGCTATTCGACCTACCGTTCCCCGTTGCCACCCCTCCGGCACACCGTCCACAATTTTCATGTTTTCATGCCCCGGAAAGCGCAAATCCACAAACCACTCTTTATAATGCCGCTGGGCTGCTTCTTCCAGCAATTTGATTTGTTTCTGGTTGTTTTCAATCAGGTCATCATAGGCAGAGAGAATGTCTGCAATACGGTGCTGTATTTCCAATGGCGGTTTATCAATTACCACTTCCTTTAATTTTTGCCCCGGCATATGCTTAATCGTTGCGCCTGTAAAATACTGATCCAATTCGCCTGTTTTGCCTGCCAAAAGGAACCAATAAAACAGATACCTATAATCAAGGCAGTCATGTACTCTAACTCGATGAAGTGCTTTTTGAATTTTCATATTTGGAATTTGTTCTTTCCAAATCGCACACCGTCCCGGTTCCCCACCTTCGCAAATAACTAAATCACCATATTTTAGTTCATATCGTTCCTGTTCTGATTCTTCAAATTTCATTAACGGCAAATCTTCTAAATCAAATTCACCCCATCGAACATTTACATTTGCAAGATACGGCTGATAGTCTCCTTTGTTTTTATTTTGGTCAAGCATTTTTCCCAAGCAGGAATCCGTCACATTTCCCAGCTTCACCTTTTCCCACTTCATACCCCCATCTCCTCCAGATTCTTCGAGATGGTTTCCATCAGACGGTTGGACTCTGCCTGCAATTCCAGCAGTTCCTTGTGGATCTCCTTCATCCGCTGGGCAAAATCCACGCCGTCATCCTCCACAGGTGCAACGCCCACATAGGCACCGGGCGTCAGGGATGCGCCTTTCTCGTTGAGGATGGTGTCGCGGCTGGCCACCTTGCACAGGCCGGGGATATCCTGATAGACGCCCTCGCCAAACTTTTCAGTAAGCCAGACGGCCTCTTTGGCAACGGTCAGCTTCTCGTTGAGGTCTTCCAGTTCCTTGTCGAACTTTTCCTGCGTGGCTTTGCGCTCTTTGCGGGGTGCTGCCTCCACAGCGGCTTTTGCTTCTTCCCGTTTGGCCTGTACGTTTTGTTCCAGTGCGGCCTGAATCTCTGCAAAGGCGCGGTCGTCTGCCAGCTCTGCGTGATATTCCGCCAAAAGCCCCTTGTACTTGTTCACCTCGCCACGATAGAGCCAGACAATGGCGTTGAGGTTCTTCAACTGCCAGTCGCTCCACTCGTTCTGAGTGCGGTCCACCACGGTATAATAATTGCGTGCGTCGATGAACAATACGGTGTCCAGCAGATGTTCCGGTTTGCCCTTATCCAGAAACCACAGCGAACAGGGCAGGCTCTTGGTGTAGAAGAAATTGTTGCCCACGCTCATCATCACGTCCACATGGCCGGTCTGGATGAGCTTTTCACGGATGTCCTTGTCTTTGCCCTGACTGTCGGTAGCCGAGGACGCCATCACAAAACCCGCACGGCCATGCTCGTTCAGGTAGGAGTAGAAATAGGACACCCACAAATAGTTTGCGTTGCCGATTTCCTTGGCCTTGTTCACGCCGGGCAGGCCAAAGGGCAACCGCCCGGCACTCTGCGCCGACTCCGACTTGACCTTGTCCACGTTAAACGGCGGATTTGCCATCACATAGTCGCAGCAGCCGTTCAGGTTGTGGGCATCGTGATAGAAGGTATTGGCTTCATCGCCGGACTTGATCACGCCGGTCAGGCCATGCACAGCCATATTCATCAGGCAGAGCTTGGCATTGTACTCCACCTTTTCCTGTCCGTAGAAGGTCATGGTGTTGTTGGCGATCATGCCCGCATGGTTTACAAAGTCGCCGGTCTGCACAAACATACCGCCGCTGCCGCAAGCCGGGTCCAACAGAACGCCGTGGGCAGGCTCCAGCACATTGACGATCATCTTCACCAGCGATTTCGGCGTAAAGAACACGCCGTCATCCTGTGCCACATTCTTGGCAAACTTATTCAAAAAGTATTCGTAGATACGGCCGATCACATCGCCGCCCACATCGTCCAACGCATCATTGTTGAAGATGCGCAGCAGTTCCCCCAGCAGTTCATCCGAGAAGATGGTGTAGTCCTTCGGCAGAACGCCCTGCAGCTGCTCGCTCTGCTGCTCCACCAGTTCCATGGCGTTGTTCACCACTTCGCCCAGACTGTTCAGAGGGTTACCCTCGATGCCGGTCAGCCCCTGTTCCGGGATGTTGGCGGGCAAATTGACTAAGTAATTGTACTGCGCTTCCTTGGGCAGAAACAGTGCACTCTTCTCGGCAAAGTCGCTCTGTTCCACCGGCAGCACCCGGCCACCGCGCATGGGACGGTCTTTCAGGATCTCCTGCTCTACCAGTTTGAAGCGGCTGTACGCATACCGCAGAAAAATCAGTCCCAATACTGGCATACAGTATTGGTTCGAGGTGAGTTTAGAGCCTGCACGCAGCAGATCTGCCGACTCCCACAGGTCAGCTTCCAGTTTTTTGACGTTCACATTATTTGCCACGAGGGGGTTCCTCCTGTTGTTTGGATTTTCATTATCTATTGTATCACATTTTTCTGCAATGTTCATCTTTAATCATCGCTATTTTCTTTTTTGACTGGAAAAAGTTGTTTACCAATGGCTGACAATGTGTTAGAACCATATACTTTCTCATTTGGAGACGCTAATCCTGCATCCAACGGATGCAGTTCAAGGGTTTGGGTGTCCCCAACAAGTATTTTGCAACGCAAAACAAGCAGATGTATATACGTCTGCATTGCTTGCGGGTGCTATGAAACCTCTCAACGTGCTTCCCAAATTTGAAAATCATTTTGCAAATCAGACCGTCCGTTTTCAAGTTCAACTTGAAGCGGACGGTTATTTTTTTGCTCAGGAAGTTTTCGAGTTTGCAATCGCAGCAAGCAGGGCGAGTTGGTGCCAACTCACGATTTTTGAATCTGATTTTACAAATCCGACTTCAAAAGTACTTGTTGGACTTCGCCAAAACCCGATATTCAGCGCATAAACTGTGCCGACTGCGTATCTTAACAGACGCTGAATAAGCAAATTTCTTGTAGAAAAAATCGTTTCCGAAAAATCGTCGTTGATTCATTCAATATTGCACAAAAGCGGAAGTATCACTTCCTAAAAAATCGAGCAATTTTATGGTATGCTCTATCCAGAGCCGTTCACAAGAACCGGACCTCCCAAGTCCGGTTTTCTCCCTTAAAACCGGACCTGATACGTCCTAAAAACACTTGTTTGATTGTGATATGCTTTCTACAAGCCTTCATCGAACCTTGAAAATCGAATAACCGTCTGCATGGGATACCCGGCCATAACCCTGACAAGGAGAGCCGGAAAACGCCGCTGAAAGGGGGCAGGAAAGCCATGCAGAGAGAACGGCGTAAGAACAATGATATTCTATTTCATTTCAGAAAGGATGGTTTGCCTATGACAAAACTGAGCCAGCTTAAAATCGATCCGGAGTTCCAGAATCAAATCAACCCTCCGTCGTTTGAGGAAACCCACCAACTGGAAATGAACATCCTCAAGGAGGAACGTGTACTGAATCCGATCATCACGTGGAACGGTTATATTGTGGATGGACATACACGCTATCAAATTCTTCGGAAATATCCATTTATTCCATTTGAAGTCATCGAAAAAGAATTTTCCAGCCGTTATGAAGCACTCGCCTGGATCTGTAAAAATCAGCTTGGGCGGCGAAATCTGACCCCAGAACAGAAAAAGTTCCAGCCGGAAAACAGGTGCGCTCCGCGCCGCATCATTTTGCAGAACAGGCAGATCTGGACGAGCTGCTTTGTCTGCGTCACGTCCAAAAAGATAAGGCTCTTTGTGCGGTGGGC
>OIZF01000711.1_pt1 | contig 22028 bp, 17 predicted proteins | sample 1588471 | NCBI WGS metagenome assembly OIZF01 (sample SAMN03283279) | human gut metagenome | biome: human-associated habitat; material: feces | host: Homo sapiens | place: Peru | collected 2012
ATCAAGGCACGCACGCCAGAAGGCAAAATTCAGTGGGGCTACGTCTATGGCACGGCCTACGCAGAGGTAAAACGGGTGCTGATTCAAAAGAAAGCAGAGGCAGGCTTCTACAACCTGAAAAGAACCGACCTGACCTTTGAAGTACTGGCTGAGGTGTGGTTGCACTCCCTGCGGAACAGCATAAAAGAATCCACCTATGCGCATTATTCGTACACGCTGCACAAGTATCTTCTCCCGGTTTTGAGCAAAGTGCCCGTTGCGTCCCTTGACGAGAGCTTTCTGGAACAGGCCATGCAGCAGATCATCTCGCCCGCAGATGCCACGCACAAGCCATTGGGAAACTCTTCTGCCCGGGAATGCCTCTCTATGCTGCGCCGCATCTGCAAATATGCCGCACATTTACGTCTGATCCGTCCGATGGAACTGGAAATAGCGCTTCCAAAAGCCATCGACAAAATTTCTGTGCCGCTCTCCCCGGCGGAGCAGCAGCGGCTTTATCAGTATGTACAGGAGAACCCCACGCCCCGCAAAATTGGCTTATTATTAGGGGTGGAATTGGGGCTGCGTATTGGCGAGATCTGCGGCTTACAGTGGGGCGATTTCGACCTGAAACTCGGAACGCTGAAAATCAACCGGACGGTCTGCCGAATTTCCTGTGAAAACGGGCATACAAAGGTGGTTATCCAAACACCGAAAACCCGCACTTCCCGCCGGGAAATTCCAATCCCGAAACAGTTACTTATTATGCTGAAAAAGCTGCGAGGAAACGCCAGTAATGCCACATGGTTTCTATCTGGTACTGAATCCAAGCCCACCGAACCCCGCTGCTATCGGAAAAGCATCAAAGCATATCTGAAACAGGCAGCTGTCCGGCAGGTACGTCCGCACGCGCTGCGCCATACCTTTGCTACCACCTGTCTGCAGGCGGGGTGCGATGTAAAGACCCTTAGCGAATTGTTAGGCCACGCCAATGCCAACATTACCTTGCAGCGCTATGTGCACTCTGATCTGACCCGAAAGCGCCGGGAGATGAACCGGATATTCTCCTGTCAGGCGTCCATGAGGGGCAGGAGAATGCAAAATCTGATGGAATAATGCCGATTTTTGACCATAATCTTCCATTTTCCATGTGGAGGATACCCCTTTATTGCGGAAAGGGGTGAACAAGGTGGCATTATGTCTGTTTGAGCACAACGAAAAAGCATATCATGCGGCAGTCCGGATGATGGACCAGTATGGCAAGGCTGCCATTGTTCATCCGACCGGCACCGGAAAAAGCTATATTGCGTTCAAGCTGATCGAGGACAACCCGGAGAAAGTCGTGATCTGGCTTTCTCCCAGTGAATATATCTTTAAGACCCAGCTGGAGAGCCTGAAAAGGAACGACCCGGATTTTCCGTTGGCAAACGTTCACTTTTATACCTATGCCAAACTGATGTGCTGCACGCAGGCGCAGCTGGACGAAATAGCAGCGCAGAAGCCTGCCTATATTATACTCGATGAATTCCACCGTGCCGGTGCTGAATGTTGGGGCGAAAGCACGGTGGCTTTATTAAAGTTATGCCCGGATGCAAAGCTTCTGGGGCTGACGGCAACAAACATCCGATATCTGGATAATAACCGCGATATGGCCGAAGAACTTTTCGATGGACATATTGCTAGCGACATGAACCTTGGCGAAGCAGTCGTCAGGGGCATTTTGCCTGCCCCGAAATATGTGACCACGGTCTACCAGTACCAGAAAGCGCTTGCAAAGTATCAGGCACGAGTGGACAACCTGCGGACACCGGGTATTCAGGATATGAATCAGAAATATCTGGACGCGCTGCGCCGCGCACTGGAGCAGGCGGACGGGTTGGACAGGGTCTTTGCCCATCATATCACGAATAAGTGCGGCAAGTACATCGTGTTCTGCGCCAACAAGGAGCATATGGACGAGATGGTGTCCCATGTGCCGGAGTGGTTCGCAGGGGTCAACCCGGATGTGGTAGTGTATGAAGCCTACTCGGATGATCCGAACACTGACAAAGCCTTTGCGGATTTCAAGACAGACACCAGTGACAGGCTCAAGCTGCTGTTCTGCATTGATATGCTCAATGAGGGCGTCCATGTGGAGGGCATTTCCGGCGTCATTCTGTTCCGACCAACGATTTCACCCATCATCTACAAGCAGCAGATCGGACGCGCTCTAACTGCTGGAGATACCGCAGCCCCGCTGATTCTTGATGTAGTCAACAACTTCGAGGGCCTGACCAGTATTTCCGGCCTGCAAAGCGAGATGCAGGAGGCAGTTCACCGGCTCTATGCCAACGGCGAGGGCGATAAAATCGTCACCGAGCGCTTTGAGGTTATCGAACAGGTGCACGACTGCCGGGTGCTGTTCGAGCAACTGCAAGCAAGCCTTTCTTCCAGTTGGGAGCACTACTTTTCCGAGGCAAGCATCTACTACGCAGAACACGGTGACCTGAATATTCCGAAAATGTATACCACGCCCGGAGGTCTGAGTCTTGGTGTGTGGCTGGTCACCCAGCGCCGGGTGCGTGAGGGACAGATCCAAGGCAATCTGACCGAGCAGCAGATCGCGCGGCTGGACAGCATCGGCATGGTTTGGGGCAACCGGAAGGAAATTGCGTGGCAGCATGGATTTGAGGTCGCAAAGAAATACCACGACACCTACGGAAACCTGATGGTGGCCAGAAAGTATGTAGACCCGGACGGCTATTCCTTGGGACAGTGGATTCTTAAGACCCGGCAGCAGAAGCTGAATGGCCGCTTGAAGGAAGAACGTATCGCACAGCTTGATGAGATCGGCATGGTGTGGAGCGTTTTTGATGCCAAGTGGGAAAAAGCTTATGCGCTGGCTGCCGCCTACTATAAGGAAAACGGCAACCTGAACATCCCGCGTTCCTATGTGACAGCAACTGGTGAACGACTGGGACAGTGGGTTGCAAGTCAGCAATGGGCGTACCCGAAAGGAAAGCTGACGGACGAACAGGTCGAGCGACTCACCAGAATCGGAATGTACTGGGGCAACCGCAATGACCGCCAGTGGAACGAGGGGTATCAGGAAGCCAAGCGCTATTTTGATGCCCACGGCAATCTGAACGTCCCTGCCGATTATGTGTCACCGGGCGGTTACAACCTCGGAAATTGGGTCAAGCGGCAGCGCTACACCCGCCAGAATCCTGAAAAAAGCTGCGCTGTCCTGACAGAGGAAAGGATTGCAAAGCTGGATGCCATCGGGATGCGGTGGGAGAAAGCGGATTCGAGGCCGCGCCGGTTAGAACTGGCACAAGAATCTAAGAGGAAAAGTGAAAATCTGAATGTTTCGGCTAACCACAAAACGGGGGAAGATATCGGTTTGTGTAGTTAATAGCTCGACCCAAAACAGTTGCTGTAATCTGGGTCGTAAAAAGAAAGTCTAAAGGAGTTATTGGAGAGGATTATGTCAAAGTTTCAGCATGATGTGATGTTGCGGGTCGTGAAGATCCTGAATGTTCTGATGATCGAGCTGCCGTTTGCGGCCTGCTGGTTCCTGTACTACTCGCGCCAGACCTATGCAAATCTGGCATGGGAGGGTCATTTTGCGATTTTAGGCCTGTTTTTTATCCTGTACATTGTACTCGGTAAAATCTACGATGCGTTCTGGATGTCGATGCAGCGGGTCTCAGAACTGGTGTACGGCCAGATCCTTGGCGCTATGGCAACCGATGGTATTTTGTACATCGTGATCTGCCTGATGTCCGCAAAGCTCTGCAACCTGTTGCCGGGTATTGCGGCAATCGTGGGACAGCTGGTGATGGCCGCGATCTGGGCATCCTGCGCACATAAATGGTACTACAAGACCTTCCCGCCGCAGAAGACCGCGGTGGTCTACGATGTGCGACACGGCATGGAAAAGCTCATCAACGAGTACGGCCTGAGCCAGAAATACGATGTGCAGGTTACCCTGAGCGTGTCGGAGTGCTTGGCAGACCTGAGCATTCTGGACGGCATGGAGACTGTTTTTGTCAGTGGTGTTCACAGCCATGAGCGCAACATTATCCTGAAGCACTGCGTAGGGAAGGGCATCAATATGTTCGTCATTCCCCGCGTTGGCGACGTTATTATGAGTGGCGCTTGGCCGATGCATATGTTCCACCTGCCGATGCTGCGCGTCGGTCGTTACATGGCAAGCCCGGAATTCTTGTTCGTTAAGCGCGCGATGGACATTGTGATCTCGCTGGTGGCTCTGGTGATTCTGAGTCCGGTGCTTTTGATTACGGCCATTGCGGTCAAATCCGATGGTGGTCCCGCCTTCTACAAACAGGTTCGCCTGACCAAGGACGGCAAGCAGTTCGAGATTCTGAAGTTCCGCTCCATGCGCGTGGATGCAGAAAAGGATGGCGTGGCGCGTCTTTCCACCGGCGACAAGGATGACCGTATTACAAAGGTCGGTCATATCATTCGCGCCTGCCGTTTGGACGAACTGCCCCAGTTGCTGAACATCCTGAAGGGTGACCTGTCCGTTGTTGGTCCCCGTCCAGAGCGCCCGGAGATTGCTGCACAGTACTGCGAGGAGATGCCGGAGTTTGCACTGCGTTTGCAGGCTAAGGCTGGTCTGACCGGTTATGCGCAGGTGTACGGCAAGTATAACACCACCCCCTACGATAAGCTGCAGATGGATCTGATGTACATTGCACATCCCAGCCTGATCGAGGATTTGAAAATTATGCTGGCGACTGTGAAAATCCTGTTTATGCCTGAAAGTACCGAGGGAATTTCCGAGGGTCAAACCACTGCAATGAGTGGAGAAAACAACTAAATAACGACGTTTTTGTGCATTTCCAACTGTCAAAAGTTGGAAGAAATTCCAGAGTGGAGTCAGGCATAAATGCAGCTCTTACAGTAGCGTTAAGCTGGAAGGTCGGCAGATTGCCCTGCATATGGGCGATACAGCACTCATGATAGTGCAAAATGCCGAGAGCATGGGCGTGAGAGAGGCCAAAATGAGGTTGAATTGAGACGTCTATGCCCCGAAAAAGCACTTTTATTGATGCGACGGTAGCTCGTGGGTTTATGTCGGATGGCACTGTGAGAGGATGTACTGATAATACTGTGATTTTTACATGGCGCTACCGGGGTTGAGCGATGATAACATCATCTGAGATTTCATCCCGGTCTTGGAGATAACAAGGCGGATGTGAGAATCTCATGGTCGCAGAGATGCTCATTCGTGTAGGGTAATCCGGCATAAACAAGGGAGCTACGGTGGTGTGGATGAGTGGAATCTGGAATAAAGGCAGGGGCTACCGTAGCGTGGATGAGTGGAACCTGGAATAAGCACACGAGCTACCGTAGCGAGGATTGGTACCATCGGGACTAAAGACGAGAGCTACCATAGCGTCAAAAATGGTGCAATTTAGAGCGGAGTGGAGACCCAATGCAGCGGTACAAGGCATAGCGGCAGCGTGGCTCACACTGCTGAGGACGATTAGTAGAGCTTTATAAGAAAAAACGGCTCAGACTCTTGGAGAATGAGTCTGGGCTGTAATCTTTGATATGCGGAGAGGGAAGTTATGAGTGTGGACAAGTACAGAGAATATTCGGTTCTCATGTCGGTATATCACAAAGAGAAGCCCGAATATTTGAGGCAGGCAATCGAAAGCATTCAGTCGCAGACCCTCCCCACGGATGATTTTGTGCTGGTGTGTGATGGTCCGCTGAATCCAGAGCTGGATGCCGTAATCACAACGAAGCAACAGGAGATGGGCAGCACCTTGAATGTTGTTCGGCTGGCAAAGAACGGCGGTCTCGGCAATGCGTTGAATGATGGCATCAAGCACTGTAAAAATGAGCTGGTTGCCCGGATGGATAGCGATGATATTGCCTATCCAGACCGCTGCGAGAAACAGATCAATGTGTTCAACACGCATCCGGAAGTGAGCATTTGTTCCGGTGTCGTGGAGGAATTTACGACAGACCCAGCGGTTGTAGATACGAGGCGCGTTCCGCCGGAAACCAATGCGGAGATCGTAGAGTTTGCCAAGAAGCGCAACCCGTTCAATCACCCCTGCGTGATGTACAAGAAATCGGCGGTCGAGGCGGCTGGCTCGTATCAGGACTTCTATCTGCTGGAGGACTACTACCTCTGGCTACGGATGTTGATGGCCGGATATCAGGGCTACAACATTCAGGAGCCGCTGCTCCATATGCGGGCTGGTTCTGAAATGTACTTAAGACGCGCAGGTTGGAAGTACGCCAAGACACAGGCAAGGCTGTTCAAATTCATGAAGAAACAGGGATTCATTGGAGTAGGACAGTACATGAAGAGCTGCGTGATCCGCAGCGGGTCTGCGTTGGCTCCGAACTGGATGAGGAAATTTATGTTTGAGAAAGTGCTGAGGAAGTAAAGATGAGAGTTGCTTTTTTAATGCAGTGCCATAAGAATCCGGAACAAATAAAGCTGTTGCTGGATGCGTTAAATCATCCGATGGCTGATGTGTTTGTTCATGTGGACAAGAAATCGCAGGAGATAAGGGAAAAAATAACCCAAGGAGAGAGTTTACATTCTTCCAGAGCAGCAATGCGTTGATGTGCAATGGGCACAGTACAGTCAGGTTGAAGCTACATTGCAATTACTTAGTGCTGCTGTAAATAGAGGGGGGTACAGCCACTATTGGCTGATAAGCGGACAGGATTATCCTCTACGCCATGTGGACAGTATTATAGATTTTCTTGAAGCAAATCAAGAAGCGAACTTTATTGAATGCAGTCAAATAAAGACTTTCAACAAAAGAAATGATGTCTATTTTTCAAATTTTGTTATAGGGCGCAAGCTGTGGCAAAAAGTGCTGAAAAATCTGTGGATCTATGGTACAGGCGGCTGGAATAAGACGCTTCCCATATTTAAAAGAAAAGCACCGGATGACTTTAAATACTGGTTTGGTTCACAGTGGTGGTGTTTAAATAGCACGACGGTGCAGTGGATAATCGATTATTTGAATAAACACACGGGGTATAAACAGTTCTTTGAACATTCTTTGTGTTCAGACGAATGCTTTTTTCAGACCTTAGTTATGAACTCACCGTTTGCAAGTAGTGTGAAGCCATATCTGCATTACATCAAATGGGAAAAAGGTAAAAGCAGCCCTAAAACCTTAACGGAAAGCGATTATCAGGAAATAATGGATTCTTCAAAATTGATGGCAAGGAAGTTTGACATCGATGTCGATAACGAGATTATAAATAAGCTTAAAATTCAGTGAAAGAAAAAGGTGAGAAGATGTTAGTGATGCGCATAAAAGGGGGATTAGGAAACCAGCTTTTTCAATACGCATCAGCGTATGCGCTTGCAAAAAGATTAAATCAGAAGATGGTATTTGATCCGAGCTTTACAGCAAATATGACGGCCAGAGGATATAAGCTGCCACTTTTGTGCGTTGAAAGCGATGAAGTAATCTATGAAGAACAACTGCCTAGGAAGGTTTCTCTCTTGAAGAATTTGTACATAAACAAGATGTGCAGAGTGCTTAATTTCGCTAGGCATAACTGTGGTGATTACACATATTGGCTTGAGACGAAAGATGAGTGGCAGCCGGAGTTTTTTACTATCGATGAAAGCAACCTTTATGTCGATGGCTATTTTCAGTCGGAAAACTACTTTAAGCAGTATAGAGCAGATCTTCTCAAACAAATTCAGCCCAAGTATGACCCAGAAGATGAGTATCTTAGAGAATTAGAAGAAATTAGAAATTGCAATTCCGTTGCAGTCCATGTAAGAAGAAGTGACTTCAAAAAAGATAACTGTGCATATCATTATTTGCTGGACGAGTCCTATTATGAAAAAGCTATTCAGAGAATACGAGAACTCGTAGAAAATCCAATTTTCTTTTGGTTCTCGGATGATATGGAATGGGTTAAAGAACACATCGGCGAAGCGGATAATTTCCGATTCGTGAAAATCCAAACACAACACGGAGATATCGATGATATGATGCTGATGAAAAACTGCCATCATATTATTACAGCCAATAGCACATTTAGCTGGTGGGCGGCATGGCTTAATGAACATGATGATGCGGTTAGAATCGTTCCTGAGAAGCCGTATGGAATGGAAGGAATGATCCCAAATAGCTGGATTAGAGTAGCGGGAGAGGAAGAATGAAGAATGTTCTATATGCAGTAATCATTTTGAACTATAACACAATTGATGATGCGATTGCTGCTTGCGAAAGCGTAAAGAAAAATGCAACAACAGGCCAATATGTGGTTTGCATTGCAGACAACGCATCGACCAAAGAGTACGATCGAGAAAAATGCAAAACATTTTCAGCAGATAACGTTATAACCGTATGCCTTGATAAAAATGGTGGATATGCGCAGGGGAATAATCAGGCAATATCGTTCGTGAGAAAAAACTATAACCCTAAATATTATGTGATTATGAATCCGGATGTCCTTGTGATTGATTGTGGAACAATTGAGAACATGATCGACCGGATGGAACAGTGTGGTGGCGACATTGTCGGAGGACAGCCGCTAGTATGGAACTGTTTCTATGGCGATGATGCTCGAATGCAGCAAAACATACGGCAGGTACCCGGTTTTACGGATCTTTGCATGTTATCCAACTTGGCGCTGAAAGTGCTCCTGCGAAAGAGATACCGAAAGTTCACATATTTCGATTCAAAACCGTATCAGGAAGAGATACGGTATCGTGTACCGAGCGGTGCATTTTTTGCGATTGATGCGGCAGTTTTTGAAAAAATCGGTCTGTTTGATCCGAACACTTTTCTCTACTATGAAGAACATATTATCGGGAAAAAGTTGGAGGAAATCGATAAAGAACTGCTGTTTATGCCACAATTTCTGGTTCGGCACGAACATGGAAAATCGACTGGGGACAACCACTACTCCATCAATTGGTTTGCCAGAAAATGCGGCCAAGATGCCAAGAACTACTATGCAACAGAATATTTGAATTGCAATAGAGCGCAGCTACTTTTGTTGAACATTCTGAGTACACTAGACATTCCACTGCAATATATTAGAATGCATATAAGCAGGATTCGAAATAAATGAAAAAAGATATCTTAAAAATATTTTCCTCTAATTTAATAAAAATGATGGTTACCTTTATAACCGCTTTTTTGGTTCCAATGGTCTTGTCGGTAGATGATTACGGATATTATAAAATCTATACGTTCTATGCGGCATATATTGGAGTCCTTCATTGCGGCTATTGTGATGGGATATATCTTGAATATGGCGGAAAAGGCGAAAACGAAATAAGCCGTGATAGAATGAGCGGGGAACTTGCAACGATCTTTACTTATTCCGTTGGGTTGGCATTGATTGCATGTACTTGGGGAATTGTCCGAGGAGACTTTACGATTATCTGCCTTGGACTAACTGTTGTGCCGAACATTGTATATACGTTTTACTCTTATGTATATCAGGCAACCGGAGACTTCAAGAAGTATACGTTGATGCTTAATTTTTCAACGGTTTCCAATTTGCTTCTGAATGGTCTGCTTGTCCTTTTTCAAATAAGAGATTATCGCGCATATATAGTGGCGTGTGTTATCGTACAGATGATTTCCTTCATTGTAGGAACATTTTACTTTAAACAGTCTGGATGGACGCAAAAGAGCCGCTTTTCAGCAAAAGTTCTAATAAAATATATCAAAATGGGCGTTCTGCTCATGCTGGGCAACTTTGCATATACGTTTTTTATAGGCATTGATAAGTGGTTTATTAAGTTCACGTTGAGTATAACAGACTTTTCCATGTATTCGTTTGCCAGCCAGATGCTTACCGTGGTGAATATGTTTATCACTCCGATTTCGATGACTCTGTATAGCCATTTTAGTAGAAGGAAAGATCATGAATTTGAACGCAAAGTCAAGCAGCTGTTGGTAGCAATTCTAATGTTAATGCCTGTTGTAATTTATGCGGTATCATTTGTTGTTGAGACATTCATGACCAAATATTGTGATTCTATCAACTTGGTTTCGCTATTGCTGACTACTCAAATCTTTTTAAGCTTGAATTTGGCGGTATTTGTCAATCTTTATAAATCGTATAAAATGCAAAACTCATATATTAGATCGCTTTTAGTTGCACTCGGAATAGCAGTACTATTTGATTTTACTATTTCAGCATTTTCCCCGAATGCCGTATTATATGCTGGCGCTACGATGTTGAGTTGCATTATTTGGTTGAGTATAAACGAGACTAAATTTCCTTTTATGAAACCGACTGTGAAAGATTTAATTTATGTTTTTTCTTTATTATTGCTGTTCTTCGTTCTTGAAGAAGTCAATTCGAACATCTTTTTGAAAGCCTTCGTATATACTGTAGTGTATTTGATTGTAACGAGAATATTGAAAAAAAGTGAATGGACATATTTAATAAAAATACTGTATTGCTTTGCAAATAAGATTTGTGTCAAGAATCGATGATATTATTGCATGTGGCTGAAGGCGAGGTGTAAAGAAAACATGTTGACTGAAAAAACAAATTTAGAATATAAAAAATACTGCAGCTCATTTTTTTATATTCTTTTTTTTATTAATAATTTCAATGCATTGCTTCAAATATTTGTGCCACGAATGATATACACTTGTGTGTATTTGTTTTTTTTGGTTTTATCAGTATTCTTGTATCTTGAACATATAAACTGGTGTATTAACCGTAATGATTGGCGAAGAAATCAACTTGTTTGCTGGTTTATTATCATTTGCATATTTAGATATATTGTACAGGTTGTAGTAGGTGATTATACAGAACTATCTTTGAACAGATTCCTTCAAACTGTTGTCCCAGTTCTGGTTTATTTTCCGGCACTTCTTTTGAATGCTGACGAAAGAGAAAAATTAGAGGTGTTCTATGTCAAATGCTCATTAGCAAGTGTTTTATGTGGATTAATAAATCAAGTGACAGGAATTTTACCTGCACGGTATTTTGCGGACGAAATGGTTCGTGTTGGTAGTGGGATCACATCTCGATCTTATTCCATGGCGGGCTTCTCTCTAGGAACGGGTGCAATTTGTGGTATTGGTATTGCACTACTTTTAAAAAACAGTAAAAAGTTTGGCGGATTTTTTAGAGCTTTTTCTTTTGCGGTATTTATTTATGGTCTTTTGAAGACTTATTCAAGAGGTGGCGTTTTCTTCGTAATTATAATAGTGACCATTTATGCGTGGTTGAATTTGATATGGTCAGGTGACAGAGTGTCCAAAAATGTTATAGTAGTCGCCTTAATTGGAATGGCTGCGCTTGTGAGCCTTATTGTGCTGTATAGCGATAGAATTCTTCAATCTTCATTTTGGACGAGATATGTGTTAAATGCGTTTGATAGTTCAACATCGTTAAGAAGTGAGTTTCAAAAAAAAGCACTACAGCTTATAAAAAAATATCCTTTATTTGGACGTGGCTTTGGATTTGTGGGTGGCAACGCATATAGTCAATCTATCGGAGAGGGGTTCCCTCCTGAAAATAATTATCTTCAAATGGCGATTGATTGTGGTATATTTGCGGCAGGAGCGTATATTCTTTTTGCTTTTAAAAGTGTTTTTACAGGATTGAGAAAGCGAAACGAAAGCAAAAGAGCGTATATAGGAATTATTGTTGGCTTTTTAATGTGGAGCTTGATGTCTACACCACTTGAGGGAGATTTGAATGCAGCTCTGTTTTGGTATTGCATAGGAAGCATCATAGCATATCGCCCTACTGAAAATCAAAAGACGCTGGAATAATCATATACGAGGATAAGAAATTTACCCATCTGATAATGGGGTTGTTATAAAGATGAAATTGACAGAGAAATTAAGATGAGCGACAAGCTAGAGAATACTATATTGATGTTCTAAAAGGAATGGCAATGCTGGCGGTCATCCTTGTTCATTTTAATAATGTATGGAATGCACCAGTCAACATTCTGAACAAGGCTTCCGCAATAGGTGCAAGATGTCCACAGCTATTTTTTATCATTTCGGCTTACCTGACGTGGAATGCGTTAGGCAAAAAGTCAGTTGGCTATATCGAATTCTTGAAGAAGCGATATAAAAGAATGGCTCCGTTGTATTATGTGTCGTTGGTGACTGCCGTGCTGATTCCTGCATTTAAGGTGTTCGATATCGGTATAGGAAATTACATATCCCACATCGTGTTTTTAAATGGATTGAATCCATCTTGGTGTTATGGAATTATGGGTGTGGAATGGTATATTGCAGATTTGGCGTTGTTATATTTGATGGTTCCGTGTTTGCGCAAACTGATAACGAACTTAAAGACAGCAATTATAGCGTTTCTTGCTTCAGTTGTGCTCTCATCAGGCGCTTTGGTGATTGTTAACAGTGTTTTTTCTGTACAGATGGCGGAGAATAATGCTTATGAGGCATATTTCCATACAGGTTTTATCGTATACCAGATTCCGGTGCTGATAGTTGGAATTGTTCTGTACTACTTAATAAAAAAATTGCAGATGGAAGAATTTCAAGGTATCTTGCAGTTGGCATCTTTGGGCTGGCTGCAATGGCAACGTCAATCGGGTTTGTTATTCTGCACTTGAATAAGCGGTACATGACAAGCTCGGTGATTGCGGGATTGTTATTTGGTCTCCTGTTCTTGCTGTGTAGTGGAATTGACAATAAGTTCTTTGCAGGGAGAGTGTTCAAGCCTTTTATATTCGTTGGAAAGCATAGTTATGGAATATACTGCTTCCACCAGATCGTCATAAACTGCATAATGAGATATGCCTTCAACAAGGAAAATCTTTTGCAGTGGGGAATGGCGTATCTGGCAATCGCTACGATTTCCTGTCTGGTAGGATATGCGACTGAAAAGGCGGAAAAGCAGTTGGTAGCATAAGAGAGGGGAGGTGTCCAAGATGAATGACTTGTTTTTACATGATTCACAGGACACCTCGCCAATTGTTTCCTCTGACCGTGTTCTTTACACACCGACGACCTTTGCAAAGTCTGCCCTGCTCTATCTTCAGGAAATCGGTTTTTTGCAGGCCAAGCAACCGCATACTTCCTCACGCACCCATCTGTCCTCTTACTTATTCTTCTGCGTCAATTCCGGTTCAGGCGAACTGGAATATCAAGGAAAGGGGCATAAGCTGGCAGCCGGGGACTGCGTGTTCATCGACTGCCAGCAGCCGTACTCTCATAGTACAGATACAGACCTCTGGTTGCTGTCGTGGATTCACTTTTCCGGTGTAACGATGCAGGACATCTATCAGAAATACCAAGAACGCGGAGGACGCCCAGTATTCCACCCGGAAGATATAACTGCTTTTTTGACTCTTCATCGTTCACTTTTCAGCATTGCTTCTTCGGACGATTACATCCGCGATATGCGGATTAACAGCGGTTTAAATGAACTGCTGGTGCTACTCATGAATGAATCATGGCATCCAGCAGATCGTTCAGATGCTATATTGAAAAAGCAGAACCTTGAACCGATTCGAGATTATCTGGATACACACTACACCGAAAAAGTATCCTTGGATGCATTGGCAGACCAGTTCTTTATCAGCAAGTTCTATCTGACCCGTGTGTTTAAAGAACAGTACGGTGTGAGTATCAATACATATATTTTGAATCTCCGCATTACAAAAGCCAAGCAGATGCTACGCTTTACGGATAAGAAATTGGAAGATATCGGATATCAGTGCGGTTTGGGTGCACCACATTATTTCAGCCGTATCTTTAAGCAGGTCGAGGGAATCACACCGTCTGAGTTCCGTGAAAAGTGGTAAACGTTGTATTGACTCTAATGCGGTCGGGCGGATGTAACTGATTTCTTCATAAGAGGGCAATATTGTGTAAGCGATTTGCCGCGAAAGGCAAGATAGTGAATTCAGTTTTGAGACTATATTCGCTAAAATAATATACGGTATTACAAGAAAACAATGCAGAAGGCTGCAAAGACAACAGGAAAGTTGAGGTCAATATATGTCTAAAGTTGCACTGATTACCGGTATCACCGGTCAGGATGGCTCCTATCTGGCAGAGTTCCTTCTGGAGAAGGGCTACGAGGTCCACGGCATCGTCCGCCGCGCTTCCATCTCCAACACCGCTCGTATCGACCACCTGATCGAGAAGAACGCTATCACCCTGCACGACGGCGACCTGTCCGATTCCTCCGGCCTGATCCGTCTGGTGGGCGAGATCAAGCCCGATGAGATCTACAATCTGGCTGCACAGAGCCACGTTCAGGTCTCCTTCGATGCTCCCGAGTACTCCGGCGATGTGGACGCATTGGGCGTTCTGCGTGTGCTGGAGGCTGTCCGCGTCTGCGGTCTGACCAAGACCTGCAAGGTGTATCAGGCTTCTACCTCTGAGCTGTACGGCAAGGTCGAGGAAGTTCCCCAGCGCGAGACCACCCCGTTCCACCCCTACTCTCCGTATGCTGTCGCAAAGCAGTACGGCTTCTGGATGGTCAAGGAGTACCGCGATGCTTACGGCATGTTCGCTGTCAACGGCATCCTGTTCAACCATGAGTCTGAGCGCCGTGGCGAGAACTTTGTCACCCGTAAGATTACGCTGGCTGCAGGTCGTATCGCCGAGGGTCTGCAGGATCATCTGGAACTGGGCAACATGGATTCTCTGCGCGACTGGGGTTACGCTAAGGATTATGTCGAGTGCATGTGGCTGATCATGCAGCAGGATAAGCCCGAGGACTTCGTCATCGCTACCGGCGTGCAGCACACTGTCCGCGACTTCACCGAGAAGGCTTTCGCGGCCAACGGCATCACCATCCGCTGGGAGGGCACCGGCATCGATGAGAAGGGCTATGATGCAGCTACCGGCAAGATGCTGGTCTGCGTGAATCCTCAGTGGTTCCGTCCCACCGATGTGGACAACCTGTGGGGCGACCCCACCAAGGCTAAGACCGTTCTGGACTGGAATCCGCAGTCCACTACTTACGAGCAGCTGGTGGAGATCATGGCAAAGCACGATCGTGAGCGTGCAAAGCGCGAAAAGGCACTCAAGGCAGTTCTGTAATTTGGAAAGAAGGCAATTCTATTATGATGGAAAAGAATGCTAAGATTTATGTCGCAGGTCATCGCGGCATGGTGGGCTCTGCAATTGTTCGTGAATTGCAGCGTCAGGGCTATACCAATATCATCACCCGCACCCACAAAGAACTGGACCTGACCCGTCAGGATGCTGTGGAAGAGTTCTTCGCACAGGAGAAGCCGGAGTATGTGTTCCTTGCTGCTGCCAAGGTCGGCGGCATCGTGGCAAACCAGGAAGCACTGGCCGATTTCATGTATGACAACATGACGCTGGAGATGAATGTCATCCACTCTGCATGGAAGAACGGCTGCAAGAAGCTGGAATTCCTCGGCTCCTCCTGCATCTACCCCCGCATGGCTCCTCAGCCCATGAAGGAAAACTGCCTGTTGACCAGTGAGCTGGAAAAGACCAACGAGGCCTATGCACTGGCTAAGATCAGCGGTCTGAAGTACTGCGAGTTCCTGAACCGTCAGTACGGCACTGACTACATCAGCGTCATGCCCACTAACCTCTATGGCCCCAACGACAACTACCACCCGACCCACAGCCATGTGGTTCCGGCGCTGATCCGTCGTTTCCATGAGGCCAAGGAGCAGAACCTGCCCAGTGTTACCTGCTGGGGCGATGGCTCTCCGCTGCGTGAGTTCCTGTATGTGGACGATTTGGCAAACCTGTGCGTTTTCCTGATGAACAACTACTCCGGCAATGAGACCGTCAACGCCGGTACCGGCAAGGAACTGACCATCAAGGAGCTGACCGAGCTGGTTGCCAAGGTTGTGGGCTATACCGGTGAGATCAAGTGGGATACCACCAAGCCCAATGGCACTCCTCGCAAGCTGCTGGACGTGTCTAAGGCTACCAATCTGGGCTGGACCTACAAGACTGAGCTGGAAGACGGCCTGCGCCTGTCCTACGAGGACTTCCTGAACAACCCGATGCGTGCAGAGCGCTAAAATAAACGATTTGAAAAGGTCGTGTGTCCGTGCAGGACCACGGCTTTTTTTGTTAAATGATAGGAGAAGTATTATGAATCTGGTGCTATTGTCCGGCGGTTCCGGCCAGCGTCTGTGGCCGCTTTCCAACGATATCCGTTCCAAGCAGTTCATCAAGATCTTCCATCGCGAAGACGGCGAACTGGAATCCATGGTGCAGCGTGTTTACCGTCAGATCAAGGCGGTCGATACGGATGCAACCGTCACCATTGCTACTTCCAAATCGCAGGTTTCGGCTATTCACAATCAACTGGGCGAGGAAGTGGGCATCAGCGTGGAGCCTTGCCGCCGGGATACTTTTCCGGCTATCGCTCTGGCAGCGGCCTACCTGAAGGACGTGCAGGGCGTCGGTGAGGAAGAATCCGTTGTCGTCTGCCCGGTAGACCCCTATGTGGAGAATGACTACTTTGAGGCGTTGAAAGCACTGGGCGACCGTGCCGCTGTCAGCAACGCAAATCTGGTCCTGATGGGCATTGAACCGACCTACCCTAGCGAGAAATACGGCTACATCATCCCCATCGGCAAGGAACAGGTCAGCAAGGTGTCCATGTTCAAGGAAAAGCCCACGCAGGAAGTGGCCAAAGACTACATTGCAAAGGGTGCGCTCTGGAACGGCGGTGTGTTCGCGTTCAAGCTGGGCTATGTGCTGAACCGCGCCCATGAGCTCATTGATTTTGTGGACTACGATGATCTGTTCAATAAATACGATGCTCTGAATAAAATCAGCTTTGACTATGCCGTGGTGGAGCACGAGCCGGAAATTGAGGTCATGCGCTTTGCAGGCACTTGGAAAGACCTCGGCACTTGGAATACCCTGACCGAGGCAATGGACAGCCACGCGGTGGGTGAGGCGCTGTTCAACGAGAAGTGCGAGAACGTTCATGTGGTCAACGAGCTGGATGTGCCGATCCTCTGCATGGGTCTGAAGGATGTGGTAGTTTCCGCTAGCCCGGAGGGCATTCTGGTTTCGGATAAGGAGCAGTCCAGCTACATCAAGCCCTATGTCAACACGCTCGACCATCGGGTCATGTTTGCCGAAAAATCGTGGGGCAGCTTTAAGGTCATCGATATCGACAAAGCGTCCATGGCTATCAAGGTGACCCTGAATGCAGGCCATCAGATGAACTACCACAGCCATCAGCACCGCGATGAGGTATGGACGGTCATTGCAGGCAAGGGCAAGACCATTGTGGACGGCATGGAGCAGAACGTGAAGGCAGGCGATGTGATCACCATGTCCGCAGGCTGCCGCCATACTGTGATTGCCGAGACTGAGCTGAAACTGATCGAAGTGCAGCTGGGTGAAGCCATCGACGTCCACGACAAGCAGAAATTTGAACTGGAATATTGAGTCACCACAGGAGGCAGTTATGCAAAACAAGAATAAGCCTCTTTTGCTCCGACCGTCCGGCAAGGATTATCTTTGGGGCGGCAGTCGTTTAAATGATGAATTTGAAAAAAATATCGACCTGACCCCGCTGGCAGAGACATGGGAGTGCTCCACCCACCCCGATGGCCCCAGCTATGTGGTAGGCGGTGCCTTTGATGGACAGGAACTGGCAGAGGTGCTGAGAGCACACCCGGAGTATCTGGGCGAGCGCCACAAGGGCGAAAACGCACTGCCGATCCTTATCAAATTCATCGATGCCAAGAAAGATTTGTCGGTGCAGGTACATCCCACCGATGCCTATGCGCAGGAGTATGAAAACGGGCAGCTTGGCAAGACCGAGATGTGGTATGTGCTGGATGCCAGCAAGGACGCAAAGCTCGTGTATGGTCTGAAGCGGGAACGCACCGAACAGCAGATGCGGGATGCTATCGCTAAAGGAACCCTGATGAAGGATTTGCAGTGGGTCCCGGTCAAGAAGGACGATCTGTTTTTTATTGAAGCGGGTACCATCCATGCGATCGGAGCCGGTGCATTGGTGGCAGAGATTCAGGAAAACTCCAATCTGACCTACCGCCTGTATGATTATGACCGTGTAGGCAAGGACGGCAAAAAGCGGGAACTGCACATCGACAAAGCATTGGATGTAGCAAATCTGAAGGGAAGTGCAGAGCCGAAGCAGCCGCTCCGGGTGCTGAAATACCGGCAGGGCGTTGCCTCTGAGCTGCTGACCCGCTGCAAGTATTTTGAAGTGTACCGTATGATCGTCAACACTGAGCGCCGTCAGAAGGTGCATTACCGCGCGGATGAAATTGCCTTCCGGGTGCTGCTCTGCGTCAAAGGCTGCGGCACGATCTCCTATGAGGGCGGCAATCTTCCGTTCTATAAGGGAGACTGCATCTTCGTCCCGGCGGATTCCGAGACACTGACGATTCATGGTCAGGCACAATTTCTGGATGTAAGAGGGTAAACAATATGGATATCAAGAAAGAATATGAGCGCTGGCTTGCAAACGCCACCGCCGATGCCGATGTAGTGGCAGAACTGAAAACGCTGGACGATGCCAAAATCGAGGACGCGTTCTATCGTGACCTTGCCTTTGGTACAGGCGGTCTGCGTGGTGTGATCGGCGCTGGCACCAACCGGATGAACGTCTACACGGTGGCAAAGGCTTCTCAGGGTCTGGCTGATTATCTGAAGAAGAACTTTGCCGAGCCGTCCGTGGCCATCGGCTACGACAGCCGCATCAAGAGCGATGTGTTTGCAAAGGTGGCTGCGGGTGTGTTTGCCGCCAATGGCGTCAAGGTCAACATCTGGCCCGTTTTGATGCCGGTTCCTACCGTGTCCTTTGCGACCCGCTATCTGCACACCTCTGCCGGTGTTATGGTGACGGCTTCCCACAATCCCAGCAAGTACAACGGCTATAAGGTCTACGGCGCAGATGGCTGTCAGATCACCACCGAGGCCGCAGCGGAGATTCTTGCCGAAATCGAGAAATTGGATATCTTTGCAGACGTCAAGACCAGCGATTTTGAAACGGGTATGGCAAACGGCAGTATTCAGTACATCCCGGACGAGGTCTACACTGCATTTGTGGAACAGGTCAAGAGCCAGTCTGTTCTGTTTGGCGAAGAAGTCAATAAGAATGTGGCCATCGTGTACAGCCCGCTGAACGGCACTGGTCTGAAGCCCGTGACCCGCACCTTAAAGGAGATGGGCTACACCAATATCACCGTGGTCAAGGAGCAGGAGCAGCCGGACGGAAACTTCCCGACCTGCCCGTATCCCAACCCGGAGATCAAGGAAGCCATGGCGCTGGGTATGGAGTATGCCAAGAAGTGCAACGCCGACCTGCTGCTGGCAACCGACCCCGACTGTGACCGTGTGGGTATCGCCGTCAAGAACAAGGCGGGGGAATACGAGCTGCTGACCGGCAACCAGACCGGTATGCTGCTGCTGGATTATATCTGCAGCCAGCGCGTCAAGCACGGCAAGATGCCTGCCAACCCGGTCATGGTCAAGACGATCGTCACCATGGACATGGGCGAGCAGATCGCTGCCCATTACGGATTGCGTACCATCAATGTGCTGACCGGCTTCAAATTCATCGGTGAGCAGATCGGCAAGCTGGAAAAGCAGGGCAAGGCAGACAGCTATGTGTTCGGTTTTGAAGAAAGCTACGGCTATTTGACCGGCTCCTACGTCCGCGACAAGGACGGCGTGGACGGCGCGTACATGATCTGCGAGATGTTCAGCTACTATGCGACCAAGGGCATCAGCCTGCTGGATAAGCTGGATGAGCTGTACAAGACCTACGGCTACTGCCTGAACACCCTGCACAGCTATGAATTCGACGGCAGCGCCGGTTTTGCCAAGATGCAGAGCATTATGCAGGCATTCCGGGGCAATATCAAGGAATTTGGCGGCAAGAAGGTCGTTAAGCTGCTGGACTATGCACCCGGTCTGGATGGTCTTCCCAAGTCCGATGTGCTGAAATTCCTGCTGGAAGATAACTGCTCTATTGTGGTACGCCCCTCTGGTACGGAGCCGAAGCTCAAAACCTATATCTCCGTCAGCGCAGAGAATAAGGAAGCTGCGGAGAAGGTTGAGGTGGGGATTGCTAAAGCCGCGGAAAAGTGGTTCAATTAACACAGCAACTGTAAAAGACCAAGGCCATGTGTTCCGCCACATGGCTGTGTTGCTCAAGTGTGCTACCTCTCCGTGGTGAGCAGCAGGCAACGAGAGACTTTCTCAGCTAAAAGTATAGAAACGTTTGAATTTAGATAAATACTGCGGTTATGGTAGCAAAAATTCATACGATAAAATTTTCGCTGTTTCTTGTAGTTGGATTAGTTGTACAGTGGTTGTATTCTGGTGCAATAAGAGGTATAAATAGTATGGAAAGATTACCAGATTTCCTTGTATTGGATTTTTGTGAGTGGTTAAAACAGTCAATCATTTGTAAGACAGAGTATGATGATATTGATATATGGGATTTACTGTTTGACGATAGATATGAGGACATACTCACGAAAAAGGCAGAAGAGTATTGCAATAGACGATGTGATAAGAATTTATATTATTGGAGGCACCTGAGTCCCGATGCATTAACATACTATTTAAAGGTTTGTTATCGAGATAGCCTGCTAGAAAATCAAAAAGATGGCTGGTTTCTTCATTTGGAAATTGAAAAAAGACCAATTGAAATTGACTTTTTGGAATGGCTCGATGAAGAAAACGCCAGAAAAGATACAATTGAAAAAGTGGATTTAATGCCGGTTGATGTGTTTGAGGAGTACGCTCACCGCTTTTGTGAAGATACGGGAAGTGGAGTTGAAATAGAGCGAAAACTTGTCAAGCGATTTAAAAGGTCGGAACCAGGAAGTATGCTGAGCAAATTAAATTGGTTGCTTCCATATGGTAGTGTGTACAGGAAAAAAGACTTTAGATATGTGTCTCAACGATACTTGGCAGATAGTGATACATACAAATGCTTGTTGTTACCAATTGAGTTGGACTATCCCATGTTTCGCAGACTTGTGACGAAGCATTGGAAAGATTTAAATGATTTGTCTGCGGACTATTTGGATATTTACTATTGCTTTGAAAACTATGGGAAATCTGGTTATGATTTGATGGAGCAACTGCATTATTTGCCAGAAAAAGTGCATGCAAAACTGCCATGCATCGTACTTTGGAAGGAAAATATGGATGAAGCTCTATGCGTCTCGATTGATGGACTATCTGTTGAAGACGTGTATTACCTGATTCGAGAAATAGTTGATTTAATAATTCAAAGGAAAACATTGGATGAAATAATTGAAGGGGCAAAAGATATGAGCAATGAAAGAAGAAATAAAGAACGGCCTATCACGAATTATAATTTGAGTGCTGACGGAGCCACTGGTGTAAATCAGGCTGTAGTGACTGGTGGTGGAAATATTGTTTCGCAGAGAACCTCGCAAAACGAAAATGATGATTTTATAAAAGAATTGAATCAAGCAATTGATACCGTAGTCAAAAGCGAACTGCCCGAAGAACAGAAAAAAATCCTGATAGACATATTTGAAGATGCTAAAAAGAAGGATAAACAAGAAGAAGCGAAGGCGAGATTTTCAACTTTTATTGCCTTTGCTGGAAAAACGGCAGCAAAGCTTATTGATGTCTTTGCAGGATTGGCAACGATTGCTACATTCTTTGGATTAAACCAAGTACATTGAAGTTCAAGATAGGCCATGCTCACAGCATGGCTGTGTTGCTCAAGTGTGCTACCTCTTCGTGGTGAGCAGCAGGCAACGGGATCCACTCCCGGCTAAAGCATATATTCGTTAATTCACTCTTTAGATGAGGAAAAAACTATAATGGGAAAGTATTTTGGAACTGATGGCTTCCGGGGAGAAGCTGGCATCACTCTGACTGCCGACCATGCCTACAAGGTGGGTCGTTTTCTCGGCTGGTATTACAAGGCTCTCCGCGAGCGCAATGGCGATAACGAGCCTGCCCGTATCGTCATTGGTAAGGATACCCGCCGCAGCTCCTATATGTTCGAGTACAGTCTGGTCGCTGGCCTGACCGCCTCCGGAGCAGACGCTTACCTGCTGCATGTCACTACTACGCCCAGTGTGGCTTACATCG
>OIZF01000714.1_pt1 | contig 21933 bp, 16 predicted proteins | sample 1588471 | NCBI WGS metagenome assembly OIZF01 (sample SAMN03283279) | human gut metagenome | biome: human-associated habitat; material: feces | host: Homo sapiens | place: Peru | collected 2012
TTGTTGCTCAGGAACTTATAAATAAAGTTAAATCAAAGTGTTGCGGAATTAAGGTCAGATACAAACAAACGAACATTACTACTATGTAGATAATAATTAGAGATTATTTTTGAACTCAATGTCTCATATTTAAGATGCAATCTCTTGTAATACGTTAAATAATAACTTCTTAGCCCCCAGAAAAAAACAGTTTTGTCTTTAGGTATTTTCTTCAACCACATAAACGGCATTCCTATCATCATTGTACCAGCATAAAGATACTTTGTAATAGGAGCCAATTCATCAATGACTTTACATAAATACCTATCAATTATATATCTATTTTTTAGATTTTCATAATAGCGTCCAACAGAAGTACGTGCTGAACTGGGACGTAACGAAGCCTTACATTTTGCATTAACTTTAACATGTGGGATCCCTTCTACCTTACAGTATTCTGCCTCATGAAAAACATCTGCAATTGCAACATGATAACCGCTATCACGCAATAGACGAGCTATATTACACAAATCCGTACAATGATTAATACTATTATACAGAGTTTCAAAAAGTATAAAATCGTACATTATCTGTTTTGAATATAAAGTTTATTATTAAAATATAGTATTGCAGTTATAACATATATGTAAAACATAGCAAAATGAATAACTGAGCAATGAAAAGGTCTTTGAAGATAACCAGCAAAAAGAATAGTGGAAGCAAACAAAAACTTTTTACGAGATTTCCGACCTCTTGCTACAACAATAAGTGGAAAATATATTAAAAACATCCCGACTATACCATCAGAGGCCAACAATTCATATTCATTATCACCCATATATTCGCCACTTCTAATATTTGTTTGTCCAACTCCAATAACTGGACTACTTTCAAAAACTTTTTTAGCTCTTTCAGCCAACAATGAACGTTCTGATTCTATTGTCACACTACCTTTATTAACCTCAAAACGTCCTATTGTTAATTGATAAAGTGTGGACCCACTATTATTATTTACATATATAAAAAATCCGACAAGTAATGTCACTATAAATATTATATAAAATACATTTTTCTTTAAGTTTGAACCATAATATAATAATACGTACAATAAAACTTGAATATAATATGCAACCGATAATGTAAACAATAAACAAAATATTAATATTGCTTCTACTTTTTTATTGTCAATAAAAGTTTTATTTAAAATCAATGCATAAATACCCCAAAAGGCTAATGATCCAGGCTCATCAAAATAACCAGCAACTCTTATAACATTATCAACAACAGCATTTGAACAAGTCAGACCATAACAATAAGCTATTCTTCCATCTGTATTCTCAAAAGGAAAAATAGGGGATAATTGTCCAATGAAAAACAAAATAAAAGCGACTACTCCTAGAATGCATTGCAACGACAACAAATAGTTATTAAATTTAATATATTTAAGAAGTGTACCAGCATTATACAAACAAAAAAGAAGTAAATAAACTATTATCAAAAAATAGCACCTTACAAAATCAAGCTTGTCATTATGAATTATTCCAAGTAGAAAATACCCTACAAATTGTATAATTACAATTTTATTTATTTTTGATGGGAACGTAATAAATTTCTTTCTAGCAGTAATGGCTATTAAAAATGTTGCACACAATATTGTACCATTTAACAGTATAGGATTTGGCATTGCTATAAATTGACTAAACACATATGGATAACTTGCAAAAAGGGCCATTGTGAAAAGAATTACAAGTAATACCTGTCTTATATTATTTGTCAGTGTATTCATTAAAGTCTAATATTATTTCTTGATAAGTTTTTAATAAATTTTCAACAATCCCACTCCTGTCATGTCGCAATAATGCTACATGTTTAGCGTTTAATGAAATATTATTCAATTCGTCATCCAACATATATTTACCAGCAATAATGTTGCTCAATTGTTCAAAATCACCATCATCAAACAAATATCCAGTAAATCCATCTTTGACGAGTGATGGAATTCCTCCTATATAAGTAGAAACTGTAGGTGTTCCTACTATTTGTGCTTCACATAAGGAATTAGGGCTATTATCTACATGCGATGGATGAACATAAAATGTAGCTCTTGAAAGTTCCTTAGCCAGTTCAGATGCTGTTTTCTTTCCATTAAATCGTACATTGTTTTCATTAAAACTATATCCCAAAATTTCTTCTACTATTTTTATGATAGGGGCATTAGCAGAAATACCATAAACATCCCACACAAAAGAGATACCTTTCTTTGTCAAACTATGGGCTGCTAAAAGAATTGTATCAAATCCTTTATACAACTCCCCATTGTTTATAGAAACCAAACGTAATCCTTCTCTTTTATGCCATGTTTGCTCGTAGAAGTCAGACCTGATTACCTCATTACAGACATAGTATTTACGATTCGGGGAATTCTTAAGGCTCATATCCTTATCCCATTGCGTTCTCCCCAAATAATAATGATAACATCTATAATTGGCTTTCTCAATCTTAGTAAGATTTCTAAATCTATAGTACTTATCAACAATTGTTTTTCTAAATATTTTTTGTTTAAAAGGATAACGACTCCATACATTGTATTTTGTAAATCCTTTTGGAAACCATGCTTTAAGACATGGTTCACATATTCCTTGGATATGTACAACAACAGGAACAGTTGTTATACATTTCACAATACTTGAAACGATGGTCTCTAATCCAAACATCTGTATAATGTCAGGTTGAAAAGAATCCACATATCTTTTTATAGTACAATCATCCTTCACTAATTGGGCAGAAGTACAAAATGTATTTTTTATCTTTATAAACGGGTTTAGTCTTATTTTTATGGGAAAATAACTTATACCTTTTGCCCGATAAGGTTCATTTCTACTATAGGATGGATATATAATACCAACTTCAATACCTTGAATATCCTTCAATAAATCCATTAATGCATTTATCCAACTTCCACCGCTATAACCTGGCTCATCGTAGAACAAATGCGAAGTAAACAACACTCGCATAGTATTATTTTTTTATTCAAATAAATTCTTTAGTTTATCATAATAGTTCACCTTGAAATAAGGAGAAAGATGATTTGACAATTTTTTATTTATTACAATATTAAACAAGCGGTAAGCATCATCAAGATCCTCTGCCACATAAACATAATCATCGTATACACCCTTAAACCAATCAGCACCAGTTGTTACTTTATGGTCTGTAGTTTTAATTATAATTACAGGAGTTCCTGCACAAAGTGAGAAAATAGTACCATGATATCTATCGGTTATTGTAACCTTAAAATGAGAATAACTTTCTATTTCTCTTTCTATAAAGCTTCGCAAATTAGCTCGAATTTCTTTAAATGGACTTTTCCCTTGTGTATCCTTACAAAATACAGAAATGTCATTTGATTTCAATCGAGTTTCCAATCTTTCTATTTCCTCATAACTATACAATTTTTCTCCGTCGTTTCGGGTACAGAGACACACACCATTACGCTTATTATTAAATGATAAGGTACCAATAAGCGTTGTTACGATATCAGGAAAAGCTTCTACATGAATGTCAGGAAACATTTCTTTAGCTTGCTCATAAGAATATTGGTCACGAGCAAGGAACAACATATTTTTAGCTTGATTGTGATTTCTTGAACAGATCCTACGATTTTCCTCATGCTGAAAGTAGATGGTCTGAGGCATCATAAGTATTTTTGCTGTCTTCATTTGTTCACATACCAAACGATGCATCAAAGGATGATCACCTCCCAAATCCTGTGTACAATATCCACTTTGAATAACAATTCTGTCATTCGTTTCATTGAAAACACTCTTAAACATATCAAAAAAGACATTGGTGGTAGCAGGATTTGTAATAACCTTACTTTCCACCATAATCATTGCATAATCAGGATAGTTTTCTTTTATCCATTTCTTTATGCAATAATGTTGTCCCATATCTCCAAGATTTGGCTGTTCTGTAATACCTAAATAGAAGATACGTTTTGTGGATACCTTACTTTCTTCTCGTACTCTCTCTATTTCACTCAGATTATATCTTTTGGTTTTATATTCTTTATATAATCTCTTAATCGGACGATACGTCCACCACAAATATTTGTAAATAAACTGTCGAATATTCATCATCTTATTTTTCTAATTATTTTTAAAATTGCTCTTACTTTATTCATAAAATTCTCAGGAAAGAAAGCATTTACGAATTTCCTCATTTCATATTTCCACGTCGTAAGAAAAGGCGTTGGAGAAGTTAAATACTTCCTTTGTATCTCACTTTTGGGTATATTTCCTCGCTCATAGTCCGTCCAATATAAATCATAATCATCAGGTTTCAACTGGGGTTTATACATATTTCTGTTTATACATTCATGATAATCTCTTTCTTCATAAACAATAGAATCTTTAACCATATCTATCAACCTCTCTCCCTTTTCATTGTTCACGATTATAATAGACACGCCCAACTCATACTTAATAAACTTAAGCGATTTCGGTTGATAACCCCAAAAATCGGCTATAGTAATATCAGACACTCTCTGTATACGAGAATAATTACAGTTAAAACAATTTTCTCTGAGTGCATAATTATCTACAAATGAACGGAAAAAAAAGTCTTTACTATATTCATGAAGAACAAAAGTTCCATCCTCAAAAATGTATTTACAGCATGTATGCAACTGATCAGGTTGTTTATCACGGAAACGCATCTCAACAACCTTTTTCCCATGTTCTTGCTCAATATCCTTAATGCGATCTCTCAAAATTCTACGAGATGGAACACCATGACAAATTATATCAACGGTAAACAAATTTTCATACTCCTTATTTAGGTATTTTCTTAAAGCAGCAACTTGACATGGTGTACCTGTAAATAACACATGACGTCCTAATTTTAACTCCTCACGGATCTCCTTGTAACAATCCTTTACATCACTATGTGAATACTTAGATCCCTGATATTTTTTTATATCTGCAATATCAGAAGATAGTTTATGTACAGCTCCATCATTTGTCCATAATGCACCACAAAAGACATCTTTTTTCTCAAGGAAATGCTTTGACAGCACGTATGATATACCTCCAGAAGTGCTATACTTACGCGCTTTTTTATCCTTTACCCATCCTGCATAGACTTTTAGAGGTTGCTTAGAAAAAACAGGAGGATTCAGAGAAGGACATACTTTCTGACATCGTCTGCAATCAATGCATAGAGTTTGATCAACAGCAGGATAGATGTTTCCCTTATCATCCTCCTTCATACTAATACAATGTTTTGGACATGCCATACGACAGGCTTGACATCCCGTGCACTTTTCATGTGAGCATATTAATTCCATTTACTTTTAATTAAATTTTTAACTTTAGTAACAACAAATATCCTTTCTCCATGAGTTAATCCTATTCCCATTATGCAAATTAATACTATCACTAAATGGATCATTGTTTGATATACGAACTGCATAAATGAGTTCGCCTGCATTTGGAAAAATTGGACAGTAATATAAATTCCAGATAACACTACAAAAATTATAAATAGAGGTAAAATTACATATTTAAGAAACAACTTGTTATTCAACTTTATATATCTTGAAAGGAAATTCAATCTAACCACCAACGCTATAATGAAAATGGCTATTCTTATTAAATACATTCCATGAGGTGGCATTCCTAGTTTTCCTCCAATATACGAAAGCGGAAGATTCAGTAAAAGAATGGCACTTATGATTATCTGATAAATTTTTATCTTACCAGTTGCAAAGATCGTTACCCACAGAGGACCAGAAATAGTTTCAAGTAATGCTCCGAGCATTATAAACAAGCATATATCATTAGTATATGTAGGATAATTACCCAACCAAAGTCTTAGAATATAATCAAGATTTACAAGTAAAGGATATGTTATACATACCATTATTAAGAATGAAAACTTTGAAGACTTGAAAATTAGATCCATTTGACGTGTTCTATCCTTTGCGGCCTCCGCCTGAACTAGCTGTGGATTCAATGCTTGTTGAAAACCAGTAACAAACTGCATAACAGCAGAATTTATCTGATTGGCAATTCCTACTGCTGCATTAAGAGCAACACCAAAAAACAAGTTAACAATTATGTTTACACCTTGTTGATAACCCACATTGGCAAAAGAACCAAATAAGGCCCAACCCGAAAAAGAGAGGAGTTTTCTATAAAGTTTAGTATCTCTTATTCTTACATATTTTATATCATTCAATTTAACACGACAATAAATAATATAGATCGTGAATGTGGTTATTTGTACAACCAATAGTAATATAGCATACAGCAACAACTTGTCAACCAACAAAGTCATCAAGATATAAAGAATACCCAACTTCATAAGTACATCATATATGCTTAGATACGCGTAAAACGACATTCTTTCATGTGAAAGTATTGCTGCCGTAAATGGTACCTGTATTATACTTACCATACATGACAATATAGAAAATTGGTATATCCAATTTATCACGTCCATACGGTCTAATGGTAAATTCATTTTTACATTGACAAACCAAAGCCCTATAGTTTCAGCTAGAATTAAAATAACAAAAGCCAAACACACATGAATATTAACACAAGCTGAAAAAATTACAGGAACATTTCCTTCTGATTTACCTAGCTCATAGGACAAATGGCGTTGCGTACCTGTAGCCATCGCACTACTTATAAAAGTAAACATTACGACAACACCACCAACTATATTGTAGGTTCCAAAATCCTGTTCACCAAGAGTATGCAAAACCACACGACTTGTAAACAAAGATACTACCATTATCAGTAGCATCCTCATATACATAAACATTGTGTTCTTTGCTATACGTTTATTATTTGAATTTTGCGACATTTTTTTGATTATGTAGGCAGTCAATTTGGGCTTCCTGTAGAGTTTTTGCACTTTTCAGTACCCACCTCCATTGACTTATTAAATTATTGATCGATAATTAACATCTGGAACTATTAAAGTCTTATATAGGAGGGTAAGAGAGAAAATTAATTCCTATCCCCTATATTTTAATATTGATATAGTATGTAATCATATTTATTTTTATATATGAACACATACTTAATACAAGTGACGCAACTAAAAATTGACAAGGAATTACACTCTCAATTACACGTTTCCGCTTATCCACTAATGTCAAAGTATCATCACCATGTAATTTCGTCATTAATATGGAGCGCTCGAAAGCATAGCAAGCGTCCTTATTTACATAACTATTACACTCTTCGAATATGCAGTTCTATGGCTTCGCGATGTTTTTGCGCAAATGCTTTAGCGTCTTCCACAACCAATGCCAAATAGCCACCACCTCCAGCTCCAGGCATCTTCCATGCCAGTACACCAGGCATTGCGCTATATTTCTGTATATACGGTTCCACGCTTGCCTCAGGACATGGCTTGCTATAAGCCACTGGATTTACCATTGCAGGGAACATAGCTATTTGTGCATTGAATGATGCCTTGTATGCTGAGGCAAAAGCCTGCAAGTCATGAGCAAGGATGGCTGACCAACAAGCTTCGGCAGCATCGGCAAGGGCTTTTACCTTGGCAGGAGTGATGTCCTTGCCTTCCACAACAGAACAGCCGGGACGGCGAGGGTCAAGAGGAACCATTACAAGATGGTCTTCGAGGAAACGGAGAGTCATTTCGTCGTTGGTATTCTCAATCTTCTTAGGCCAGAAGTTATTGTCGTAGTAATGACGGCATAGACCAGGCACGCAAATGCCTATGGAATCCTGCGCTCCAGAAATATGGCCATCCTCACGTTCAGGATTGTTCTCAAAGCAGAACACAAGACGAGCAAGCATCTCGGGGTCCATCTTTGGGAGTTTAACTGGCCAGATTTTCTTGATCATGTTGCGTGTAGATGTAGACAAGCCACAACGGTCGCGCACCTCAAAGGTTGGTTCAAGTGATATTGTTATTGCCCAACCCGGATGAAACACCGACACATAAGGCTGGTCAATCCATGTGCCAGCCAAGTCAAGACGTGTAGGTATGCCACAGCTGTCACCCTTTGAGGCTTCAGCGTCGCTTGCCTTTGACAATTCAGCCTTTAATGATGACGAGGAGCGAGCCTGCAGTCCTGCATGAGGAGTGCGCTGTAATTCCACATACTCTATGCCACGCTCCTTGCAGAGCTGACGCTTTTCGTCGGAACCACCCTCAGCATTAACAATGAATATATCGGGCTTCACTATATCGAGTGTAGGAATGAAGTCAAGCACACCGCTGCCCTGATTGATATAGGCATCCTTCACAGCCTTGACATTCTTCACCATAAACAAGCGCTCCTCTTGAGGGAACATCGGTTTGCGATGCTTGTACTCTTGGTAGGTCGCGTCTGAGCCAATGCCCACATAGAGGTCGCCAAATTGTGATGCTTGCTGGAAGAATTCTATATGACCGCTGTGAAGCAGGTCGTAACATCCGCTAACAAATACTTTCTTTTTCATAAGTCTTTTTGATTTTTTTAGCATAAGTAGCTACTACAAGGTAGCAGACAAGGGGAATGATAAAGCCGATGGCCATATTGTTCTCGCCTATATATCCCATTAGCATGGGAGCGATTGCACCACCCACGACAGTCATTATCAAGTAGGACGAACCGCGCTTGGTGGCAGAAGTGCTTAGTCCCTGAAGGGCAAGGGCAAAGATTGTTGGAAACATTATGCTCTCAAACAGATAGGTCACTATCAATGATATGAGTCCGACGGTTCCGCCACATATCACACCTATCATACATATCATGGCACCCACGGCGCATATCAGCAACAGGCGTGGGGCTGAGAGGTAGTTCATCAGCCATGTGCCAAGGAGTCTGCCAACCAGGAAGAAGCCCATGCCTCCAAAGGAGAGCATCAGGGCCGCCTGCTGATTGGTTATTGTGCTTGAGGCTTCAGTAACATAATTGATAAAGAAACTGTTTACGCCTGTTTGGGCTGCCACATAAGCAAAGAGGGCAACAAGGCCAAAAAGGTAAGATGCTGATTTACTGAGTTTGTCTATACCTGCTTTCTCGGAGGTGGAAGTATCCACAATCTCGGGCAACTGCATACGGCTGAACAGTACTGCTATAACAAGCACTGCGATTCCTATGACTGCATAAGGGAGTGCCACAGAACCTGAATCACCAAAGATAATAAGTCCGCCCACCAATGGACCTACTATCCATCCCAATCCATTAAGGCTTTGGGCGAGATTGAGTCTTGAAGCTGCTGTATCTGGCTCGCCAAGCACTGTGACATAAGGATTGGCAGCGGTCTCCAAACATGTGAGTCCACAACCGATGATGAAGAGACATAGCAGGAAGAACTCAAATGACATCATCCGTTCGCCAGGCACAAAGAGGAGTGCTCCAATACCATATAGTATAAGTCCTGTGATTACACCTGCCTTGTAGCCCCATTTCCTTATGATGACACCTGCCGGAATTGCCATGATGAAATAGCCTCCATATACCATTGCCTGTACAAGGGCAGAACGGGTCTTGGAGATTTCCAGCATGTTCTGAAAATGCTTGTTGAGCACATCAAGTATGCTATGAGCAAATCCCCAACAAAAGAACAGGGATGCTACAAGGGCAAACGGAATCAGGTATTTACGTGTTACGATTGACTTCATTAGCTGTTGAGGCTGTCTTTATACCACTCAAAGAGTTTCTGAACGCCATCCTCTATCTCCACCTTATGTGTCCAACCAAGCGAATGGAGCTTGCTTACGTCAATAAGCTTGCGCATTGTGCCATCAGGCTTTGTGGTATCAAACTCTACTGTGCCTTCAAAGCCAACGGCTTTTACAACAAGTTCTGAGAGTTCACGAATGGTAAGTTCCTTACCCGTACCTACATTGATATGGCAGTTGCGTATCTCGCCTAATGATGGAATTGCACCGCCACGACCTTCTGAGTTGTTTCTGTCAACGGCTCCATCTGCCTTTGCTCCATAGAACACGCTGCTGTATTTCTCGATACCAATGATGTCCTTGAAGTCAACATTCAAGAGCACATGCACACTTGCATCTGCCATGTCCTCGCTCCAAAGGAACTCACGAAGCGGAGTGCCTGTACCCCAAAGCACCACCTTATTATTATATATACCATAAAACTCCAATGCCTTCAAGATTCGTTCATGAGAGTTGCTTCCATCAACATTACCCTCCCCTATTATTGCACGAAGCTTGTCAGTCGGATTTATTGGACGCTTGTTCATGTCAACCTCAATGCTGCGCCAATCGCCCTCATGGATGAGCTTAGCCAAGTATATCTTGCGCATCATTGCCGGCATAACATGACTGTTCTCCAAATGGAAATTGTCATTCGGTCCATATAGGTTTGTAGGCATAACAGCTATATAGTTGGTGCCATACTGCAGATTATACGACTCGCACATCTTCAATCCCGCAATCTTCGCAATGGCATACTCCTCATTGGTATATTCCAATGGAGATGTCAAGAGGCAATCTTCCTTCATCGGTTGCGGAGCGTTCTTAGGATAGATACATGTTGAACCAAGGAATAGCAATTTCTTTACTCCATGCTTATAGGCATTCTCTATCACGTTGCACTGCATCTTCATGTTCTGCATTATGAAGTCGGCACGGTAGAGAGAGTTAGCCATAATGCCACCAACAAATGCGGCTGCCAATACTACAGCATCGGGACGTTCCTCATCAAAGAAACGTGTTACTGCCTGCTGGTCTGTAAGGTCCAACTCCTTATGGCTGCGTCCAACAAGATTGTTGTAGCCACGAGCCTTAAGGTTGTTCCAAATAGCAGAACCCACAAGTCCGTGGTGTCCTGCTATATATATTTTACTGTCTTTACTTAACATAATTATTTTACAATTCCCTTCTCCAAATACTCAGCCAGGTTCATACGTACCTTGGCTGCCGCACCCTCAGATGCTACCTTTGCCATATCATGGTCAACCATAATCTTTACAAGCTCCTCGAATGAGGTAGTGTTAGGATTCCAGCCAAGCTTTGCCTTGGCCTTGGTTGGGTCTCCCCAGAGATTAACAACGTCTGTTGGACGATAGAAGTCAGGAGAAACCTCAACAAGTGTCTTGCCTACAAGGTTCTCCGGTCCGCTTACGCAGATACCCTTCTCGTTCTCTTCCTTACCTTCCCACTTAAGTTCTATGCCCACATAATGGAAGGCAAGCTGTGCAAACTCGCGAACGCTGTGCTGTACACCAGTAGCAATAACGAAGTCCTCTGGCTTTGGAGCCTGAAGGATAAGCCACATGCACTCAACATAATCCTTGGCATAACCCCAGTCGCGCAATGAGTCAAGATTGCCAAGATAGAGTTTGTCCTGCAAGCCCTGGGCAATACGGGCAGCTGCAAGAGTTATCTTGCGTGTAACGAATGTCTCGCCACGACGCTCACTCTCATGATTAAAGAGAATACCATTGCAGCAGAACATGTTGTATGCATCACGATACTCCTTTATTATCCAGAAACCATACTGCTTGGCAACTGCATAAGGCGAGAAAGGATGGAAAGGTGTGTTCTCATTCTGCGGAACCTCCTCCACCTTGCCGTAAAGCTCGGAAGTGGAAGCTTGGTATATCTTACATGTATTGGTAAGTCCTACCTTGCGCACTGCCTCGATTATACGAAGTACACCTACTGCATCCACATCTGCTGTAAACTCTGGAGAGTCGAAACTTACCTGTACATGACTCTGTGCTGCAAGATTATAAATCTCTGTTGGACGAACCTCTGACACAACACCTACGATAGACATAGAGTCGCCAAGATCGGCATAGTGAAGATGAAAGTGTGGTTTTCCCTCAAGATGAGCGATGCGCTCACGATAATCAACTGAGGAACGGCGGATAACGCCATGTACATCATAACCTTTTTCCAACAGCAGCTCTGCCAAATAAGAACCATCCTGTCCTGTAACGCCCGTGATAAGGGCAATGTTCTGTTTGCTCATAAATTAAAAATTTGCTTTTATGTTGTATATTATTGAAATGCTTATTATTCTTCTTTATTTACCATTCAAATTCGAATCTCTCTATATCTTCCTCCACAAGTGGATTGCCTATCTGTACTTCTATGAATGTCAAGTCCGTTGTGGCTTTAATGGCATGGAGATGTCCTACTGATATATTCATCACATCACCACGCTTTACATCTTTGCGCTCGCCATCCAAGACAAAGATACCTTCTCCTTCTACGCAGGTCCATACCTCGCTGCGATGATGGTGCAACTGATAGCTTATGTTCTTGCCTGCATTTAGGTGTATCGTCTTTGTCAATGAACGTGTGCCGTCCTCGTATTCTACGTTATCCAATACTCGATAGGTTCCCCAACGACGTTCCTCATACATGGGACGTGTAGTGAGTTTATTGGCATAGTCCTTTATCTTCTCCGAGTCTTGTTTGTCGCACACCATTATGCCGTCAGGAGAAGCGGCTACTATCACATCCTTTAGTCCGTTGCAGAATACTGGTATTCCAAGTTCGTTTACAGCATGAGTGTTCTCATTGTTGTCTCCCATCATTACATTGCCTATATGTGTGCTTGGCAATTCCTCGCATAATGCGTTCCATGTGCCAAGGTCTTTCCACTCACCAGTGAAAGGAACAACGGCTACTGACTCAGCCTTTTCAGCCACCTCATAGTCGAAACTGATTTTAGGAAACTCGGTATAACGTTTGTGGGTCTCTTGGAATGTCTCTGTTTGTATGTATTGGTTTACGATGTTCATCATATAACCAAGACGGAAGGCGAAGACACCACCATTCCAAAAGGCATTCTGTTTAAGCAATTCCTTTGCCATCTCCTCATTGGGTTTCTCGGTGAAACGTGCTACACGGAGACAGTCATTATTGAATACGGATTCTTCTGATTTAACTGATTCTGATGAAGTGACCGATTCTTTTGATGTAACTAATTCAGGAACTACATATCCGAACTTCTCGCTTGGGTAAGTAGGAGTGATGCCCATCAACACAAGGTCGGCAACGTTATTCTCAACAGCCTTTACCATTTTGGCTATAGTGGCAAAATACTTTGACTCTGTATATACGTCGCAAGGCATGATAACTACAACCTCGTCATCATTGCATTTCTTTTCTTTTGCAAGATAACTTGCAGCAAGAGCAATGGCAGGGAATGTATCCCTACGCTCAGGTTCTGTCACTACATTAACGTCCTCGCCCAACTGGTTGATAATACTGTCACGTTGTACTGCATTGGTTGCGAACGTTATATTGTCTGTAAGCTTTGCCTCACGAATTTGGCGTACTACACGCTGTATCATAGATTCCATACCACCATTTGGCGAAGCCAATAATGGAAGAAATTGTTTACTACGTGCATCGTTGCTAAGAGGCCACAGACGCTTGCCGGAGCCTCCTGAAAGTAATATTAGTTGCATATTTTATTAGTTTTTATTCTGTTTATATTATATCTATGTGCTTTCACTGCAAACACTATTATCTTCATCACTACCATTTCCCTTTCATTTCCTTGCTCATCTTAGAAACGCTCAATGGCAGAGCCATAAATACATACAACAACTTCAGATGTATCGGTATGGAGAATTTAGCGGGTTAACTGCATTAGGATTTTGAATAAAGTTTTGAATTCTTTGAACATTAATGACCATTAATTGAACATTAATTATCCGTTAATTTTCTTTGCTTGAGAATTGCATATTTCCTCAATCCATTCTCTACATCTTTTCTTGGTTACATCGTTAGTGCTCAATTTAGGGCATAGCCCTTTGTATAGGCACTTTTGCAAGTGCCTATATATTGAGATGTTAAGAATTTCACTTGTTTGTTAAGTATTATATACTTTTTCTCGCCATGGCAAAGTTCAAGCAATCTTGCTTTGCTCATGACTTATCGAAAAAGCTCCAAATCTTCACTGCTGTACATAATTCATTTTTAGGTTCTGCAGCGAAAATATCTCTTACTAATTTAAGCCCTAATTTGTGGGCTTAAATAAGATATGTCAAAAATGTTTAGTGCCCCAGTTATTGTGTCAAATTGTTTCTGGAAGTCCAACATTATTATATTCTATTTCAAAGTTAACCACTGTCCTATGTGACAAATCTACTACATGACATCGCTTCAACCCTTGCAACGATGCAGAGAACATAGTTTTAGTTTTCCGATTCAACACTTCTATATATTTATAGCCACGTTGAAGAACATAATAAACATCCCCACTGCCATAATCAATGAAAACCTCACCATTGCCTTCAACAATCGAACGGCTGTCAAACCTGAAGAAAGAGAACTTTCTTCTGTTTCTCGACAAAAGCATAAAACGATAAGCGTCATCCTTATGCTCGGAAGAAATGTTTACAAAGACATCTGCATCTTGTTCTTGCTTACTGTCATAATAATACATAAAAAGCCCTGCAGCTACAACGCTCAATTCATTTGTTTTCATTCCTTAAAACGATAATAGTTACTTGTTTTTATCATATTCTTTATTGCTTCCACACGCGCATTGAATCCATATCCGTGACTTTCCAGATAAGAAGATATCCTGGCATATTCTATGTATATGTTAGTCATAAATATTCCAGGGTCATCAGTACCAACAACAATCGGCGGTATCAACAAGTCATTATCCGACGAATCGTCCATCCACCTCTGCAGATGATGTTCATTAGCATTATTGTAAAAGCTGATAGCAACATTACTAGACAATGGCACTTCTATCGCAATATCCTTATGTGCTATATAGTCAAGCACCAAGTTCTGCAAATGCTCTATATGCGTAGTTGAGAAATAGCTTTGCCTTATCTTTATAGACATCATTTGGTTGTATCTCGTCTTCACATTGGAGTTAAAATGATAAGCCCAAAACATTCTATCAACTCTCGACTTATCCTTCCTGTCGGCATTAGGTTCTTGCCTTCTCATTTGCCAAGCCTTCACCATGTCCGACACACTATTGTTGTCGTCATATATTTCATGATACAAATCCATTATCTCAGCATGTATTCTTGGCAAGAGTTCCACCAAATCGGCGTATGGATTGCTCGGTCTCAGAATAAGCTCATGAACCATAACCAAATCGTCAAGCCACTCCCCTTTTCTGATATTGACAGAGCCATCCATTCTTTCTATCCATAATTGCGGACTTATTCCAGCAGCTGTACCATGTCCTATTCTGTCACCTTGTTCCATTTCAAGAAAGTCCACAGCCTCAACCATCATTCTCAGTCCACTAAATATATGTCTGAAGTCCTCGCCGGCATGAAATGTAAAATGCAAATCCCGGTTTCGCTTCCTCCATTTTTCTCTAAGCCAATGGAATGTAGGAGCGAACACTTCTGGTCCGGCATCCATTTCATTAGCCGCCGCATCAATGCCTACAATGTTTATCCTCTTTTGTTGCTCAAGATACAAGCCCATTTGATTCAAGGCTATAGCTTTTTTATGGTTCATTACCCTCAAGTCTCTATGTCTGCAAAAATGGTAGTTTGGATAGCGGTCTTTCATCTTGATAAAATGCGCTATAAGTCTCAAATCCACATCGTCTGCATTATTTTTAGCCTTGAAAGTCTTGAACCCTTTACTTATGCCATTCACAAGAGCCATATTCTCCTCAAAGGTAAGTTTCGGACTAAATCTTCCCTCTATATACCTTAGGAACCTAAAACCATTATCATAAGATAATTGTGCGAAACGGCTTTCATAGTTCTTTTCTTCATGTCGCCATCGATATCCATTTTCGGTAATCATCTGAAACTGCGGAAAACCTTTCTGCCATTTCTGTTGTACAATCATTCTGTGAACACTACCCAAAATCAGTAGAAGATGATAAAACTTATGCGATGTCTCTTTCTTGTGTTCAGGATGTACTAAAAACTGAAGCACTTTTATATAAAAGTAGGCACCCAACGCAAGTCGCGGAGTCTCATCCAAAGACTTAGGGTGATAAAACATTTGATTGGTCCTAAACAGCATTTTTAAATTCTCACAAGCCGTCAACTCTTTAAGAATATCATTTATAAACTGCTTGCCCATACGAAGTCTTTTCTTATATACAGACAATGGAACCTCCGACAGCTGTTCCCTCTGTCTATTTACCTCGCTATATCCCCAGACCTCATCAAAGCTACGGCTCCATATATCCACTTCTCCAATCTGCGACCACCATATCATATCCGTCTCCGAAGTGCCATTAATATGTATATGCAAGTCAGAAAGTCCCGTTGCCTCTTCAACAAGTTTTTCCAGATTTCTATGATACGGTCGCCTTATTGCAGTATTGGCAAATAGAGGTCGCAACACATTCCTGAAGAAAGCAGGCTCATCCAGTGCTAACTGTTCGTTATCCAAGAAGAAAGCTGCCTCAATCACCAATGGTGGAAACACCGTTACTACCTCCATCCATTCTTCCAGCATCTCCTTCTTTACATACATGCGTCCCTTCAGATACAACAGATAGCGTTTGGCCAACCATTTTAGGCTCTTCACAAGAAACAGCGACAAACTATGTTCATCACTTACACCCACATCCTGCATTTCTTCGTTCATGTCATCAACAAAGCAATAGTCAGGCTTATACATATCAAGACATTTTGCCAAAGTATAAAGGTGACGTTTAATATCTTCTACAGAAGGATTTTCACCCTTATGTTCATAGACATTTAAAGCCCATTGGTTGCACAACAAATATGAAATAAAAGGTAAACGCATTATAACTCTATATTGGCAATTTCTTCATATACATTATATGGAATAGTAAAAACATGTTGATTTGATTTAGATCCTTTTTTATTCGACTTTATTTCAGCATCATCTAATTTTTCTTTTAAACCATTCTTTTGATTAACATACCTTAATCGTTGCATTTTCGTCTGACGTTGAATATTCTCCAACTCCTCTAACGGTTCCAGAGGTTTTAGTAATGATATAAACAAATCTATATGCTTTATATCATCATTTATTTCTTCCTTTTCTTTACGGTCAAGATCTTTTCTCTTTAATTCTTCTTCAAGAATAATTTTCTTCCGTTCATGTGAACGCGCTTCAATTATACTATTTATTTTACCAGAAATTTCATCAAGATCATCATCATACTTCTTAATTAATCCTTCTATTTTTTCTATTTCCTTTTTTACGAAATCCGAATTGCGCAAATTTCTTTTAGCCTCAAAAGCATTCCAACTTATAGACGAGTTATCAATTAACCTTAAAATCTCGGGATCTACATAACATCTCATAAGCGGACATGAAAGTATCCAATCAACAAAAGTCTTCTCATTTCTTCTGTTATAAACATTATTAATAATAAATGCCCTATAATTTGTTATAAAAAGCCACGCAATATCTCCCTGATGATTCAACTGTATGCCATTCATCTTTTTGTTAACAATGCTATGCTCTATTATACAGGCATTCCAAAAAGCCAACACACAATTGCTTAATTCATCCGCTAATGATTTATATGTTGACACAACCTCTGATTCTGCTCCTTTTAAGGTGTAATACATCCTTGAAAAAATTCTGTCCAAATTGTACACAGTAATTTTTTTTGAATCGGACGGTTTACCAATCCAAATATCCAAATCATTAAAGAATTCGTATTCAGCGTTTCCCAACTCTTCTAATGATGATCGTTGAGTTAGATTTTTCCGTCTTAAGTTTCTGTCCGTTCGAAGCTCATAAGGCTCCATAAATGTATGAATCTGAGACAAACGATTAAATCTGTCTCTTAATACAGTTTGTAGATCAGAAATCTGCGAACCATCGTCTTCATTTATATTACTATAAGATGGTATGTCTGACAACTTCTCTGCCGACCGCAATAGTTCTGCTAATACTGCCAATATCTTATAGAAAGAAACCATATACGTTTCTTTCATATCCGATGCTACTGTGGTAAGCTGTACAAGGTCTACTAATTTCTTTTTAAACGCTCCATTTACATACAATACAGGCTTTGACAAGACATACACTCCACACATCTTGTTTTTCTCGAAAGAAACAACCCTCATATTGGGTATTATGTTCATTTCTGCATTCACATAAGCATGCACATTACCCAATATCTTGCATATTCCCATATCATGATAAAGATGAGCAAAATCGTTTAGCTTTTTTCCATCTTCACCAAGAGCCAATAAAGCCTGTCGTACAAATGACACCCTTACCCAAAAATCAAATGCTATAGAACGATTGTTTTGAATTTGACGTGAGCATGACGCACCAAGAGCAAACAATGCATTGTTCAGGCTATCATTTTCCATATTAGGCAACATTTGCGATCCTGTTGCCAATATCTTATTGTCTATAAGAAACTTTAATATCCATGCAGCATAAATAGGTGTCTTCGACATAAGATGCTTATTATCTGAAGAAAATTGATTTATGTACACCTCAAACACCTTCTGTAATTTGTCTGTCAGTTCCTGTTTTTCTGTAGCCGATAGTTCCTGTACATTTGGAACTTGCTTGTTTATTGTCAAAAGCCAGTCGTTATATACTGACAACAGTCGATATTGATTTCTGAATGGCTGTTTCAACAAATGGTCAACATATATATTGACATCTGTTTGATTACTATAAGTCAGTCCAAGCATCAGCAATATTTCTCGATAAATATTTGTCAGTTCCTCTTCCCTGTCATTTGAAAATTTTATATGTACTGAATAACGTTCGTCTTTATTAGTTACAAATCTATTCGACTGGTATTTTTCAAACAGATTGTCGAGAGCAATTCTACATTCAGGCTTTATCATCTTCTGTAAATATTGCGTCTCCAATCTGTTCACCATTTTCTTGTATTCAATACGCTTACGTTCCTCAGCTCCATCACCGCATTCCTTATCAAGAAATTCCTTGTCAAAGAATTTCCAATAATTACGTCTTACTGTCATGCCATATAGCGACGACTCACCTGTCATCACAACTATCACTTGGGGAGAAGTAAAGAAGAGTCGTATTGTCTCAAGTATCTCAAACGTCTTCTCGATATTCACATCACAGTCGTCAAGCACAAACAACAATGCTTTCTTTTTTACCAATTCAAGCGCTACTGCCAAGTACTCATGAAATCTCTTCTCCAAGTCCTTTGCCTTAATAGCAAGGCCCATAAAGCGGTCGGCTACATACTCCGAATCATCCCAATCAGCATACATAGAGAGTTTTCCTACTCCATCTATCACTGGCAAAGCCTCATATATACGGTTCGTTACCCTCTCAAATCTTACCTGATCTTCCTCACTTTTCTTTTTTATAGCCTCAGAGAAGACATCATGTATAGAAGCTAAAAACCTTATCATGAAGTTCTCTTTTTTCTGAATCTGATTAGGTTCTATCACCTCCACATACATCAATTTGTCGCATTCCACACCATGACATTTTTCTTCACTTTTATGTAGAATACTTTTAAGCGACTTTACAAACGTTGTCTTGCCTGCTCCTCGTCTGGCAAATATGGAAATAACCTCATTCATCGAAACCATCTTCTTCGTCGGGTCATAATCATTCCATGCGTCCATACGCATTTTTATGATACGACACACTTCAAGAAATTGCCTCTGATGAATCAAGGATTTCTCATCACAAACAAGATTGTTACGCTTAAGCTTTTCTAAGTCTATATGTACGGGATATTTGGGATTATCCATAATTTTATTAGGATTAGTTCTGTAATACATTATTGTTTGGTAAAAGGCATTCTTCTTTCTAATTTGAGTGCTTACTTAATTATTTAATTTCTGATAAATTTGCCAAACTTCATCTTTTAACTTTCTGAGTTCTGCTATTTTATCTCGATTCTTTTGGAATACATACTCTGTACCATCTACCGACTTAATCTGTAAAAGTTGATTTTCATCTTTTAAGAGATTATACATATAATGCCACAACAGGTATACCATATCAAGATAGTACGTGTTTCTGTAAGAATCTACGGGGATAGAATAACAAACAGCATTTATTTCGAAGCTCGTCAACTCTATTTTAACGTCTGAATCAGAACGAACATTCTTCAAAAATCGTATCATTTGTTTTAATCGCCCATTGGTAGCAGCACTACGGTTATTGATATTTTCTATAGCTAAAAATGGACAACTTGAAGGTTCTGTGCTATTCGTTTTCTTGTTATAGATAGAAACACCTCGGTATTTTTCCTCCTCTTTCACTACAAAATTTATTTTATCTTGCCAGCACGCAGTAACAATATCCACATCTCTTTTCAGATTTTTATTATATATGTGGACAGCTTTTGCCTTTTCAATGTCACATTCATCATACCATTTACGCATTACACTCTCATTACTTGCCCTTAATTCACGTAAATCTTGAAGGAAATCACCAGTATACAGAGAAAAATTATCTGCATAATTTCGTAACTTGGTTAAATCATAAGAATCATAAGCACTTGAATAAGGGGATTTTAAAATTTTTCTTACCTCAAAGATTTCTGTAGAGACAAATTTATTGGTAAAAGTTAGCAAATCAATATCACTTGCACCTTTAATATGCGTATTTGTCATCACAGAACCTTGATAACGATAAGTGACATTCATATATTGCTGTTCATCCTTTAGATGCTTTTTCACGACCTCTCCGGCTTCCTTAGTGATAGCCGTATAATGATCATCAACAGCAGACATTGCCATCTTGACGTATTTGGCAACATCCCTACCTTCTGTTGATAAATCAGAGAACATCCTTTGTTCTACCAATCGATTTTGATCGGGATTGTAACGATCCTCAATCCGTCGAATAAGATTTGAATAATCTTGAATCATAATGTATGAAAAGGTTTATATTCTTGTTTTTGATTTTCAAAAAAAGCCATTATCTGTGTCTGATTATCAGAAAATAGGCACTGCCCAATATTTTCCAAAGTTTCAATTGATTGATTATCAGAAGCATCCAAACCAATGACATTATCATTTTCAAAAGAATGCTGCAATCGACAATAGATAAAATTCTGTTCACCTCCTATGCCTATTCCCTTCTGATAAAATTTCATCAAGTTATCTGTATAATCTGCCTGAGCGGAAGATATCAAATCATAAAGAGGTAATGGCTTCTTATTATATAGCCAATAGCGTCCTGTCATCTTTTGAGGATTATCCTTAAACATTCTATTGCCTGTACCCAAAGAAAGTATTGCAATGTTTCTAACTGGTATATTAAGTGAATGAACAGCCTCTGTATATCCAATCAAAGTAGGATTATTAGCCATAATTCCACCATCAATCATAGATTTATACCTATGAATCTCCGTTCCATTTTTTATCGTATATTCAAAATCATAACTATCAAAATATACAGGTGCGGCAGCAGTAGACAAAGCTATATCACATGCAGGTATCTGATAGTCACGAGTTAACTGCTGGTGATGAGAAGTCTTGAAGACGTGCATCATACCCCGATCAGCATCGTAAGCAGGTATACAGACCCTAGTTAAGCAATGTCCCAATCGTGCAGGACTCTCTCCCGCATACCCATCATAGGAATCAGACAGAAATTTCTTCAAAGCTTCACGCTTATATAGCTCTTTCTTAAATAGTATCTTTAATACTTTATTAAAGTTACTCTGATTAGGAAATATTGTCTTGGCATTATCCCGGTAAAGAGATAAAATCTCATGAGCCGGCATACCTAAAGCTAAACCTATGGCAATAATTCCTCCAGTTGAAGTACCACAAATTAGGTCGAAATAATCACAAATTCGACAAGCATGATTAGTTCGATTCAATTCTTCTTCAGCAAGAGCGAGAATCTTGGCTGGTATAATGCCACGAATTCCTCCTCCGTCTATAGAAAGTATTTTAAACATAATGCTATAACTTATTTAAATCTACATTTGTTAGTACACTATTAGTAGCATAGGTTGTTAGTGCTCAATTTAGGGCATTGCCCTTTGTATAGGCACTTTTGCAAGTGCCTATATATTGAGATGTTAAGAATTTC
>OIZF01000716.1_pt1 | contig 21925 bp, 15 predicted proteins | sample 1588471 | NCBI WGS metagenome assembly OIZF01 (sample SAMN03283279) | human gut metagenome | biome: human-associated habitat; material: feces | host: Homo sapiens | place: Peru | collected 2012
TAAACCCTGATTTGGTGATTTGTCATTTAGATGCCAAAGCTTCGATGCAGATAGATTTGACAATTAACAAGGGACGTGGTTACGTTCCTGCTGATGAGAATCGAGAATTCTGCACTGACGTAAACGTTCTCCCAATCGATTCCATCTACACCCCAATCCGTAACGTAAAGTATGCAGTAGAGCCATATCGTGTTGAACAAAAGACCGACTATGACAAGCTCGTACTTGAGGTTACTACCGATGGTTCCATTAGTCCAAAGGATGCTCTTAAGGAGGCTGCGAAGATTCTGATTTATCATTTCATGCTCTTCTCTGACGAGAAGATTACTCTTGAAAGTCCTGATCAGGAAGGCAATCAGGAGTTTGATGAGGAAGTTCTTCACATGCGCCAGTTGCTTAAGACTCGCCTCGTAGACATGAACCTCAGTGTTCGTGCTCTCAACTGCTTGAAGGCAGCTGATGTCGAGACACTTGGCGACTTGGTTCAGTACAACAAGACTGATCTCTTGAAGTTCCGCAACTTTGGTAAGAAATCGCTTTCTGAGCTTGATGATTTGCTCGAGAGTCTGAATCTGTCTTTTGGAACTGACATTTCAAAGTATAAATTAGACAAGGATGCTTAATTAAATCCTGTCCAAAAAAGTAAAAATTAAAATGAGACATAATAAAAAATTCAACCATTTAGGTCGTACTGCTTCTCATCGTAATGCGATGTTGGCTAACATGGCAACATCTCTTATCTTGAGTGAGCACAAAAGAATCACTACGACTCTTGCAAAGGCAAAGGCTCTTAAGAAGTATGTTGAGCCATTAATTACTCGTTCAAAGAATGATACTACAACTTCACGTCGTGTTGTTTTCCGTTATCTTCAGAACAAGTATGCTGTTAAGGCTCTCTTTGGTGAGGTTGCAGAGAAGGTAGCTAATCGTCCTGGTGGTTATACACGTATTATCAAGTTGGGTACTCGTCAGGGTGATGCTGCTGAAATCGCATTCATCGAGCTTGTTGACTTTGATGAGAACATGGCTAAGACTTCTAAGGCTGCTGCCAAGAAGACTCGTCGTAGCCGCAAGGCTAAGGCTGAGGAGACTCCAGCAGAGGCTGCTCCAGCTACAGAGGCTCCAGCAGAAGAAGCTCCAAAGGCTGAATAAATTACACTATCTCAATACAAAAGCACTTTCATCTTCATGGTGGAAGTGCTTTTTCGCTTTTTAGGGATTTCCCCTTGCCTTTTAGGGATTTTTTTCTTTTGCTTTTGCAGAAAAATATCTATCTTTGCATAGTTTTAGAATTTAAATAGCATAGATATGAAAAAGTCTTTTATGATATTGCTTAGTTCTGCTTTGCTTTTGAGTAGTTGTGGAACATATACTGGTTCTGGTGCATACGTAGGTGGTTCATTTGGTTCCATCTTAGGCTCAGCTATCGGTGGAATAGCTGGTGGACCTCGAGGCTCTGACATAGGAACGATTATTGGTATGGCTGGTGGTGCCGCTGTCGGAGCGACGATTGGAAGCCAAGCTGACCAGCAACAAGAGAAACGCCGTGAACAGCGTAGAGAGCGAATTTACAATCAAACTCAAAATCGACAAAGTTCTTATCAGGATGATGCTTATCAGCAGTCACCTTATCTAAATGATTCAAATGTTGGTAGTGGATTTGATTCTTCTAATAGCGGGGATGATAGACTCTATGACTTCAATGGTCCTGACTATACAGGCAATTATACGGCACAGCAACCGACATCTCAACTTCCAAGCAAGAGTTCTACTGTAGATGAAATTAGTTCTTCACAGTTAGAATATTCTCCTCAGTTAGAGATTGTAAATGCTCGTTTTGTAGATGAAAATCTTGACGGTAAGTTGAATCGTAACGAGACATGTAAGGTGATCTTTGAAATCATAAACCGAGGCACTCGTCCGGTTTATGATGTTGTTCCTACTGTTTTGGAAGTTACTGGTAACAAACATATTTACATTTCACCTAATATTCATGTGGAGAAGATTGATGCAGGTAAAGGTATTCGTTATACTGCAGTTGTTAAGTCTGATTCACGTTTGAAGGAAGGAAATGCCAAATTCTGTGTTTCTGTTATTCATGGTGACCGAGCTATTTCCAAAGTGAATGAGTTTAATATTCCAACCACAAAATAGAAAAATAGGCTTCACCCTTCACCCTTTTGACTGAAAAGCCCATGAACTCTTGGACTCCAAGGGTGAAGGGCGACCATTTAGGGTTCACACAAGCTTCACTCTGATATAATTGATTTGTAAGCGCCTCCGCATTAATGTCTTTGTAAGCGGCTTTGCATCTATCATCTCTCGAAGACACATTTTTTTGTCATTCGAAGACTCTGCGTTTCTCGTGCGAATTTCTGCTTTGCGACTTATGCGAGCTTTTGCTTTGCGACTCATGCGAGCTTTTGTTTTGGAATTCATGCTTCGTATGGTTTTGCTGACTTTTGTTTACTTCCGTATTTTCCAATTTCCCCTTTGTGTTTTTTGTTTGATTAGGCTCTTTGGTAGATTTCGGCTCTTTTGTCGCAATTTCCTGTTCTTTCGTATGTTTCCATGTTGGCTTGAATTCGTAATCCGACTCAGCCACCTCAAAGTCAACGTGAGGTAGTTTGTTTTCTTCAGGACGATAAGGGATAGGATTCTCTACCGTCTCAATTTTGACCGATGCGACTCCTTGCGCTATCATGCCGATAGCTTTTGCGGCAGCCCACGAAAGGTCGATGATTCTGCCTCTTCCGAAAGGACCTCTGTCGATGACCTTTACGATGACGCTCTTGTTGTTGCTCAAGTTGGTTACCTTCAATCTAGTGCCGAATGGATAATAACGATGGGCGCACGTCAAACTATCATGGTGCAGTCTTTGTCCACTTGCAGTTCTAGCTCCAGTTGATCTCTTGGAATAGAAGGAAGCCTTGCCATGTTGCTTCTTTTGGGCAGAACAAGGCAATACGCACAATGCCGACATGATAGACATAGCGCAAGTGATAAGTTTGGAGACATAAGAATTCTTCATCATCTTCCAAGGCCTTTTTGTATAGGAATTGTCCATAAATAGATTCATTTTTATTACTTATCTCTTTTGCTATGAGGCAAAAGAGGCAACATCTATGAAAGATATGGCTGCAAAAATAATAATTTTTGTTGAAAAATGCAAGTAATTATCAGAAAATCAGTATCTTTGCATCACTAAAAACTACAATTATGGAGAAAAACATACCACAGGAGTGGAATCAGTTTTACTTGAAAGACGTATCATTTGTCAATTTGATGATGCGTCGCATTTATAATGTTCTGATAGTTGCTAATCCTTATGATGCCTTTATGTTGGAGGACGATGGGCGTATTGAGGAGAAAATCTATAATGAATATGTCGAACTGGGACTTCGTTATCCGCCTACCTTTACCCAGGTTTCTACTACCGAGGAGGCAGCCGAGGTGTTGCGTTCCACGAATATCGACTTGGTCATCTGTATGCCGGGCAATGCCGACAATGATGCCTTTGATGTGGCTCGTGATGTGAAGTCCAAGTTCCCTGATATTCATTGCGTGGTGCTGACCCCATTTTCCCATGGCATCACCAAGCGAATGGAAAATGAGGACTTGAGTATCTTCGATTACGTGTTCTGCTGGTTGGGCAACACCAATCTCATCCTCTCCATCATCAAGTTGATAGAGGACAAGATGAATTTGGAGCATGACATCCAGGAGGCAGGTGTGCAGATGATACTCTTGGTGGAAGACTCCATCCGATTCTATAGTTCGATATTGCCGAACCTTTATAATTACATCCTCGAACAGAGCAAGAACTTCTCCAAGGAAGCCTTGAATCGCCATGCCGCCACGATGCGAATGCGAGGTCGTCCAAAGGTGGTTTTGGCTCGAACATACGAGGAGGCCTTGAAACTCTATCGTAAGTATTCTGACAATACCCTGGGCGTCATCAGCGATGCCCGTTTCCCTTTGCAGAATGCAGCCAAAGCTTTTTGTAATCGTTTTGGAAATGCAGAAAGTGAGGGCTTGAATGATGATTTGGCTCAAGAGTTGCGTGAGGCTTTGCAGGAAACAGTCCTGGAGAATGACAAAGCAGGATTAAAGGGAAAGACCGATACGTTTGGACGTGAGAAATGTCCAGATGCAGGTTTGCGCCTTTTCCGTTATATCCGCCGTCATGACCCATTTGTACCATTGATTCTCGAAAGTTCCGAGAGCGAGAACAGAGCCAAGGCAGAGGCGGAAGGTTTTCGATTTGTCGATAAGAACTCCAAGAAGATGAGTGTCGATCTCCGTCAGTTGATGGAGGAGCACATGGGATTCGGCGACTTCATCTTCCGTGACCCAAAGACGCACCAGGAAATCATGCGCATCCGCAGTTTGAAGGAGTTGCAAGATCATATCTTCGCGATTCCCAACGATTCGATGCTCTACCATATCAGTCGCAACCACATGAGCCGTTGGCTTTGCGCCCGTGCCATCTTCCCAGTCTCGGCATTCTTGAAGCATGTCACTTGGCAGAAGTTGCAGGATGTGGATGCCCATCGCCAAATTATCTTCGATGCCATCGTGCAGTATCGTCACATGAAGAACTTGGGTATCGTGGCAGTCTTCGACCGAATGAAGTTTGACAAGTATGCCCACTTTGCCCGTATCGGCGAAGGCTCCTTGGGTGGAAAGGGCAGAGGCTTGGCTTTCCTCGACAATGTCATCAAGCGTCATCCGGAGTTCAATCAGTATGACAATGCCACGGTGCAGATTCCGAAGACCGTCGTGCTGTGTACCGACATCTTCGATGAGTTTATGATGACCAACAATCTTTATCCGATAGCCCTGAGCGATGCCAGCGATGATGAAATCTTGAAGCACTTCTTGCGGGCGCAGTTGCCCGATTCGTTGATAGCCGACTTCTTCACTTTCTTTGAGGCGACGAAGAGTCCTATCGCCGTGCGTTCCAGCTCGCTCTTGGAGGATGCTCATTATCAGCCTTTCGCCGGCATCTATTCCACCTATATGATACCTTATCTGGAGGACAAGTATCAGATGCTCCAGATGTTGGCTTGTGCCATCAAGGGTGTGTATGCCTCGGTGTTCTATCGTGATTCCAAGGCTTATATGGTTGCTACCAGCAATGTCATCGACCAGGAGAAGATGGCGGTCATCTTGCAGCAGGTGGTTGGAAAGGATTATGGCGACAGATTCTATCCGAACATGAGTGGCGTGCTTCGCTCACTCAACTATTATCCGATAGGGGATGAAACGGCGGAGGAGGGCATTGCCAGTCTTGCTCTCGGACTGGGCAAGTATATCGTGGATGGCGGACAAACCTTGCGTGTCTGTCCTTATCATCCTACTCAGGTCTTGCAAACCTCCGAGTTGGATAAGGCTTTGAGCGAAACCCAGACTCAGTTCTATGCTCTGGACATGAAGCATGTGGGGGAGGACTTCAAGGTGGATGATGGCTTCAATATTCTCAAACTGAAGGTAAAGGAAGCTGTGGAAGACCAGTCGCTCAACTATATCGCCTCTACTTTCGACCCATACGACCAGGTTCTCAATGATGGCGTCTATGAGACGGGACGTAAGGTCATCACCTTCGCCGGTGTACTTCAGCATGAGGTGATTCCATTGCCGGAGATATTGCAGATGTCGATGAAATATGGTTCGGAGGCGATGCGCCGCCCTGTGGAAATCGAGTTCGCTTGCAATGTCAATGCCGACAAGACTTGTGATTTCTATCTCTTACAGATTCGACCTATCGTGGATGCCAAGGAGATGTTGGATGAGGATGTGAAGGCGATACCGGATGCCGACTGCCTGTTGCGCTCCCACAACTCGTTGGGACATGGCATCAGCGAGGATGTCACCGACGTGGTGTATGTGAAGTACGACGATCATTTCTCGGCGATGAACAATTACTATGTGGCTGACGACATCGAGCGCATCAATCGCCAGTTCCTCGCCGAAGGCAAGAATTACGTCTTGATAGGTCCTGGCCGTTGGGGCTCCAGCGACCATTACCTCGGCGTGCCAGTGAAGTGGCCGCATATCAGTGCTGCCCGTGTCATCGTTGAGGTGGCGTTGAAGAATTACAACATTGATCCAAGCCAAGGCACTCATTTTTTCCAAAACCTCACTTCCTTTGGTGTGGGTTACTTCACGGTAGATACCAATGTTGAGAATGGAGGATTTGTCAATAAGGAGATGTTGGATGCGATGCCTGCTGTCGAGGAGACGAAATATGTTCGCCATGTTCGCTTCGAGCATCCGCTGAGGATTTTGATGGATGGTAAGAAGCAGGAGGGAGCGGTGTTGTGTTAGCTCCTTCAAATGGGTGTTAAATGAGTTCCATCAAGTAATAATTATAATCATGAAGGATAGTAGCAAGGAATTTTTCCTTGCTATTTCCTTTTTGTAGGCTAGCCTTCAGACGTTCTTCAATATCTAGGAATTTTGCAACCTTTCGAGCCAAGGCATCCACTTGCTCCTCGTGCTTGTCATTGCCAGAATAAATGGTTTTCTCGATAACCTCGACTTGCGCTTGTGAAAGATTCTTGGCTTCTTCATACGTTGGATGATAATCTTTCTTGGCATAATAAAACTCATCCAGTGACACGTGGATGTCTTCGATGTTCACCTCCTTGATGACCATCGTCCCTGCTGCCAAGTCGCCAAGTCGTTGCGAGTCTTTGGTGAGCAAGATAAAAAGAAGACCAATGCAACTGCACCCGATGTCAATGTTGCCCAAGAGCCATCTCATAAAGAAAGAGCCTATGTTGGGGCGAGAACCATCTTTGTTGACGACTCTTATCTTCAGTATCATTTTCCCCGGTGTCTTGCCATCGTTGAAAGTCTCCCAAAGAAAATCCCACAACCAAATGCCTATGCCGAATATCCACATCAACCACCATGCGCCATCGTATTCTAAGAAATTGGCGCACGCATAAAAGACGGATATGCAGATGACAAATATCCAAATGCCGTCTATGATGCGTGCAGAGATGCGCTCAGCGATGCTCGCTGGGGTCTGGGCGATTCTTACAAATTGATTGGTTATGATGTCGGTATGAGTCATGATTTCATCTATTTCCTTAGTTATTTGAACTTTTGTCTGCAAACTTAACTAAAAAATGGCAAATATTCAAAGAAAAAGCATCTTTTTTAATGAAATATGTGAATAATCGTACCAATAATTTGCTGATGCAAGAATAAATCCTTATTTTTGCATCGAATAAATCGAATCATACTAACTGTTAAGACAGAGTAAAGGTGAAAGAGTTTAACTTCATACGAAGCAATATCGATAAGTGGCAGAAAGCTGAAATCGTCATTAGCGATGCAGCCTCTCAGTCACCAGATCGCTTAGCGGAGGTATATACCGACCTGACATCCGACCTGGCTTTTGCGCAAACTCACTATCCTCAGTCACGCATTACGATTTACCTCAACAAACTCTGTTCGGCTCTCCACAATTCTATTTATCGCAACAAGCGAGAGAAATGGTCACGTCTCATCACCTATTGGACTCGCGAGGTACCGCTTGTGATGTATGAAGAGCGCAAGTTGCTGTTGGTATCTTTCATCATTTTCTTGGTCAGTGTCTTCATCGGCATTTTGTCGCAATGTCTCGACGAAAGTTTCTGTCGTATCATCTTGGGAGATTACTATGTGGATATGACGCTCGACAATATCGCCAAGGGAAAGCCAATGTCGGTATATGATGGCGGTCAGGAGATGGAGATGTTCTTGGGTATTACCTTGAATAACATCCGAGTGTCGTTCATGGAATTCGTATCGGGCATATTCACCAGCATCGCCACAGGTCTTATGATATTCGAGAACAGTGTGATGCTGGGATGCTTTGAGACCTTCTTTGCCCAGCATGGTTTACTGTATGAGTCCTTCTTGGCAGTTTTCTTGCATGGCACGCTGGAGATTTCGGCTCTCATCATTGCGGGTGCGGCAGGATTGGCGATAGGCAATGGCTGGCTGTTCCCCGGTACCTACGCTCGGATGGTTTCGTTCCGAAGAGGAGCTAAGAGGGGCATGAAGATCATTGTAGGTACCATACCTATCTTTGTGATGGCTGGTTTTATTGAGGGATTTGTGACGCGACATACCGAAATCCCGAATGTCATCCGACTCCTGGTTATCTTGTTGTCACTGGCGTTTGTCATCGGATATTTCGTCATCTTGCCAAGACTCAGGCATCGACAACAGATGGCAAATGATAAATGATTATGAACAAATAATACCTGAAAGTATAAAACTTATAATAACAATGATGAACAATAAAATACCTTTTTATGCAGAAAGAAGCTTCGGCGAGAAGTTTAATGTGGCCTTCTCATTTCTGAAGCAGAACTGGAGATATATGCTCAGATATATCTTGTATGGCGTGCTGCCTCTTAGTTTGTTGGCGGCATTGTCGGTTGACAACCTGATGTCTAGCACGATGAATGCTGTGGGGGACGGACCTGTCAATACTAGACTTCAATTGTTCGGCAACTATATCTTCTTGTCGGTAGTTTGTGTGCTAGTCGGTCTGTGGGTCGGCTCCGTCGTGTTCGCTTGTATGCAGTTGTACAATGAACGAGCCAATGGTTTGGAGGATGTCACCTTTGCAGACCTCAAACCATACGCCAAGCGAAATGCCGGACGCATCTTCAAGTGTGGATTGGCAGGCATGCCCGTAGCTTTTGCAGTGATAGCGATTCTTGTGGGTTGTGCCATGGTCGATGTAACTTTTTACATAGTGGCATTCATTGTGGTCTTGGCATTGTGCATCCCGTTCTTGATGGTGCTTCCTACCTATATATATGAGGACATTTCAGTATGGAAAGCCTACGCTCGTGGACTTCGCTTGGGCTGGAAAACTTGGGTAGGCATCTTTGCCTTGGGCTTTGTGCTGACTTTCATCAGCAATGCCTTGTCTTTTGTCTTTGCGATTCCTTGGTATGTGGTGTTCCTCATCAAGGCAGTGTTTGGTTATAGCGATCCATATAATCCAAACATCATAAACATCATCGTGGACTTATTGCAGTACGTCTTCGGTGTCATCATGTGGATTGGGCAGTTTACCCTTTCTACCATCTTCCTCGTGAGCATCAGTTATCTGTATAGCCATGCGGCAGAAAAACTTGATGATATGTCGGTGGCAAAAGGCATTGACGATTTCGAGGGGATGGCTGACAGCAACCCAGATGACGATGACCTCTTCAAGCAATCAGAACCATTAGTGTAATTATCTGACAAGATGTTTACGTCTCCTTCCGATACATTAGTCATTGATTCCGCCAAGCTTTCTGTTTGGCGGCAGGATGGCGCTTATGATTACGGTAGGGAGTTGGTGCCTCATCAAGATACTTTTGGGGAATGGTTGCAGGATAGGTTGAGCGACTTCACGGATGAGATATTCAGGAATGTCTTTGCTCAAAATCGAGAGTGGATGTGGACGGTCTTGGGTATCATTGTCATCTTGGCAATTCTTTGGATTGTCTTTGTGGTACGCCCTTCGGTGTTTATGCGTTCTGGCAAGAAAGCTGATGCCTTGGATTATGATGTGACCGAAGACACCATCTATGGCATTGATTTCCCATCGGAGATAGAGAAGGCTATCGACAGCCACGACTATCGGGAGGCGTTGCGACTGATGTATCTGCAAACCTTGAAGTGGTTGAGTGATAACCACCTGATAGAGTGGCAGTCTTTCAAGACTCCTACGCAATATACGAAGGAATGGCGCAATGCAGATTTCCTAAAGATCACTCGTCTCTTTGTGAGGGTGCGATATGGAGGATTCGAGGCAACAGAAGAGATGATAGCTGAGATGCGTGTCTGCCAAGAGGCTGTCAAGCGTGTGCTTTTGCAAGAAGGGAAAGGAGGTAGCTATGAAGAGTAGTTATAAGTTTATCCTTGCGATGGTTGTCCTCTTTGTTCTGCTGTTCTTGTTGCAAATGCGTCTGCCCAAGAAGTTTGAATGGAATGCCACTTACTACCATGCCGATCGACAGCCATTCGGATGTTATGTGTTTGATAGTGTCTTGACAGAGTCTATGCCGAAAGGTTACCAAGTTACATCTAAGACATTCCGCCAGTTGGATCATGAACATCCATCTGAGAAAATCGGCGTACTGATGGTTGTTGATGAACAAAATCTGAAGAAGCTTGATGTCAAGCACTTGTGCAATATCGCCAGACGTGGGGGAAAGGTGATGGTTGTGACAAGAGAGTCGGACGATCAATCAAAGGATACCATTTATTATAATGAGTTAGAACATACGTTTAGGTTGCAGTTCATACCAGCATATTATTTTTCTTATTTTCGAATCTATAATCGGGCGACGGGAAATGAGGCTGAGTATAAGGATACAATCAATTGGAAAGGTAAACCACAAGTGTATCCTGCCCATGATTATGTCGTTTGGGATGGTTTGAGTGGTGGACATCTTGATTTTGATTCTTTGCAAACCAATTCTTCTTTGGCGTTCGAAGCAGATACGATGCTCGTTGCAGCCTCAGTCCCTTATGGTAAGGGCGAGGTCATCTTTGTCACGTCACCTCTTCTTTTTACTAATTATGGAATGTTGGAGGGAAACACGTCGGAGTATATCTTCCGCTTGATGTCGATGATGGCAGATGTGCCGGTTTATCGTACCGAAGCGTATATGAAAACGGATGCCACGATGGATGTCCAGTATTCTCCATTCCGTGAACTTATCAAGCGACCTCCTTTGCGTTTGGCACTTTATCTGTTGATGCTGGGTGTCATCCTCTTGATGGTCACTACCGCCCGACGCAGGCAGCGAGTCATTCCTATCATCACTCCACCGCTCAATAAGTCGCTGGAGTTTGTAAAACTCATCGGTACGCTCTACTATCAGCGATGCACCCATGCAGAGTTGGTTCGCAAGAAGTTCACCTTCTTCGCCGAAGAGCTACGACGTAGGTGTGGCATCGATGTTCGGGATGTGAATACTGATGATGACGAGGTGAGATTCCTTGCGAAAAAAACGGGGGTGGGAGAAGCATATATCCAACAGACCCTGCGAGAAATCCGACTCATCATCCATTCCGAGGAAGACATCAAACCTTCGAAGATGAGAGAGATGATAGAAGCTATGAACCATATATTGGAAAAGGTTTAAGTATGATATGACATACTGATGGTTGTAGCTTCAAAAGCAAGAAAATATTGTTTATACTTCAGAAACAAGACGATAAAAATATGGAAGAACAAAGATTAGACTTGACTCTTTTCTCTGAAAAGATAGAAAAACTTCGTCATGAGATAGCCCAGGTAATCGTGGGACAAGAACAGGCTGTTGACTTGGTGCTCACTTGCATCTTGGCAAATGGTCACGTGCTGATAGAAGGCGTGCCGGGAGTAGCAAAGACACTCTTAGCTCGACTGATAGCTCGATTGGTCGATGCACGGTTCAGTCGTGTGCAGTTTACTCCCGACTTGATGCCGAGTGATGTACTGGGTACCAACATCTTCAATGTCAAGACGCAGGAGTTTGAGTTCCATCAAGGCCCCGTCTTTTCAGACATCGTATTGGTGGATGAAATCAACCGTGCTCCTGCCAAGACCCAAGCTGCGCTATTCGAGGTGATGGAGGAAAGACAGGTGAGTATGGATGGTGCCACTTACCCTATGGGAGAACTCTATACCATCCTCGCCACCCAGAACCCAGTGGAGCAGGAAGGCACGTATCGTTTGCCAGAAGCACAGCTCGACCGTTTCTTGATGAAGGTGACCATGGGTTATCCTTCCGCCGATGATGAGTTGGAAATCTTGAAACGTCATGAGCAGCATACCGACTTGGTGAAACTATCGGATGTCAAGCCTGTCTTGACGAAGGAGGAAGTTTTGCAACTTCGTTCCTACATGAATGATGTGGTCATCGACGAGAGCTTGTTGCGTTATATCACCCAAATTGTCCAGCAGACTCGTAGCAGTCGTGCCGTCTATCTCGGTGCCTCACCTCGTGCTTCGGTAGCGATGTTGCAGGCGAGCAAGGCATACGCTCTCTTGCAAGGACGAGACTTTGTTACTCCTGAGGACATCAAGGCGGTCACTCCATCCATCCTCCAGCATCGATTGGTACTTACTGCTGAGGCTGAGATGGAAGGATATACTGCTTACAAGGTTGCAATGAAGTTGATTGATAAGGTCGAAGTACCAAAATAGGAAAAAAGTGTATCTGACTCCTAGGTTTTTCGCATTGTGGATAGCCCTCGTCCTATTGATAGGCTTGGGCTATGCTGTTCCCCTGATGTTTGTTGTCGGGAGATGGATGCTTGGTGCCTTTTGCTTGCTGCTGCTCCTGGATATGGCGTTGCTTTATCATCGGACGGGAATCCAAGCATGGCGTATGATGTCGGAGAGGTTCTCCAATGGAGATGACAATGAGGTGGATATTCGTGTGGAGAGTCAATATCCTTTCTCTGTTCGCTTGCAAATCATTGATGAGATTCCGCCGATATTCCAGCGTCGTGATGTGCTCTTCAAGTTGAGACTGTTGAGAAGGGAGGGCAAGAAGGTGAGATATGCTCTTCGTCCTACTGTTCGTGGAACCTATTCCTTCGGACATATTCGTGTTTTTGCCCAGTCGCCTCTTGGCTTGCTGCAACGCCGCTTTACGCTTGGCACGCCTTGTGATGTCAAGGTTTATCCTTCTTACTTGATGTTGACGCATTATGAGTTGCTTGCCATCAGTAACCGCCTCACCGACTTGGGCATCAAGCGCATTCGCCGCATCGGCAATCATACAGAGTTTGAGCAAATTAAGGATTATGTGGTAGGGGATGATTTCCGTCGTATCAACTGGCGAGCTACCGCCCGTACTTCTCACTTGATGACCAATGTCTATCAGGATGAACGGTCGCAACAAGTTGTGTGTGTCATCGACAAGGGGCGAGTGATGCAGCAAGCCTTCCGGGGTATGACCTATCTCGATTATGCCATCAATGCCTCCTTGGTGTTGTCGTATATTGCGATGCGAAAGGAAGACAAGGCTGGCATCATGACGTTTAGCGATCGGTTTGAGGATTTCGTTCCTCCTTCGGCTCGACGTGGACACATGCAACAAATCTTGGAGACGCTTTATCGTCAACAGACACAGTTTGCAGAGTCAGACTTTTCTGCTTTGACAGCTCATGTCAATCAGCATTTGAGCAAGCGCTCTTTGGTCGTTCTCTATACCAACTTTGCCAATAAGGTGAGTATGGAGCGTCAACTGCCTTACCTCATCCAAATGAATAGAAGACATCGCCTCTTGGTCGTGTTCTTCGCCGACAACGAACTGAAGGAATACATAGCGACCCAGCCCGATACTGATGAGGAGTATTATCGACATGTTATCGCCGAACAGTTTGCCTACGAACAGCGATTGGTGGTATCGACCTTGAAAAACCATGGCATCTTGGCTTTGCTCACCACTCCAGAGGACCTATCCGTAGATGTCATCAACAAGTACTTGGAAATCAAGTCGCAAACCTAGTCATCGACAACGTAGAAAGTATCAATATAGAAAGAGACAACGAAGTAAAAATCAATGAAAATAGAATCAAAGGAAAATCAGATAAAAGAAAGTTATCAACAGAGTGTGGATAAGTATGCCGCCGAGGTGACTGCCCTCAAACGGAAGAACAATGGCTTCATCACGAGTGAACTGCTATCGTTTGGAGCGATGGCAACTTGCTTGGTGTGCTATTTTGCCTTGGATGGCAATGCTACTCCTTGGCTTGGTGCAGCCATTCTCTCCTTGGTAGCTTACTTTCTGGTGCGTCATTTTGATGACAAGAACAAGCAAGAGATAGAGCACAAGACTGCCTTGATGCAAGTTTGCCAAGACGAGGTCAAGGCGATGGAAGGAGATTTCTCTTCTTACGAATCAGGCGATACCTACCAAAATCCGCATCACGCTTATGCCTTCGACTTAGACATCTTTGGCAAGGACTCTTTGTATCAACGCATTTGTCATACCATCACGACGGGTGGCTCTGATGCCCTAGCCAACAACCTCTCTCGGGAGACTCCACTCTCCATTGAGGAAATCGAAAGCCGCAGGGAGTTGCAGCAAGACTTGGCGGAATCTCAGCATGAATGGCGATTGGAGTTCTTTGCCTTGGGCGAATTGAATCGACTGGCATTGTCGCAAAGTTTGTCAACTGCTTCCTCGTCAACTTCTTCTTGGGGAAAAATCAACTCTTCTGCCGTGGTTAAGGCGATGGAGAAAGTCTCACAGATGGTATTGCCAGCGTGGTTTGGCTCTTGGATGGCTCTTGCCATCGGATGGTTGCTCATCATCGGGATATGTTCCTCAGTTTTGCTCGCCATTCTTGGTGTCGTCTCTGTTGATGTCCCTCTTTGGTGGGTAATGGTGCAGTTTATGATTGTCTTCTCCGTCTGTAAGTCGGCTCTCGACAAGATAGATAGTAATGGAGGAAAACTTCGCCATCAGTTGATGGCATATTCACAGGTACTTCGTCTTATCTCGCAGCGTACTTTCCATAGTGCGTTGGGACAGCAGATGCAGAATCAGTTAGCTGAGGCTTTGCCTTCTTTCTCGCAGTTGGAGAAAATATTGAATGGATATGACCGCCGTGGCAACTTCCTTGGCTTGTTTTTCACCGATAGCTTCCTGTTGAGCGACTTCTTCTTGGTTCGCAAGTTCTTGAAATGGAAGAGTAATTATATGGCAAAGATGGAGGAATGGGTCGATGTCGTGAGCGAGATGGATGCGATGGTGAGCATGGCGGATGAGCGCTATAATCACCCTGAGGCTACGGATGCAAAACTGGTCGAAGCTGATGCTAAAGATGGACAATCGGCTTCTTCGTCTAGTGAGAGCATGGCAACTTCACCAAAAGTCATCTTCGAGGCAAAGAATCTCTATCATCCTTTCTTGGGAGCCAATGCGGTGAAGAATGACTTCTGCATAGACGATAGCAATTACTATATCGTGACTGGAGCCAATATGGCAGGCAAGAGTACCTTCTTGCGCTCCCTCGGCATCAACTATATCTTGGCGATGGCGGGTATGCCGGTCTTTGCCGATACTCTGCGCATTTCTCGCTTCCGTCTCTTCTCCAGTATGCGAACCTCCGACGACTTGACGCATGGCATCTCTTACTTCAATGCCGAACTCTTGCGCTTGGAACAGTTAGTGCAGTTCTGCAAGGGAGATGCTCAAAAACATAAGGCAAACTTTGCAAGCCAAGGTAAGTTGGCTTGCAAAGGCGATTCCCTCAGAACCCTCATCATCCTCGATGAGATTTTGAAGGGCACCAACTCGGTGGATAAGCTCAATGGCTCACGTCTCTTCCTAGAGTCTATCGCCCACTTGCCAGTGAGTGGTGTTATCGCCACCCACGACTTGGAACTATCCAAGATGGAAAACGGCTCCGAACAGGGAAGACGCTTCCACAACTATTGCTTCGAGATCGACTTGGGCTTGGATGTCACCTATACCTATAAGATACAGAGGGGAGTGGCAAAGAACCAAAACGCCACCTTCCTCCTAAAGAAACTCATCGAACAGAACTTACATATAGATAAGGTAGAATGAGGTAACGTATCAAGTAATAGAACTTATACATATATAAACCATATAAAAAACTTAATGACATGAAAAAGAAAAACCTAATGATGTTTTTACTGATGCTGATGCTGGCAGTGTTGCCGACATCTGCTCAGGAGTATCGCAATCCAGTGATACCGGGCTATCATCCCGATCCTTCGGTATGCAGGGTGGGAGATACGTTCTATCTCGTCAATTCCTCCTTCCAGTATTTCCCAGGAGTTCCGCTCTTCCAAAGCAAGGATCTCGTGCATTGGCAGCAGATAGGTAATGTACTCGACCGTGAAAGCCAGTTGCCTTTGAAGGGAGCCAGCTCATGGCTCGGCATCTATGCGCCAACCATCCGCTATCACGAAGGCATCTATTATATGATAACGACCAATGTGGGAAATGGCGGCAACTTCATGGTGACTGCCACCGACCCACGTGGTCCTTGGAGCGAACCGATGTGGCTTAAGCAGCAAGGCATCGACCCTTCGCTCTACTTCGAGGATGGCAAGTGCTATATGGTGAGCAATCCAGGCGATGCTATTTGGCTTTGTGAAATCAATCCGAAGACCGGCGAACAGCTCACTGAGAGCAAGAAGTTGTGGCAAGGTGATGGAGGCAGATACCCAGAGGGACCACATATCTATAAGAAGGATGGCTATTATTATCTCCTAATCTCAGAGGGTGGAACCGAACTGGCGCATCATCTCACGATCGCTCGCAGCAAGAACATAGAAGGACCTTATGAGAGCAACCCTGCCAACCCTATCTTGACCAACTGTAGCCGTCTGGGCGAGTCCTTGCAGATACAAGGCACAGGCCATGGTGACTTTGTGCAAGCAGAGAATGGCTCTTGGTGGATGGTATTCTTGGCTTATCGCAACTATGGAGGTTCTTATCATCATCTCGGTCGTGAGACCTACCTCGCCCCTGTGGAGTGGAAGGCGGGTGAATGGCCTGTGGTCAACGGTGGCTTGCCTATAGATACCTTGGTGAAGGCGAACACCTTGCCTTCTGTTTTGTTGGAGAAGCATTTGGGGGCTGATGAAATTGTAAATCCTAATACGGGTGACGCAGACTGGATTCGTATTCAAAATCCTATCATAGCCAATTATGATTCACTAGCAACCGAGGAAGGATTTAGTCTTCGTCTTTATCCTCATGGTACGTTGACGGCGAATAATCAGCCTACGTTCTTTGGTCGCCGTCAAGAGAGTGCCAACTTTGAATTGCAGTCAGAAGTGTTTCCTAAAGGAAATGTAGAGGCGGGATTGACGGTTTATCAAATTAATGATGGTCACTTGGATTTCTTTGTTACGGATAAGCAGATAGCTTTGCGCTGTAAGTTGAAGAGCATTGATTATATCGTGAAGAGTGTACCGAATGTCAGAAAGAAAGCTGTTAAGCTTCGTGTGCGCAGTGAGGGCATCATGTATTATTTCGATTATTCCACAGACGGCAAGACCTTCAAGGAGCTTGCTTCCATGAATTGCAGTCTGATGAGTACCGAGGTGGCTGGCGGATTTACTGGCGTAACCTTGGGTATGTATGTGGATGGAAAGGAAAATAGTGGCTCTGCCGACTTTTCTTACTTCCATTATGAGGAAAAATAAGCAAAATGGCTCCATCTAAAATGGAGTCACTTTGTTTGTTATAGCTAAGTGGGCAATGATTCAAAGAAAAGTGTAGTGTTTTCTGATTATCTTTTTGTTTTTCTTGAAAAAAATCAATAAAAGTTTGGAACTTTCATTTTAAATAATTAAATTTGCCCAACGAACTAACCATATTGTGGGCATATGAAACTAAACTTATATAAACCGATTTCTTGCAAATGGATATTTTTATTCATTAGTATTCTCCTTGGTGGCTGTTTGGAACAAGTAAATGGGCAAAGTTTAAGTTTGCTAGCTAATTCTTATAGAGATGGTGATTGGCTAGACAAAGTGCAAGTTTCCTTCAACGAACAAGTTGTTGGGGAAAAATATGTTTGGACTATAGCCAAGGTGAAAGATAAGTCTTTGCCCCCAGATTCTTACAGAATATTGAATGATACCGTTTGTTGTACTCGTCGAGGGGTAAGAACATATTTCTATCAGAATGCACAGAATATATCCATCATAGGTTATGAATCAAATCAGTTTTTGATAAAATATGACAAGCCTGAAATATATTTGCATTTCCCAACGGTAGTAGGCTCGTTTGTTGATGGGGATTTTTCTGGTTGTGGCATGTATTGTGATAAGATGCGATTGTGGCATACTGGCTCATATCATACGGAAGCCTTGAAAAAAGGATGTCTAGTGACAGAAGAAGGAGATACAATAGACAATGTCCTTCTTCTATATACTAAAAAGGCAAATCATATCAAATTGGACTCTTTGCAATGTACCCAAAGCTCTGTTTTTTATGAGCAGGTTTTTAGATGGTATGCAGATGGTTATCGTTATCCCATCATGTATCGCAGGATAGTTTCCGTAAGTCCAAAAGAAGATGCCGCTACAACAAGCGTCACTTATTTGTATTCACATCAATGTAAGGAAAATTTAAGTGTTTTTGAAGAGAAGGGCATAATAAAGGAAAATAGAAGTTCTTCACAAGGTGAGTTTTCTTATCAAGCAATGCTTTCGGGAAAAACAATAGAGGTTGAGTGTTATTTGACTTCTAGTATGACAGTAAAAGCTCTTCTTGTGGATTCAAAGGGATGTTTATGTAAGAGTGTTTCCAAAAATTGTGATGATGGAAGTCGTTTTTATGTAGATTGTAACTCTTTGCCGATGGGGCAATATATCCTTTATTTGGAAGTGAATGGAAAAAAATATTCAAAGAATTTCCTAATCAAATAAAATCATGGCTTATGAGACCTATTTTTAGACTAATATTGGCAGGATGCACAATTTGGCTTTTGTTATTATCCATGTACTCTTGGGGGCAGAATGTAAATCCAACTCCCTTGACCTATGATATGCTCCTGCCTAATTTTAAGGAGATGCAACCTGCCCCGATGGCCTTTGAGACGTATGGCTCTTATGAAAGTTCTGAATATACAGGAACTCCCGAAATATCCATACCATTGTTGGAGGTGTCTTCTGGAAAATTACGCCTTCCTGTAAGTTTGAAATACGAGGCTTCAGGAATAAGAGTAAGCCAGCAAGCATCTTCCGTAGGCTTGGGATGGGGACTTGTGTTTGGAGGCAGCATTACCCATATTGTAAATGGACAAGATGATTTTTGCTCTTTCCCCCAAAAAACAGACAAGGAATTCTTGGACTCCATATATTCGATAGCAACAGGCTATCACACGGCTTATGTTCCCCAAGATTACTTTGTTGACTGGGATTTGGGGCTTGGGTTATTGGATATAAGCCAAGCTTACCAAGTTTCGAGTAGGTTGTATTGGCGGAGTTTATTGATGGAAGACTTGGTTCATGGGATGCATATTCCAGATGTCTTCCATGCAAATTTCTGTGGTCATACTGTTGCTTTCACTTTGGATAACCGAACAAGAAACACGAAAGTATTGGACGATAATGCTAGTAAATATAAAATAGAAACAGAATATACTGGTGCAATTTATCCTTTTAAGATTTTCATTACGGATGATATGGGTATAAAATATGTATTCCAGGCTTATAGTGAGTATGATAAGTTGGATTGCTATTACTTGACAGAAATTCGTGGATTGAATCCCAATGATGTCATTACGCTCTCGTATAATCAATTCCGCCAAAAGGGACAATATGAGATTTATCAGTCTTTGGGGCACTTGAAGACTATGACAGGTGCTTACCCTGGTGACTTGAATGATTTGCTAGGTTTGCATACCAGAGCTTCCACCCCCTCTTTGTATCGTGACATGCTGTATCCCTCAGTAATAGAGTCTCATAATGAAAAAGTGCTTTTTGATTTAGAAGATAGATTGGATGTGAAAGGTTCCAAGGCTATCAAAAACATTCGTGTTTTGTCTAAAAATGGAAATGTTCAAACTCATCAGATTACTTTTGGGTATGATTACTTTTATGAAGAACAGAAAAGTGAGGCTACAAGCTGGGCTTCGTTAGGTTATAGCGATGATGAATATTCTGGGAAACGGCTAAAATTGATAAACTTAGTTATAGATGACAAAAAATATTCTTTCTCGTATGATGAAACTACCTCACTTCCGTATGTGACCTCCTTGTCACAAGATTATTGGGGATATTACAATGGGGTAAATAATGGAAAAAACTTTTGTTCTAGCCCTACATATAGTATAGCTGGAAGAAATATTTCAGAAATAGAACATCTTGGTGATGCCAATCGTCTGGCTTCCCCTAAGAAAATCCTATGTGGTATTCTTAAAAGAATAGTTTATCCGACAGGAGGTTATACGGATTTTGAATTTGAGAGTCATCATTTTAATGATTCATATTATTATCCTAGTGCAGAAAGCCCGAATCGAATGGTAACCTCCTCCGTTTCTGTTTATTCTGTTGCTGCACAAAAGGAGAAATCAAATGGGGAAAGTTTCATTCTTTCAGAAGAAAAGGACATAGAATTTATAGTAAACATCAACAGTAAAGATCCTGCAAAATATTCTTGTTCTGCAACAATATGGTGTGTCCAAGGTACTAAATACCATGAGGTTTTCTCTACTTCTACCTCAACTCCTGGCATGTCAAAGACATTTACAAGACACTTGAAACCTGGGGTATATGTTATATATGTTACAGTGCCGTATGTTCCTAGTGATTACGTGACAACGGCATCCATCCGTGCAACGACAGGACATTCGTTTGTTTTGGATGAATCTATCGCTGACAGCAGTGGATTGTCTATTGGGGGTGGCGTTAGAATTAAAAGCATAACCAATTATGATGGGCATAAGTCAGACTTTGTAAGCAAGACGTGTTATGAGTATTATAATGGAAAATTGCTTGTACCAACAGTTAGGTGCAAGAATATGGCGTTGAATTTTTTTAGTCAGGGTTCTTTGGCTATTGGTCAGCTTACCTATTCTTTTGTAGGTTCACAAAAATCCGATTTGAGTTTGATGTCCTTGGGTGTTCCTACCGTAGGATATTCTGTAGTAAAAAAGAAGGTTGTCAATGCGAATGGACAGGATAATGGCTATATTGTCAGTAATTATGAGAACCAGACTTATCGGGAAATGGGGATGGGAGAACAATATTATTATCCCAACTATGGATTGAATGGAAAAATCCTAACTAGGAGAATTTATTCCTCAACAGACGAGCTTGTACAACAGACAGATTACACTTATGGAAGTAAAAAATATGAGGAAATATTGTTCCCAAAGTGTCTCCCTCTCTTTTTAAGTGGTACGGTAGCGGAAGGATGTACATATCATTTGTCCATATATACCAAGGCAAATGTTTGGAACTATTTGGATGAAATCACAGAAACATCTTATGTAAATGGTAAGGCTTTGCTGCCTAAAAAAATAACTTTTGGTTACGACCAAACAAACTATAAAGAAAATAGAGTTGTGACCACTAATGGTATCCAAAAATCACAAAAAGTGCTTACCTATCCACATGAAAGGACATCCACTGGGGCAGAGGGATTACAAGAAAAACATTGTTTAGCAGAAGTCACAGGTATGGACAACTATATGGGCACTTCTGGTAATACGCTTGTAGGAGGGTATCGAAAGAACTATTCATTGGTTGGAAACGCAGTGCCAATGTTCAACGAATTTTTGACAAAGGGCACAGATGGAAAAATGCGTCAAGATTTAAAAGTGGAAAAGTATGATACCTATGGTAATATTTTGGAATATACAACAAATGATGGTCTGCATACTGTGTTGTTATGGTCTTATTCTTATCAATGCCCAATAATGGAAATTGTAGGAACGACCTATGACAAGGTGTCTGCGCTTTCAACAACAGTAAGAAACATAGGAAGCAAGGCTACATTGACAGCAAAAGAGTTGGAGGATTTGTATGATTTAGTAGTAAAAGGGACAAATGCGCATGTGACGGCATATTTGTACAATCCATGGTATAAGGTCTCTGAGGTGATTTTACCAAATGGTAATATAAACTATTACGACTATGATGCCTTTGGAAGGCTCATCTCGGAAAAAGATTTGGATTCCAATCCATTAACAACTTATAAATACATTTATCGCCAATGAGAATATATAGTAATATCTTTTTGCTTATTGTATTGTTATTGGGCATGTTACCCACATTTGCCCAATCTCCAGAGGAGAACAGCATAACAATACAGAAAAATACGAGTTTGACGAACTATGTCTCTGAACACTCGTATTACGATGGCTTGGGACGTTTGGTAGAGAAAGTGTCAGTCAACTTATCACCTGAAAGTGGTGTTGA
>OIZF01000721.1_pt1 | contig 21862 bp, 9 predicted proteins | sample 1588471 | NCBI WGS metagenome assembly OIZF01 (sample SAMN03283279) | human gut metagenome | biome: human-associated habitat; material: feces | host: Homo sapiens | place: Peru | collected 2012
GTGAAAGTCAGGGCTTTGTGATTTTTTAAGAATAAGAGAGTTTTGACACACCCTCTTTTAGTTATATTAGTATAGTCAACTTACTTGACAAGCTTCTTCGTAACGGTCTTGCCGTCCTTGGTCTTCACCTTCACTACGTAAACGCCTGAAGGAAGGCCGGCGACGGTGGTCTCACCGGTTGAGACAACAGCACCGGATGCGTTGCATACGATGACGTCAGCCACGTCCATGCCCTGGACTGTGATCTGTCCGTCCACAACGGCGATGCCCGAAGATGCGATGTCGGCTGCTGTGATGCCGGTGACGATGCCACCTACAGTCAGACGCTGCGGAGCGCGGAGCGAACCTGCCATCTTTGCGAACGGCATCTGCTCGTTGATGGTGCGCATCTCGCCGCTGACGGCGTCATGGAGCTTGAACGAAATGGTCTCGCCCTTGTCAGCATGTACGGTGATGAAGCACTTGCCGTCTATCATCTCGCCCTCACCACGGCACTCGTCGCTTACGAAGGCGCCCACCGTGAAGCGTTCTGCCGAATAATCGTTGCCAAGGTCGGCTACGATGGTCATGTTGTCAGCGAACGGAGCGCTGTTGTATGTCCATACGCTCTGCTTGTGCTGGGGAGCGTTCATCACCGGAGTGCCCTGAGGCATACTGCCCTCACGCAGGTATTCCATGTCGATGGTGTCTGATGCTGCATTGAAATACATATATCCGAGTCCGGCACGCAGAGTGGTAAGGGTGCCTGTCCACTTTTCGCCATTGTATTCAGCGAAGCCGTCGTCCTTCGATACGATGCGGTCGCCCACGTTGAAGACATTTATATTTTCTTCTTTTACAAACACCGAGTTGATATCGTGGTCATACTGATAGGGATTGCCGAGCCAGTTCCACATCGGCACAATCTGACGATGAGTCCGCATGTCTTCGTAAGCGCCGGTGTACATGATTCTCAAGTCAAGCAGACCGGGCTCCTCTTCCTTCACCTTAATCTTATAGCATGTGCCAGTCTCTAAACTGTAGATGTCGCCGAAGTAGCCGTATTCGGGGTCGTTATGGAGAAGGGCGTCTTCTGAGCGGATTTCCTCCACCACGTTGCCTAATTCGTATTCAGGAGAGTTCCAGCGCACGCCGCCGCCATAGAGCGAAGCCCACTTCCATCCTGCCTTCTGCATATAACGCTGACCGATACCGACATGTGATGTTGCCACCTCCTCGCCGTCGAGCTTCACGCTGATAGTGGCTCTGCCCACGCTATGAGGTCTGATGGTATAGTTAAGCATGGTCTCATCCGTAGGAACAATCTCTACTATGCTCTTCCATTCCTCAGAAACATAGCTGTCAGGAGTTATAGTCACCTCCACTCTTGACGGGTCAACCTCTGCGCCTACGGGGTCGGGAGTAAGCACGAAGTCGCGTGTCTCGGTGCTTACCATATCCACGTATCCGTCCACCTTGAATCCCTTAAGAGACTCCATGATTGTTACGTGGAAGTGGTTTGAAATTTCATACTCATCATTTCGGAGTCCTTCCTCAGTTGCGATGGTGCGCTCAGATGAATAGCTGATATCAATCCATCCCTCACCCACTTTAACGACAGATGCAGAAAGGCTGTCTTTCTTGAAATCATAAGACAGCTTTACGGCATCCGTAAGAGAAGAAATATCCAAATTGCTTTGTGCTATATCGTACGACTCATATTCTTCATACTTAGGCCATGACGGTGTCATGATGATGTTGTTACGGATATCCTCAGAGATGTCCCACTTGTCAGTATCCTTTATTGGCATCAAGAATGTCATCTCCTCCTGCTTGAACGTGATGTTCGTAGGACCATCCTTTACGATTACCTCGTATGTGCAAGAGGCTTGCGGATTCTGATTAGATATAATTGCAATGCGAGCTCTACCTGGCTTACGGGCGAAAATTCCCTCAGAACCATTGTCCTCAAGTATTTCATTATACTTAAATTCCTGATCCTGGTTGTAACTTGGCAAAACTTCGTAACGCACGCTGCGGTCTGTAGCGTCCTCCGGCATTACCTTATATCCCGACGGAAGGATGTCGAGAAGGTTGTCGCCTATATACATCTTAATTTCCTTAACCCTACCAACCGGATTAATATACTCCACCGGCTTAATGACTGTGACCTTAAGGTCCACGCTGGCATTCTCGCCGCTAAGCGTCATGGTGTATGTGCCGGTCTTTACTGGCTCAAACTTGCCAATATCATTACCTTCCATCGGACGAATGGCAGTCTCGTCGCTGCTCTTCCATGTCAGCTCCTCGTTGCAGTCGGCAGGTGCTGTGGTGTAGCCGCTGCGAAGCACGGTGTTGAGGGCAGCAGTGTCGCCCAAGTTAACTGTGATGCCATTCTTATACTCGTCGCGAAGCTCAATAGAGGTGGCAGGCTGGATGACACGAATATTAATGTCGGAATACTGTCCCGTATTCTTCATGTCCCAAAGCTTAGGGAAAACGCCGACGGAACCATACTTGCCAGTTGACTTAATGGCTGTGAGCTTATTTCCTTCGATAATGACATTTTCACTCTCTTCATACATATTCCAGTTTAATTCTGGTATGTTGGCATTCGCTGGCTCGAATGTAATATAATCCAACAAATTTATCTGCTCACCCACCTTAACTGATACTGTCTCTTGGGTGAAACCATAATATAGAGGCTGGATAAACTTCAGCGGGAAGAGGTCTGACAGCGTACCGGTGGTTTTCTTATTAGTATAGGTTACGGCATTTGCGGCAGGCTTCAGGTCGTTGTAAATATAAGACATATTGGCTCCTGGAATACTTAAACGGAACGAGATAGCCTTTCCATTGTCTGTATCCGAACCCTTTACACGCAGAGCGAAATAATAAATGGTTTTGGTGTCCGATACAGACTTTTGGCTTACCTCCGCAATTCCGCGGCATTCACCATCAATGAATGCTCCGAGGTAAGTGTTGTCATTAAAACTTTGTACTGCACTGCCTTGGTCATCTACCAAGCCTACATAAATGACGTGCTCGTCAGGATAGGCATTGGGATTATAGCCCCAATCAGGTTGTTGTGCCGCCATACCTACGGCATATAGCAGTAGGGATAGCATTAGTAATAATTGTTTCCTCATATTAAAAATGATTTGAAAGGTGAATAATATGTTATTTATTTAGTTTTGTGTTTAATAATGTGATGTTTGGGTTTCTTGGTTATTTCCTGTTCAGTCCCCAGCTTTTCCACATGCTCCCTGATTTTGCCCTCAACGTCATCGTAAGAATGTCGCCAAGGTTCGTTCTCAATAGTATGGTCTTGCGGTCTCATATTGTACGTTATTTGTGGTTAGTAATATTTGCATGAGACAACATGCCTTACGCTATGTCTGTCAGCACTGCAAAATAAGCTGAAATTCGCTCAAGTCAATTGTATAAACTTAACAAAAAATGGCCAATTCTTTACAAAATTAAGGTCAAAGCGCAATTTGACAAGCTAACAGGCAATTTACGCACCTAATTTGACAAGGAATTTAACAGACATTTTGGGTTGGACGGGGAGACAAAAGAGACAATAATCACATGCGAATAATGTCCGTTATTCGACGTAAGACATACTATTTTAGACAAGAAGACATTCATCCTATCTATTCAAAACTGAATAATTCACAATGCGCCTTGGCGCACAATTCAAAACTTCTAACTCCTAATTCCTAACTCTTAACTTAACTCTCCCTTGCGATACTGCGTCGGCGTCATGCCGATCGTCTGCTTGAAGACACGGGTGAAGTGCGACATGTCGTAGAAGCCGCACCGCATGGCCACCTCGTTGATGGTGAGGTCAGGACGGTTGTCGAGCAGATGCTGCGCCGCATACATCTGCCTTGTGCGGATATAGACGGACGGAGTGCTGCCGGAGACGGCGCCGAGCTTGCGGCGGAACTGGGCCGGACTCAAGCAGAGAGCCGTTGCCACAGTGTCGACGGTGACATTGCCCTCGTTCATCTCCTTGTCCACGATGGCGTTCACACGGTCGAGGAAGGCGCGGTCCTGCGGGGGAAGGGCAGCCTCGGCGTCGGGCTGGTGCTCAGCCGCCGCCTTCATATAACGCTCGCGGAGCAGACGGTTCTTCTCAAGCAGATTGCCCACGGTGACGGCCAGCTCTTCCGCGTCGAAGGGCTTGTAGATGTAAGCGTCCACTCCCATCTGCAGGCCACGCAGCTTGTCGTCCTGCGAGGTTCTTGCCGTGACGATGACGACGGGGATGTGATTGAGCACTTCCGACTGCTTGACGGCCTGACAAAGCTCGTAGCCGTCCATGCGGGGCATCATGACGTCCGTGACGATGATGTCGGGCACCAGTTGGGTGGCCTTCTCCAGACCCTCCATGCCGTCGTGCGCTATGACCAAGCGATAACGTGCCTTGAGCTGCATGGTCATATACTCCGCCACATCGGCATTGTCCTCCACGATGAGGACAAGCTGACGGGTGTCGGACGGATTGTCGTCGTCGGCATCGTCAGCTTCTGATATGGAGGCAGAGCAGTCTGTTTCTGGCATGACATCGTTCTCGGCGTTCAAGAGGATGGACGTGGGGACGGAGCCGAGCGATTCCAACGACTTCACCTCCACTCCTTCCGGTGCCTTCACCGGAATGCGCACGGTGAACACCGAACCCTCGCCCACCTTACTGACGAGGCTAATGCTGCCGTTGAGAGCGCTGACTATCTGCTTGACGAGGGCCAGACCTACGCCCGAACCGACGTTCTTCTTATCGCTTTCGGTCTGATAGAACGGCTCGAAGATGCGCTGCTGGTCGGCCTGCGAGATGCCGCTACCGAAGTCGGCAACACGCATCTGCAGCATATCGTCCTCCACGTCGAGCGACACGAGCACCTCGCTGCCCTCCTTCGAGAACTTAATGGCGTTGGTGACAAGATTGCACACCACCTTCTGTGCATAGTCGGGCACGAAGTCGCACACGGCCTTCTGCTGCTTCGGGGCATACAAGAGACGGATGCCGTGGGAGTGTGCCATGTTGAGATGGCTCTCAATGATGTTGGAGAGAAAGAGAACCACGTCGCCACGATGCCAGTCGCACTTGCCCACAGCCGACTTCACCTTCTGTATGTCGAGGAGCTGATTGATTAGCGAGAGCAGGCGCGAGCCCTGGCGCGACACCATATTGGCCACTCGCGTGATGTCGCCCATCGGCACCTTGCCCTCCTCCATCATGCGCGAATAGCCGAGGATGACGGTCAGCGGGGTGCGAAACTCGTGGGTGATGTTGGTGAAGAACGAGAGGCGCATCTCGTCTAACTGGTGCTGCACCTCCTGCTTGCGCTTACGGGCACGGAGAGCATAGAGCATGAAGCACACGATGACGGCGGCGAGGATGACGACCAGCATACCGGCAGCGAAGCTAAGGCGCTTCAGAGTGCGCTCCGTACGATACTGCTGATTGACTGACTCTATCTCGGCGCGGTGCTGCTCATGCTCGTAGCGCACACGCATGTTCTGCATGTGTATGATGTTTTTCTCGCTCGATACGCTGTCGCCCAGCTCGTTGTATATCTTATAGAAATGCAGAGCCTGACGGCTGTCGCCCTTGCGGTTGTAGATGTCGTAATAGAGACGGGCAATCTGCGACTGGTGTTCCAGCGAATGAAGGTCGTGAGCCAGACGGTCTGCCGTGTCAAGGTATTGCATGGCAGTGGCGTCATTGCCCATCTTTATGTAAATCTCCGCCAATGCCAGACACGGTTCCATGGTGTGCCAGCGGTCGTCGGAGGGTGCCATTATTTCGTAAGCCTTGCGGTATTCGGCTATCGCCTCTGCCCTCCTACCCTGCTTCTCGTTAAGGCGTCCGAAGTGGGTGTAGCAGAGTGAGATGCCGAGGTCAGACTTTGCCAGGCGGTTCTGCTCCATGGAGCGACGATAGAACGTCCAGGCAGAGTCTATCTGGCCGTTACGCTCGTAGAGCGATCCGAGGTTGGCGTAATTGATGGCCTGACCGAGATGGCTGCCAAGACGCTTCTCGCCTTCGAGGGCAGCGTTGAATACGGAGTCGGCAGTCTCGGTGTCGCCGAGCGTAAGGCAGATGTTGCCGATGCCGTTGAGCGAAATCACGCGGTTCTTACGCGCGGTGCTGTCATCCTTAAGGCTGAACTCCTCACAGAGATGCAGTCCACGGTAATGATAGTCTACTGCCTCATCGAGGATGCCCATGCGTCGGAAGTTGGTGCCGATGTTGTTAAGCGCCTGAACGGCAGCAATGGTGTCGCCGAGCTGCTCTGCCAGCTTGAGTTCGCGTGTGTGGCAGTCGATGGCCTTTATGAAGAAATTGGCCTCGCGGTAGACGCGTCCGAGCTTCTTGCGTGCACGCATCTCCAGCATGCGGTCGCCCTTGCGCTCCGCCGCATTCACAAGGCTGTCGAGGCTATGCTCACCATCCACCTCGTCCACAATGCTGTCAGCATGAGAGCGCAGGGCTTCGAGATGGCTGGGCGACGGCGAAGAATGACAAGAAGTGAGGAGAAACACGACGGCAAGACACGTTACGGCAAGAAGGCCGCATCGTGAGAGCAGGACGGGGGCAGTTTGGGGTGAGCTATATAATAATGTAAAACGTCTGATTAGCATAAGGCTTTTAGCGTGTTATCTGGTGAGAGGTTTATAGTATACGAATACAAAAATACTACTAATTTTTGTTATCTCCAAGTAATATTTAAATGAATTATAATGGTAATTTGAACACAAATCTGCCCTTTAAGAATACATTTTTGCACACATTGTAGCCGTTGTGTGCAGAAAATGTATTAACTTTGCACCGCCTAAGGCAAGAATTATCACATAAACGAAATAAGAAAGTTATGTCTTTTAATTTATTGAAAGGAAAGCGCGGTATAATATTCGGCGCATTGAATGACGCTTCGATAGCGTGGAAAGTAGCGGAACGCGCAGTAGAGGAAGGAGCACAGATTGTGCTTACTAACACAGCGGTGGCATGCCGTATGGGCACCATCGACGAGCTGGCAAAGAAGACCGGCGCAACCATCATCCCTGCCGACGCGACTTCGGTGGAGGATCTGACCAACCTCTTCGAGAAGGCTCAGGAAGCTCTCGGAGGCAAGATTGACTTCGTGCTCCATTCTGTTGCAATGAGCGTGAACATGCGCAAGAAGCGCACTTACGACGATCTGGACTACAACTTCCTGAACAAGACACTGGACATCTCTGCCATCTCGTTCCACAAGATGCTGCAGGCTGCCAAGAAGCTGGACGCGCTGAGCGACGGCGCTTCAGTGCTCGCACTTACTTACATCGCATCACACCGCACATTCTTCGGATATAACGACATGGCTGACGCCAAGTCGCTGCTCGAGTCGATCTGCCGTAGCTTCGGCTATATCTACGGACGCGAGAAGGGCGTACGTATCAACACCATATCACAGTCGCCGACATTCACGACAGCGGGTAGCGGCATCAAGGGCTTCGACGGCCTCTACGACTTCTCAGACCGCATGTCGCCGCTCGGCAATGCCAGCGCTGACGAGTGCGCCGACTACTGCGTGGTGATGTTCTCTGACCTCACGCGCAAGGTAACCATGCAGACTCTCTTTCACGACGGCGGCTTCTCAAGCATGGGTATGTCGCTCCGCGGCATGACGCAGTACAACAAGTCGTTCATCGACGAGAACCGCGACGCTGACGGAAACATCATCTACGGATAAAGATTTCAGACAAGAAGACTTTATATAATCCCCCAATGCGGGACGTTTCAGAAAGAAAAGATATTATCTTTAGCACGAAGCGTCCCACATTGGGGGATTTTTCGTATATTTGCAGAAAATCAACTACAACCAATGGCAAGATTCATTAATCCATTCTCCGACTGGGGATTCAAGAAAATCTTCGGTCAGGAAATCAACAAGGACTTGTTGATAAAGTTTCTTAACGATCTCCTCGACGGCGAGCATCACATCACTGATCTCGTCTTCAAGGACAAAGAACAACAGCCAGAAGCGGCTGACATGCGTGGCATCATCTATGACATCTACTGCTCAACCGACAAGGGAGAGCATATTATCGTGGAAATGCAGAACCGCTACCAGCCCTTCTTTACGGACCGATCCATATACTACGCCTCGCGCGACATTGTAAATCAAGGCGTAAAGGGCACGGTCGGCGACACACATATCAAGTGGGACTATCGTCTGGCTCCGATCTATACGGTATGCCTGCTCAACTACGATGTAGGGGCGCATACTCCGACAAAGTTTCGTACGGACATCGCCCTTATGGACATGGAGGACAAGACGGTCTTCTCCGACCGCTTGCGATTCATCTACTTAATGCTTCCTCTGTTCTCCAAGAACGAAGAGGATGAATGTGAAAACGATTTTGAACGTTGGATTTATATCCTTAAGAACATGAGTACATTTGAAAGAATGCCGTTCCAGGCGCGCAATGCTGTATTCAAGAAGCTCTCCGAGATAACAGACATCGCCGCCTTAAGCAAGGACGAGCGAGAAAAATATGACGAGAGTTTGAAGGTGCTGCGCGACTATCATGCCACACTCGAAGGAGCAACCATGCTGGGAAGACGCGAGGGTATAGAGAAAGGACTTGCGGAAGGACGTGCGGAAGGACGTGCAGAAGGACGTGCAGAAGGACGTGCGGAAGGACGTGCGGAAGGTATAAAGCAAAGCCAACTCGACACCGCAAGAATGATGCTTGAAGACGGCGAGCCGGTATCTAAGATAACCCGCTATACGGGCTTGACAAAAGAGGAAATTGAAACAATAAGATAAACCGTACAATAATTAATGTATTGAACTTCCACAAGTTCAGCTATTGTATACAAAAAGAACAAATGAATAAAAGACTATTCCTTTCAATATCAGCCTCTGCCTTGCTTGCCTCAACCATGGTGCAGGCGCAGGACGTGAGATATCCGCAGACGCGGAAGGACAATGTCGTGGACGATTATTTCGGCGAGAAGGTTGCCGACCCGTACCGCTGGTTGGAGAACGACACAAGCCGCGAAACGGCGCAGTGGGTGGAGGCAGAGAACGCCGTCACACGTAAGTATATCGACCGCATCCCGCTCCGCAAGTCTATTCTGAAGCGACTGAAGGAGACTGCCAATTACGAGAAAATCGGTATGCCGTTCGAGCAGCACGGCAAGTGGTATGTATACCGTAACAACGGACTGCAAAACCAGTTTGTGCTCTATCAGATGGATAGCCCAGATGCAAAGGAAGACCAGCAGCGCGTCTGGCTCGACCCGAATACGCTTAGCGCGGACGGAACGGTAGCGCTGAAAGGAACCCACTTCTCACACGACGGACGCTATATGGCTTACGTGATTTCGCGTAACGGTTCGGACTGGGAGGAAATTTACGTGAAGGACTGTCAGACGGGCAAGGTGCTTGACGACCATATTGTCTGGGCGAAGTTTACGGGCGCCGAATGGCTCGGCGACGGATTCTATTATAGCGCATACGATGCTCCTGAGAAGGGAAAGGAAACATCGGCTAAGAACTCTGTGCAGAAGATTTATTTCCACAAGATCGGCACACCGCAGAGCGAAGACCGCCTCTTCTATCAGAACCCCACGCAGCCGCTGCGCTTCTATAGCGTAAGCATCGACCGCGACGAAACGGTAATGTATCTGACCGAGGCTGGTATGGCGAACGGCAATAACCTCTTCGTCCGCGACCTGAAGCAGCCCAACTCGCAGTTCATACAGATGTGCGCCAATGCAGACTATATCTATAATCCCGTGCAGACCATTGACGGCAAGATGTATATCCTTACCAACGCCGACGCTCCGCGTTACCGACTGATGGTGGCTGACATCAACAAACCGGGATATGGCGACTGGAAAGAACTGGTGGCGGAGAGCGAGAGTGTGCTTGACGGAGTGACTTTCGCCGGCGACCGCATGATTCTGAAATACATGAAGGACAACTGCCATCAGCTCTACGTCTACTCTCTGGACGGCAAGCGACTCTCGGAGATAGAGCTGCCTACATACGGTTCGGTCAGCGCAAGCGGCAAGCGAGGACAGAAGGAGGTTTATTATTCGTTCACGTCATACACCACTCCTTCCACTGTCTACAGCTATGATATGACGGCAGGAACAAGCAAGGTTTGGGCAGCGCCGAAGACGTCGTTCCGTTCGCAGGACTACAAGACGGAGATGGTGTTCTACACGTCAAAGGACGGTACACGTGCTCCGCTCTTCATCACCTATAAGAAAGGACTGAAGATGAACGGCAAGAATCCGCTTCTGCTCTACGGCTACGGCGGTTTCAACCTCTCATACAATCCCTTCTTCCTCTCTAACTACATCCCCTTCATGGAGCGCGGCGGCATTTACGTGCATGCAGTCCTGCGTGGTGGCGGAGAGTACGGCGAGGAATGGCATGTGGCTGGAACGAAGTTGCAGAAGCAGAACGTCTTCGACGATTTCATCGCTGCAGCCGAACTGCTCATCAATAAGGGTTATACATCGAAGGACTATCTCGCCATCCAAGGCGGTAGCAACGGCGGTCTGCTCGTAGGAGCCTGCATGACGCAGCGTCCTGACCTTTACAAGGTGTGTCTGCCCGCAGTAGGCGTTATGGATATGCTCAGATACCATAAGTTCACAATCGGTTGGAACTGGGCACCTGACTACGGCACATCGGAGGACTCGAAGGAGATGTTCGAATATCTCAAGGCTTACTCGCCGCTCCACACATTGAAGCCAGGCGTAAGCTATCCAGCCACCCTCGTCACCACAGCCGACCACGACGACCGTGTGGTACCAGCCCACTCGTTCAAGTTCGCAGCACGCTTGCAGGAATGTCAGGCAGGCAAGGCGCCGGTCCTTATCAGCATCGGCGTTAACGCCGGTCACGGCGGAGGCAAGCCATTAGCAAAGCGCCTCCAGGAACAGGCCGACCTCCTGAGCTTCACGCTGTGGAATATGGGAGTGAAGAAATAAGAGGATAAGGAAAAGCAGCATACGAAAAAAGCAGAGCTTTAACCATAGAAAGTTAAAGCTCTGCTTTTTTTTATTATCATAGAAAGGCCTAGATAATCTAGAAAGCCTATAAAGTCTAGAACATCTAGAAACTCTAGAAAAGCTAGAAAAGCCAGAGCGTCTAGAGCGCCTATCCCCTTATTCTGCCTTCGGAGCGAATCGCATGGTTACGACATGCTTGCCGGTTGGAACCTGATACTGCGGGAGGCAAGAGTCGCCGCCGCATGAGTGGTTACCAATGCCACGCTGCCAGCTGTCGAAGTGAGCGAACACCTGCGGGCTGCGTGTGAGGTCGTAAGGATGCTTGCCGCCGTAGAAGACGTCATAGTTGAACTGCAGGTCATCTACGTGAGAGAGCGAAAATGCGAGCATTCCCTCTACGGTGATATCAAGCGATGTGCCGTTGCCAGACAACTTCAAGTTGCGCAAGCCCTGACGATCGCCCATTGTCTGCGGAGCACTCTGCTCCTCAAACATGCCGTCTACGGTTGTGGTGTATCTGCCGAGCATTTGGCTACGCTGACGGTCGATGTAGTTTGACCACGGACCCTTGGCGTAATACTCCACATTCTCCATACCCGGAGCGAACTGCATAGTGATGCCGACACGACGAGTGTCTACAGACGAGTTCTCGAATGTCACCTTCATGTCCACCACTCCATTAGGATAAATGGTATATACGATGGCGTGTGTGTCCTTGCCGTTGCCCACTGTAGTCTCCACAACAACGTTCTTGCCCTGCTTTGTCGGAGCCTTTACGAGATGCTTCTGACCAGAGATAGCACCTTCTTCCTTGTTCTCGTTCTCTGCCACACCACCGGTAGCGCCCAGTGAGATATTGTCGTTGGCGATACGGCGGAAACCGTTGAAGTCGGGACCTGCCTCAGGCATTACAATCTGCTTGCCGTTGAAAGTCCAGTCTGCTATTGTTCCGTTCTCTGCGAAGCTGATGGCGAAGTTCTTACCGACAACCTTGCGACCCTCAATCTTTAGCTTGCCCTTCAGCTTGCCGATAACGGGCAGTGTGCCGTGGGGCTGCTCCACGAATGTCGGGTCTGCAACGGGAACGCTTGCTGTGGCAGCGTCAGCACCAAGCTTAAACTGTGTTGCCACCATTGAGTAGCCCTTCTTAGCCCAAGAAGCGTTGTTCTTGAGATTAAGGCTCAGCTCCACCACATACTCCTTGTCAGCGCTTACGGCTGTTGTGTAAGGGATGTCCACATCGCATGTTGCGCCAGGCTTGCATGAAGGAACGGCAGCTGCGCCCTTCTCCACCTCCTTGCCATCGGCAAGTATGCGATATGTCAAAGTATAGGCGTCAGCGAGATCAGTGAATGCGCTCTTGTTCTTAAGAGTGAGCTTATGGTTCTTGAAGCCAACAAAGTCGGCGTCGCGATATACGTACTTCACCTCCTCAAGCTTGGCTGTCCACTCACGTCCCGGAGTGATGATACCGTTGGACATGAAGTCGCCCTGGAATCCATTGTCGCCACGATTCATGCGTGTGTAATCATAACCTGAAGTATAATAGTGAAGACCTGTCTTGCTGTCAATGAGAGGCTTGTGCTCCTTGATGCGACGTGTATCGTAGATTCCCTGGTCCACCCAGTCCCAGATACAGCCACCCACGATGCCCGTGCTCTTCTCAATAACGTCCCAGTATTCCTGAAGGTTGCCGACAGCCTGACCCATTGCGTGTGCATACTCGCAGATAAAGTAAGGCTTGTTGTTCAGACCACTGCTCTGCTCGATGACCTTCTCCACTCTCGGATACATGTCCGAACCGAAGTCAGAATACTTCTCGCCGTGGTTGTAGCCCTCGTAGTGTACGAAGTTGTCACGACCCGGAAGCAGACGCTTCACGCAGTCGTATGTGGCCTGGAAGTTCTGTCCGCCACCCGACTCGTTACCCAACGACCAGAACACTACGCTCGGATGGTTGCGGTCGCGGAGCACCATACGCTCGGTGCGGTCCACGTAAGCATTCTCCCAAGACGGAGTGTCAGAGAGCGACTGGTTGTTATGGCACTCCACATCAGCCTCGTCCATGCAGTAAAGACCGTAATAATCGAACATGGCATACATACGCGGCTGACGCGGATAGTGGCTTGTACGTACAGTATTGACGTTAGCCTGCTTCATCAGCATCACGTCCTTAAGCATTGTCTCGGTGTCGATGGCGTGACCAAGGAGAGGATGGATGTCCTGCGTGTTCACACCCTTGAAGAAGACGCGCTCGCCGTTCACGTAGATAAGATTGCCGCGCTGTTCAACAGAACGGAAACCGTACTTCGTTGAGAAGACCATCTCTTCCTTGTCGCCCTGCTTCTGACGCACTACGACGGTGTAGAGATAAGGATTCTCTGACGACCAAGGTGTCAGTCCCTTCAGACCTTCCATCTTTACGTTGAACGTCTTGTGAGAGTCCTTCGCTGTCATCACAGCCTGGACATTCTGCCTTGCCACCAGCTTATTGTTGGCGTCAAGAAGCTCCACCTCAAGGTTCTTGGTAACCTTATCGCACAGTGCATTGTTAACGGTCAGCGCCACATCGAGCGAACCTTCCGTGTACTTGCTGGCTGCATTCAGCGACGATGTAATGTAATGGTCGAACACGAATGTGCGCGGAGTTGACACCAGATATACGTCGCGGTGAATACCTGCGAGGTGCCACATGTCCTGACCTTCGAGATACGAACCGTCCGACCAGCGGTATACGCGTACCGAAACGTTGTTCTCGCCCTTGCGTACATAGTTGGTAACGTCAAACTCAGCGTCCGTATTGGCGCCCTGCGAGTAACCGGCGTACTGTCCGTTCACCCATACCACGATGGCACTGCAAGCACCGTCGAAGTGGATAAACACGCGGCGACCGTCCTTCCAGTTCTCAGGAAGAGTGAAGTTGCGGCGATACGAACCCACCGGATTCTTGTCGAAGTTGTCGTCAAACGCCTTTATGAACGGCGGATTGTTATGGAAAGGATAGCCCACATTGTTATATACGGGCACGTCATAACCTGCCATTTCCCAGTTGAGCGGCACACGGATGTTGTCCCAACCCGACACGTCAGCGTTATCAGCATAGAAGTCGTCCTTTCCTGGACGACCCTTGCTGCGGTCTGCCGTGTAATGGAATTTCCAGTCGCCGTTGAGCGAGAGCACGTCAGCGTGCTTCGGCTCGAGCCACGGATATTTGTAGCAGTCGTCTTTCTGCATAAGTGCTGTAGACGAATAAGGGATGAACGTGGCGTGAGCCTTCTGCTTCCAGTGCTCAAACACCTTCTCGTTCTCCACCCATGACTCGTCAAACGGAGCCTCAGCCGAAACCTTCGGCACCGTCTTGAGGGGCATGGTGCGGTTAGGTCCGGAGGCTGTCTGCTGGGCGCGGGGCGCTGACTTGCGCGCCACCTTCTTCTGCGCCATAGCCACATTGCCGAAAAGCAGAGCGGCAATAGTGGCGGTTCCAATCAAATAGTTTATTCTCATAGTTCGTTTTTAGTAGACAAGTCTACTTGTTTACTGTTTTCTTTCCGTTACGTATTACGATTCCGCGGTAGTTCTTGCCTACCTTCTGACCCTGGAGGTTATAGGTCTGTCCGTCGCCTTTCGCATTGTTCTCGATGCGGTCGATGGATGTAGGCGGATTGTATGTGCCCTCGAAGTCAAACACATACACGGTGCCAGCCTCGCCTGAGAGAGTGGTCTGGTCTGTAGAATCGAAAACAAAATCGGTAGTAAGCACGTCGTTCACGTACACCTTTGCATTGCCAATACCCTCGCAGACGAGCGGAGCTGTCTGTCCCTGATTGCTTGTGATGGTCACAAGAGTGGGCTTGTTGTTCTTCCACTGGATGCTTACAGTGAAGTCGCCTACAGCCTTCATGCCATCGATGTGTCCGGTCTTCCATGCAGAAGGCAGTGCGGGGAGGATGCGGATGGTGCCGCTGTTGCTCTGCATGAGCATCTCAGCCATACCAGCGCAAGCGCCGAAGTTGCCGTCAATCTGGAACGGAGCGTGCGAATCGAAGAGGTTATAGAACACACCTGCGTCGCCGTTGCTGTGGCGGAGGGCGTTGTTAAGAATCTTACGGGCGTGGTCGCCGTCAAGGGCACGTGCCCAAAGATTAATTTTCCATCCCATTGACCATCCCGTTGCGCCGTCGCCACGGAGGCGGAGTGAGTTGACAGCAGCGTCAAAAAGCTCTGTTCCCGGCTCCACCTGAGAGAACGGATAGAGGCACATCAAGTGCGACATGTGTCTGTGGTCGCGACCTTCGGTGGTGGCAGTATAGCGGCTGTACTTCCATTCGCGCAAAATCTGCGTGCCAGAGGCGATGCGGTCTGAGCCCCAGTTGCCCGTGTATGTTTCGGTATGCAGACCGTTGTCCAGCTTCGCGAACTTTGTCTTCAGGTCGGCAAGGTCTGTTTCTGTGACGTTGGCGTCATCGCCAAGTACGTCAATGGCCTTGAGAGTATTGTCGAAGAGGTCGTAAACGAGCTGCTGTGCGTGAGCCACGCCGTTCTCAGCTTCAGGTCCGTGCTCCGGCGACCATTCGTCAGGAGTCTCGTAAGTGCCGTCGGAAGCCAATATCAGACGGTCCATCCAGAACTGTGATGCAGAAAGCATTGCAGGGAATACGCGTTTCAGATAGTCGCGGTCGAGCGTATAGCGATAGTGCTGCCAGAGGTGTGAGGCATACCATGCGTTGGCAATGACGTAGTTGTTCTTGAACGAGCTTACGCCACCGAAGATGTTGTTCTCCGTGAAGCAGGTCCAACCACGGTCCTGTCCCTGCATCTGTGCCCACTGCTTCCATTCGGTGTGGTTCTCTGCGAGGTTCCAGATGTAGTTGAGGAACGGCAGGTGCATCTCGCTGAGATTGGTCGGTTCAGCCGGCCAGTAGTTCATCTGCACGTTGATATTAGAGTGGATGTCGGCGTTCCAAGCCGGCTGCACCATATTGCTCCAGATGCCCTGAAGGTTAGACGGGAGGTCAACGCCGCGTGAAGAGGCTATCTCCAGATAACGTCCGTAGGCAAAATAGAGCTGCTCCAGCATAAGGGCATTGTCGCCGTTGCCGCTGTTGTATGTGTCGATGAGCTTGTTGGTAGGCAGCGTATTGGCTGTTCCGTCAAGATGGAAGTCCAGACGTCCGAAGAGTGAAGCGTAGTCTGCGAGGTGTTCGTCATAGAGTGCTCTCCATCCCTTATCGGCTGCTGCCGTAGCGCGAGCCTCGATGTCTGAGACGAGTGAAGAGGTGTTGGCGATGTATGTGGGTGAAGAGATGTCGTAGTCGGTGCCACCTGCGAGGATTACGAGCACTTCGTCAGCGTCTGTTACGGTGATGCCTTCCTCCGTTGTCTCCACTGTTCCACCATTGGGGATGACCTTCATGACGGCACTGTAGCTGACGAGGTCCAGCTTGCCGTTAAACTTAGCCTCCTCGTTCTCGTACGTCACGTTGCTTGTAAGCACCGCTCCCGGAACGAGAGTGAAGCGCATGCTTATCTTGCCCTTGGCGTCAGCTGCGTAGTGAGCGGCTACGACGCGAGCCGGATTTGAGGCGATATACTGACGGGTATATGTGACGCCCTCGGGAGAAGTGAACTGTGTGAGTCCGGTTGCTGTGGTCAGATCCAGCTGACGGAGATATCCCGTAGCTGCTGTCTCGGCTGTTGTGCCGCAGCATCCGCTGAGGTCCTCGGCAAAGACCGAACCGAAGTTCTCATACTTGCCATATCCCTTACCGCCGTAGGGCGATCTTGCTGCCGTTCCTGACCAAAGGGTCTTCTCATTAAACTGGATTTCGTCCTTATTGGCACCGCCGAAAAGACTGGCTCCGAACTGTCCGTCACCGATGGGCAATGCATACTCCATCCAGTTGCTGTAACCCTGTCCGCCGCTGTAAAGCTGTGCTGTTGTGGCAGGCTCGTCATACCAGAGGGTGAGCATGTTGACGGGCGAATATCCCGTTACGCCGACTGTCTTATAGTCGAGTGCGCCGTTCATGGCACCGGGTTTGGTGAACGAAACCACGTTGTTCTGGTCGCCAACCTTCCAGAAGCCGATGGTATTGCCGCCTCTCGGGTCGCCCCAAAGATTCATGTAGTTGTTGCCCGACTTCGAGTTTGCGATAACCTCAAAGCCTGCACCGTTGTCCATGCAGCTGCTTACCACGAGCTTGTAACCGCCGGGCTGTGCCGACTTAGAAGCGCGGATAGGGTTGGGATTGGTGCCTCCCTCAGAAGTATAGATCGACTCTGAGCTGACAACGGCATAATTGCCGTTCTTGTTGACAAACTGGAAGTTGTCCTGCGTGCCCACAAGCTTCCACTGCTGCGAAGCGTCACCAGTGGAGTTATAGAGTCGGATGCAGTTGTCCGTACCGTTGGTGCTCTCGCTCATGCACGTTCCCGAACGGTTGAACGTAACGATGTAATACTGCGGATTGGCGTCCGTCTCGCTGCAGAACGTCGGCATCTTGGCGGCGGCACGTAACGGAGCAGCCTTCTTGCCCGCAGTCACATTAGCGGCAAACGCCGTTATGCTTGCTACGAGAAGAAAGAAAAGAAATGACAATTTCTTCATAGCTGGATTGATTTTATGATTGTTAGTAATATAAGTGGTTGTTTATTTATAATGTGGTAAGGTATATAATGTTATGCAAAGTTACGTATTTTTTTTGCCTTATGGTCGCTTTAAACCAACTTTTACATAAAGATAAAGGATTAAGCCTAACTTTTTAAAAAATAGCATCCACCTTTATAGGTTTATATGATTATTTTCTTAATTTTGCATTTAGAACAAACTATACTAACATGAAAATCTATTTCGACATCCAATACAAGACAGCCTTTGGAGAAGAAATTCTGCTGAACGTGGAAGGTCAGGACGAGTCTGCGGACAGCGTGCTGATGTTTACACGCGACGGCCTCAACTGGTCGTGCGACATTGACGTCCCGGAAGACACCACAAAGGTGAGCTACTACTATAGTGTGAGAAACTATCGCGGCATAAAGCGAACTGAATGGAAGATGATGAAGCATCTGCTATATCTTAATGCCACTGCCGCCAAACGATACGTCGTGCATGACCGATGGCACGATATCCCCTGCGACACTTATCTCTACAGCTCGGCATTCACCGACTGCGTCAACCGACGCGCTGAGGGAAAGGTGACGCCCACTGACCTGCCACGCGTCCTCAGATTGGTGGTGCGTGCTCCGCAGCTCCGCATCGGAAGCCGTCTGACCTTATTGGGTGCAGGCGATTTCCTCGGCAACTGGGACCTTACCAAGGCGATTCCTATGACTGAGCAGAACCATAACGAATGGATGGTGGACATCGACGTTGACCGCTATGTGGCTATGCAGCACGCCAAGCGTATAGAGGCTTTGCAGCGCACTCCGCGCTACAGAACCTTGCAGCGCAACAAGAAGGCAAGCTGCGTGAACGAGGTGGAGGCTGAGGATAGGAAGATGGAGTTTAAGTTCGTGGCGTTCGACGACAAGGGCGACGAGCTTTGGGAGACTTGTGAAAACCGCATGCTCGACATTCCAACTATGAACGAGGGCGAAGCTCACGTGGCTGTGCTCGACCAGGCTTTCTTCGCGCTTTGCGACGAGAAGGTGGCGGGCACGCTCATCCCCGTATTCTCGCTGCGTTCGGAAGGCAGCTACGGCGTTGGCGACTTCGGCGACCTGAAGCTTATGATTGACTGGGTGGCTAAGACTCATCAGCGCGTGCTGCAGGTTCTTCCCATCAACGACAGCACGTCCACACACATCTGGACCGACTCTTATCCCTATTCCTGCATCAGCATCTATGCCCTGCACCCGCAGTATGCCGACTTGCGTCAGCTGCCACAGCTCAAGGACAAGGTGGAGGCTGACCGCTTCGAGATGTTACGCGAGGAGCAGAACGCTCTGCCGCAGATTGATTATGAGCGTGTCAACAACGCCAAGCTGCGCTATCTGCTCCTTCTCTTCCAGCAGGAGGGAAAGGAGATGCTTGCTTCGGACGACTTCAAGGAGTTCTTCGAGGAGAGCCAGCACTGGCTGGTGCCTTACGCACAGTTCTGCTATCTGCGCGACAAGTACGGTTCGTGCCTCTTCAATACATGGCTCGACCACAACCAGTGGGACGAGGCTGACCGCAAACCTTTGTCAGACCCAAGCTCGAAGGCATACAAGGACGTGGCTTTCTTCTATTTCGTGCAGTACATCCTAGACCGTCAGATGCGCTCGGCTCACGAGTATGCCAAGGCTCGTGGCGTGATTCTGAAGGGCGACATACCCATCGGCGTCAACCGCAACAGCTGCGATGTGTGGCACGAGCCCGAATATTTCCACCTCGACTCGCAGGCGGGCGCTCCGCCAGATCCGTTCTCTGCCAATGGCCAGAACTGGGGATTCCCAACGTACAACTGGGAGCGGATGATCAGCGACGGATGTAAATGGTGGGAAAGACGATTCCAAAACATGCAGAAGTATTTCGACGCTTACCGCATCGACCACATTCTCGGCTTCTTCCGCATCTGGGCAATACCAACAGAATGCGTGCATGGTCTGCTCGGACAGTTCCAGCCGGTTCTCGGCATGACGTGCGAAGAGATTGAGAGTTACGGACTGCACTTCCAGGAGGAAGCGTTCACGCGCCCGTTCATAGCCCGTTGGGTGGTGGACAGTTTGTTCGGAGAATTGGCTGAAGAGGTTGTCAATACTTACCTCGAAGCAGACCGTGACGACCTCTACAAGCTTAAGCCTGAATATGATACGGAGCGTAAGATTGAGGCTGTGTTCAAAGAGAAGACATCGGAGAAGGACATTCTTATGCGAGAAGGACTGTATAAGCTCGTGCAGGACGTGCTCTTCATCCGCGACCGTCAGAACCCAAAGCTCTTCCATCCGCGCATCACAGCGCATACCACCTGCCGCTACGAGGCGCTGTGGGATAAGGACAAGGACGCTTTCAACCGTCTGTATAACGACTACTATTATCGCCGCAACAACGACTTCTGGTATACGGAGGCAATGAAGAAGCTGCCGCGTCTGGTGCAGGCAACGCGTATGCTGGTCTGCGGCGAGGACCTCGGCATGGTGCCCGACTGCGTGCCTTGGGTGATGCAGGAGCTTCGCATCCTTAGCCTTGAGCTACAGCAGATGCCGAAGGACCCTAACGTACGCTTCGGCCAGCTCTCGCGCAATCCTTACCGTTCCGTATGCACAGTCTCCACACACGACATGCCTACGCTGCGCCAGTGGTGGGATGAGGACAAGGAACGCACGCAGGACTTCTACAACTCCATGCTCTATCATGCCGGAGCCGCTCCTCACCCGCTCCCCGGATGGCTCGCCCGCGACATCATCTCACGCCAGCTGACCTCTCCCTCCATGCTGTGCATCCTCTCGCTGCAGGACTGGCTCGCCATCGACGAAAGCATCAGACTGAAGGACGCCAACGCCGAACGCATCAACATCCCCGCCAACCCGAAGCACTACTGGCGCTATCGCATGCATCTGACCATAGAGACTCTCCTCGCCGAGCGCGACTTCAACGACCAGATAAAGGAACTGGTGGACGAAGCAGGAAGAAGATTATAAACAGCAAAGAGGGTGTGCCAAAACGGTTGTCCGTTCTGACACACCCTCTTTTTATAAAGGTGTCTTGTATAGATTTCTGATTACTTTACGGCTGCGCCGTCGTACGCCCACTTATAGAACGAAGCTCCGTGAACGAAGCCTGCGCCGAAGGCTGTGAAGATGACGTTGTCGCCCTTCTTCAGATTCTTCTCGTGGTCCCACAATGCCAAAGGAATTGTGGCGGCACTTGTATTGCCGTAGCGTTCGATGTTCACCACCACCTTATCCATAGGCAAACCGACACGCTTGGTCACTGCCTCGATGATGCGGAGGTTAGCCTCGTGAGGAATCACCCAGTTGACATCATCAACAGTAAGGTTGTTCATCTTCATCACCTCTGTTACGTCGTCGCCCATGTTGGTCACGGCATAACGGAACACGGTGCGTCCCTCCTGATGGAGGTAGTGCAGACGGTGGTCCACCGTAAACTTCGACGGAGGACAAACAGAGCCACCTGCCTTCATGTGAAGGAAGGGCAGACCCTTGCCGTCCGTACGCATGTACGAATTGACAACGCCGACATTCTCCTCTTCTGTTGCCTCCAAGAGCACTGCTCCGGCACCATCGCCGAAGAGCACGCAAGTAGAGCGGTCCTGATAATCCACGAGTGACGACATCTTGTCGGCACCGATGACGATAATCTTCTTGAAGCGACCACTCTGAATCATTGAAGCAGCAACGTCGAGCGTATAGATGAATCCGCAGCATGCAGCTTCAAGGTCGAAAGCGAAAGCGTTCTTCAGTCCCAATTTACCCAGAACGATGGACGCTGTAGAGGGGAACTTATAGTCAGGAGTTGTAGTGGTGACGATGAGCGCGTCGATAGTGTCGGGATCAACACCTGTCTTCTTGATAAGCTCCTTGGCAGCCTTACGCGCCATGTAGCTCGTACCAAGACCCTCTTCTGTGAGGATGTGACGTTCCTTGATGCCGACACGAGTCATAATCCACTCGTCGCTGGTGTCCACCATGCGCGACAGCTCCTCATTGGTGAGGACATAGTCAGGCACGTATCCGCCAACACCGGTGATTACTGCGTTTATCTTACCCATCGTGGTAAAATTAATTATTCAGCAACTTCCTTTACGATAGCCACCTTGCCACGATAGTAGCCACAAGTAGGACATACTGTGTGGTATACGTAGTAAGCGCCACAGTTAGGGCATACTGCCAATGTAGGAGCTACTGCCTTATCAT
>OIZF01000725.1_pt1 | contig 21816 bp, 15 predicted proteins | sample 1588471 | NCBI WGS metagenome assembly OIZF01 (sample SAMN03283279) | human gut metagenome | biome: human-associated habitat; material: feces | host: Homo sapiens | place: Peru | collected 2012
GGCGGTTAAATGTCAAATGCATTGTCATGGCGTTCCGCGCCCCGATGGGATCATGGGCCGCAATCGCGTCAACCACCATGCGGTGGGTCATAATCGTCTCATCGATCAGCTTTTTGTGGGTCACATTCACAAACATCATAACAGCTGTGTCGATGATAGGGATCAGCTGTTCTACCACCATGTTTTTGCTGGATTCTGCCACACAGGTGTGAAAGGCAATATCGTCCTCAATGTAGCGGTCTCCATTGTGGATCTTGGTTTCCACCCGCTCGCAAAGCCGCAGCAGCCGGGCAATGTCCTCCTCTGTTGCGTTATTGGCGGCCATCTCTGCGATGCCGGGCTCCAGCAGCAGGCGCACATTCACAAGATCCAGCGCCAGCGCGGTTTTATCCTGCACCGAGCTCAAACCCAGCGGGTCACCGATGCCCAGTGCTGTCGTCAGCACATAGGTGCCGGAACCGCGGCGCACTTCAACAATGCCTTTGCTGGACAAGAGCTTGACAGCCTCGCGGATGGTGCTGCGCCCAACGTTGAATTTTTCTCCCAGCTCAAATTCGTTGGGAAGTTTGCTGCCGGGGGAGATGGGCGTGTCCAGAATATAGTGGTAAATCTGATCCTCAACCTGTTCGGCCAGCAGCTTGCTTTTCAAATGGGAAAATTCATCCATGGCAGAAAACCTCACAATTGCAGCAGACGGCGTGTACGCATCTGCGACATTTCATACTGTTTTAACCGGGACCGTCTTACATAAATCCATTATAAGTATAGGAAGAAACGATGCTTTTGGCAAGGTATTTTTTCTCAAAATAAAGTGATTTTTTCACAGGACTACACCTTGCAATAATCGGTCAGAAAAGATATAATTGATGTTATGATCGTATTGTCTGCAATACAGTAAATACTGACAATAAGGCTGTTCGGCAGCAGCTCTTGTGTGGGCATTGACTTTGTCGTCCCACGAAGAAACCGCTCCCTGTATTGCCTCTTGACAGCCAGCGCCTTTGCCGATGGTACCACTGCAATTCGGCCGGGCCGACACCGAACCACTGCGAAAACCACTGAAATAACACAGGCGAAGGAGAAAATCATGGGGGCTGAAACGGCAAAGAACGGCGAAGTCAACTATCAGGTCAAGCTGCAGAGTATGGACAGGATCCTGCACGAGATTTCCCGCATGGACAACGCGGAGAGCGAGGATGACCTGGCCAAGGTCATCCAACAGATCCTGCAGGCCATCGGGGAATATACAGGGGCAGACCGGGTCTATATTTTCGACTGGGCAAATGACCTGCATGACAGCATGAATAACACATACGAATGGTGCGCCGAAGATGTGCGGGCGGAAATTGACAGTCTGCAGGATGTTCCTGTCACACTTCTGCCCACATGGATGGAACAGTTTTATAAAAAGGAACCTGTCATTATAGATGATTTGGAAAAAACCAAAGCCTCCGCGCCGCAGGAATACGAGATCCTGAAGGTGCAGAGCATTCATTCCCTGATTGCGGTTCCTATCTTTACAGGCTGCGGCTTGAAGGGCTTTGTCGGCATCGATAACCCGCGCGAGGGTCACGATGAAATATCCATTCACCTTCTCACGGATATAGGCGGACACCTGGGCAGTGTGCGCGAAAATCTGCGCAGCACGAAGATGCTGACAGCGGCACTGGAAAATGTGACGGCAAGCACCGAAATCATATCTTCTCTGGCGACGCTTTACACCGTGATCATCAACGGCAATGTGCAAACGCGGCGGTACAATGTGATTGCCGGCAATGAATTGCTTTGCAAAATTGCGGGGGAATCCGGGCTTTTTGACGATGTAATTGACGATCTGCTGCCTGCCTTCACGGAACCGTCCATGCAGGCCGGAATGCGTGAATTTCTTGCGCCGGATACGCTGGCAGAGCGGATGCGGGATACGAACACCCTTGTGTATGAATTCCGGGATGTGCACGGCAACTGGCGGCTGGCAAGATATATCGTGAAAAGCCGCGGCTCGGACGGTGCCCCTACCAATATTTTGTATGTCAGCCGAGATATTATTGCCGAAAAGCAGCAGGAATTTGAATATCAGGAACAGCTGCGGCTGAGCGCCGAGGAGGCCAGGCGGGCCAATGCCTCCAAGACGGCATTTCTGCGCAGGATGAGCCATGATATCCGCACACCGCTGAACGGCATTATCGGCATGATCCATGTGGCGGAACGCTATGAAGGCGACAAGGAGAAGCTGCTGGAATGCCGCCGAAAAGTGCTGCATTCCACAGATTATCTGTTGGATCTGGTAAACAACACGCTTGACATCAGCAAATTGGAATCCGGCTCTCTTATACTGGAAAATAAGCCGTTTGATTTAATAGAATTGCTGGAAAAGCATTTTTCCGTTATCGAAACCTACGCTCTTGAAAATGGCATTCACCTGAACGGCGGTGCGGCTTACGGCATTATTGAGCATCGGTATCTGATCGGCAGCCCGCTGTATCTGAACCGGGTTTTGATGAACATTGCGTCCAATGCCGTAAAATACAATCGGGTACAAGGCTCGGCCACGCTTTCCTGCAAGGAGCTTTCCTGCGATGGTGAAACCGCCTGGTATGAGTTTGTATGCGCGGACACCGGGCTTGGCATGAGCGAGGAGTTTCAAAAGCATGCGTTTGAGCCGTTTGCACAGGAGGGGAAGGAAAGCACGACCAGCTTCACCGGGACCGGGCTGGGGCTTTCCATCGTAAAAGATGTGGTAGAGCTCATGGGCGGCACGATTCGGCTGGAAAGCAAAGAAAATGTCGGTACGACGTTCACGATCACAATTCCCTTTGCGCTGGATCACGCAAGAGAGGTGACTGCCCCCGAACCGGAGGCTGTATTACCGGACCTGACAGGGCGAAAAGCGCTGCTTGTGGAAGACAACGAACTGAATATCGAAATTGCCGAGGCACTGCTGGCCGACGAGGGCGTCGCCGCGACACAGGCCCGAAACGGCAGAGAGGCTGTGAAAATTTTTGCAGAATCCGCACCGGGGCAGTTCGACTTTATCCTGATGGATATTATGATGCCGGTCATGGACGGGCTGGAAGCCACAAGGCGGATCCGCACGATGGATCGGCCTGATGCAGCGACGATCCCCATTATCGCCATGACGGCCAATGCCTTCGAGGAGGATCGCCGCGCCTGCCTGCAAGCCGGTATGAACGATCATATTGCCAAACCCCTTGATATGACTTTGTTCAAAAAGAAAATTGCCATATCGCTGCGATAAATGCAAAGCACCCGCCGACAGGCCGTTGCTGCGCCGTATTATCTCGCATTTTCGCATATTTTGCCACAAAAGAAGCTGCTCACTCCGCAGGGAATGAACAGCTTCTTACTTTTAAGCCTGCTATCAGGTCTTTTCTTTCATTACGGGTCGTCCGGCACCGGCGTTGGCTGACAGGCGGGGGCTATGCACCGGTCACTTTTTTTGCTTCGCTCGGGTGGGGGACAGGGGGCATCTTCGTGAACAGCGCTTTCAGCGCCAGCGGCGTGGCGACGCTGGAAACCACGATCAAAAGGATGACCGCCGTAAAATAAACGGGCTCGACAACGCCGACCTCAAGGCCCTTCTGGGCCACGATCAAGGCGACCTCGCCGCGGGTCATCATGCCGACACCGACTTTAAGAGAGTCGCCCCAGTTGAAACGGCAGGCCCTGGCAGCCAGTCCGCAGCCGATGATCTTTGCCAGCAGGGCAACGAGAACAAAGCAAACACTGAACAGCAGAATCTCCGGCGTCAGTCCGCTGATGTCGGTCTTTAAACCGATGCTGACAAAGAAAATCGGCGCAAAAATCACATAGTTGCTGATGTCTACCCGGCGCTCCACGTAGGCGGCGTCATGCAGCGTGCAGAGAACGATACCGGCAATGTAAGCGCCGGTAATATCCGCAATGCCAAAGTATTTCTCGGCAATATAGGCCATCGCAAAGCAGAACGCAAGGCTGGCAATCGTTATGCGCTGCGTATGGGGATTGCGGGAATCCAGCCACTTCATGGCGCAGTGGAACACATAACCGATACCAACGGCAACCAGAAAGAACAGCGCGGTCTGGATCAGCACGCCGCCGATGCCGGTGCCCTCGCCGGAGCTGGCACCCAGCACACAGGTCAGCACGATAATGCCGATGACATCATCAATGACGGCAGCGCTGACAATGGTAGTGCCAAGGAAGCTCTTTAAGTGGCCCAGTTCCTGCAGCGTTGCCACCGTGATGGACACGCTGGTTGCGGTCATGATCGTGCCGATAAACAATGCGCGGAAAAATTCCGGGCTGCCGACTGCAGAAAAGCCGTAGAATACGCTGTAGAGCAGTGTGCCGCCCATCAACGGTACAAGCACACCGATGCAGGCAATCAGCGTGGCAATCGGCCCGGCCCGCATCAGTTCTTTCAGGTTGGTGCCAAGTCCTGTGGAAAACATCAGCAGCACAACGCCGATTTCAGCAAAGACGGAGATCGTGTCGTTGATCTGCACCAGATTGAGCAGGCAAGGCCCAATCAGCAGACCGGCGAGAATTTCACCGACCACCTGCGGGGCCTTGCACTTGCGGGCAGCCAGGCCAAAAAACTTGGCACTCAGAATGATAATTGCCAAATCACGAAAGATAGAATACATACAGGTCATCTCTCTCAGTTTACTGTGATCCATCCCTGTTATAGCATTTCTTACAGATTTTTTCAATAGCTGAAACCGCCTTTTTACGTTATCATCGGATTTTGTATAAATGCGGTAAACTGTACGCCAAAAACAGGGCAAAGCACTTGCAATAATGTCCGTAGTATGATAAACTTTCAATTCGGAAAAGTTATACTATGGTTTATTTCACGGCTTACTGCGTCCGACAGGGCTTGGCGGCAAGCGGTATACAGCCTATATAATAAGGAAGGGAAGCGCATGTTCCATTTTTCAAACAGGCATCACCACACAGGAAAAAAGTCAATGAGCAGGGCAAAAGTGTACGGTCTGCTTATGGCTTTGGCTATGCTTTTTACGGCAGGGCTGTGCGCCTGTTCCGCACAGTCGCACGCTGCGGCGGAGAATGCGCCGCAGACGATTGTGGTCGGCATTGATGTGTTTGACCCTTACAGCTATCTGGACAGGGACGGACAGTTTGCCGGTATCGACGTGGAACTGGCGACGGAAGCGTTCTCACGACTTGGCTATACGCCGGAATTCCGGATGATTTCATGGCCGGATAAAAACAACCTTCTCAGCGACGGAACGATCGACTGTATCTGGTCATGCTTCAGCATGAACGGGCGGGAAACCAAGTACCAATGGGCCGGTCCGTATATGTACAGCCGTCAGGTCGTGGCTGTTCGTGCGGGCAGTGATATTCAGTCGCTGTCCGATCTGGCCGGTAAGCGCATCGGCGTGCAGGCAACCACAAAGGCGGAGTCGCTGTTTCTCGGCGAAATTTCCTCTTTGCTGCCCGAGGTCAAGCAAGTCAACAGCTTTGAGACGACAGAGGATATGCTTGCGGCGCTGCGCAAGGGCTATGTAGATGCCGTCGCGGGCCATGAAGCACTGGTAGCCAAGTGGACAAATCTGGATGAAAGCAGTTACCGCGTGCTGGATGAAAGCATTTACAGCTCCGAACTTGGCGTTGCCTTTGCGAAGGGCACCCATGCAGATTTGGCTGCGCAGCTGACCCAAACCCTGGAAGATATGAAGCAGGACGGAACGATTGGCCGCGTTGCAGAAAAATTCGGACTTGATGCAGAGAAAACTGTGTGGGGGGAACAGGGAAAATGAATGAGAAAAAGCAGTCCGGCAAAAAAAGACTGTTTTTGCTTGTGTTAGCTGCGTTCGGCATTGTACTTTGGATCACATTCACGAATCTGAACCGAATTGCACTGCGTCATACATTGGACGAAACGATTGGTTTTGTAAAGATCCGCTTAGAGCAGTACGAGACTGATGCGGCCAACGACCGCGTGAAAAGCCTTGTCCGCCTGCTGGATAAAACGGTAAGCCTTGGCAATGAAATGACGCTGAAGGAGGGTTTCGGCACGCAGGACCTGGACGCTTTTGCAGAGGAACAGCGTCTGACCGGTGCGCTTGTATTGGACGAAAACCTGAATGTTGTCATGCAGACCACAAAGGGCGGCGACGCCATGCCGCTGTGGGAAAAGCTAATCGACAGTGCCTATGTGCGCAATATCGTTGAATATCCCAAAAAGACATACTCGACCCGTCTGGAAGAAAACGGGGTACGCTATGATTTTGCCGCGGCGGCACGCGCGGATGCACCGGGTATCCTGATCACCTATATACAGAAGGACGACGAGGATATTGGGGATTTGACGGTGGATTCCCTGTTGAAAGGTTTTCCGTTGGAGCTTAGCGGCATCGCTACGATCACGGAGAACGGCAGGGTCATCAGCAGCAACAGCAGCGAACAGATAGACAAGACGACAGAGGAATGCCAGGAATTATATAACGGGACCTACGGTGTCGCGGAGGATGGCATTGTGCGCCTGACCAGCAATCAGGGCGTCTGGTACGGCAGCAAGGAAAACACCGGGAACTATACGCTCTTTGTGTTTTTCCCGGCATCTCAGGTGTTCATGACGCGCAACATTGTCTGTGCATCCTATCTGGCCCTTGCCGTAATGGTCTTTTTAACGGCGCTGCTGTGGCAGACCAAAGCAGAAAAAGACGCGCTGCGGCAGCACCAGAAGCGCACCGGAATTATCACAGCGCTTGGCACGGCGTATACGTCCATTTCGCTGGTGGACTTGAAGAAAAACACCGTTGAAATCGTCAAGAGCGCGTCCGATACGGTTGAGAAGCAGAAACACTTTGCACTGAAACAATTCGTACAGCAGGAGCAAATCGACAAAATTATCGCGGAGCCATACCGTGAGGAGTATCTCGCCTTTGCGGACATGGCGACAGTGGCCGAACGTCTGAAGGGTCACACCTCTTTGGCGCTTGCGGCTCAGACCGTCGACAAAAAATGGATCCTCACGCTGATCACACCGCAGCGAAAAGACGCGGACGGCAACGTAACAGCCGTATTGGTTGCCACCCGCGACGCCACCGAGGAAAAGCGGCGGGAGCAAAAGCAGGAGGATGCCCTGCGCGATGCACTGGCGGCGGCGGAACACGCCAATAAGGCCAAGACGGTGTTCCTGAACAGTATGTCGCACGATATTCGCACCCCGATGAATGCCATTATCGGGTTTACGGCCCTTGCCACGGCGCATATTGACAACATCGACCTTGTCAAAGAGTATCTGCAGAAAATCAGCGTATCGGGCCAGCATTTGCTCAGTCTGATCAACGATATTCTGGATATGAGCCGTATCGAAAGCGGCACGGTCAAACTGGACAACGCAGAAGTCCACCTGCCCGATGTGCTGCACGACCTGCGCACGATCATTCAGGGCAATATCAGCGCCAAACAGCTTGACCTTTACATTGACACGCAGGATGTGCACCACGAGGATATTATCACCGATAAGCTGCGCCTGAATCAGGTCCTGCTCAACATCGTGGGCAACGCTGTCAAGTTTACACCGGCGGGCGGTACCATCAATATCCGCGTTGAAGAAAAGCCGTCTGCCCGCAGTGGGTATGCGACCTTTGTTTTCAGCGTGAAGGATAACGGCATCGGTATGTCGAAGGACTTCCAGGCGCACGTTTTTGACTCCTTTACACGGGAACAGACTGTGACAAGAAGCGGCATCCAGGGTACGGGCCTTGGCATGGCCATCTCGAAAAACATCGTAGATATGATGGGCGGAACCATCGCCGTCAAGAGCGAGCAGGGAAAAGGCAGCGAGTTTACGGTCACCCTGGACTGCAAGGTCTGTGCGGAATCTGTGAAATATCAGCCGATCCCGGGCCTGAAAGGCACCCGCGCACTGGTTGTGGATGATGATGCACAGACCTGCATGAGCGTAAGCAAAATGCTGCGGGAAATTGAGATGGAAGCCGACTGGACGACCTCCGGCAAGGAGGCCATCCTGCGCGCGATGGAAGCGCACAATCAGGGTGCGGAGTTCAAGGTTTACATCATTGACTGGCTGATGCCGGATATGAACGGCATTGAGACGGTGCGCAGGATCCGCAAAGTAATCGAACCCGGCACGCCGATCATCATATTGACAGCCTACGATTGGGCCGACATTGAGGATGAGGCCCGGCAGGCCGGTGTCACGGCGTTTGTTTCCAAACCGCTGTTTATGTCGGAGCTGCGCGATGCACTGACACGCAAAGAGGTGTCTGGCAGACAGCCCCTTCTGCCCAAGCACGGCGACTATACGGGCAAAAAGGTGCTGTTGGTCGAGGATAATGAACTGAACCGCGAGATCGCAACGGCCATTCTGGAGGAAGCCGGGCTGAAAGTGGACGCCGTTGAGGATGGCACAGATGCCGTGGCCAGAATGACCGAGGCGGCGGAGGATGCGTATGATCTGATCCTGATGGATATTCAGATGCCAAAAATGGACGGGTACACCGCCACCCGGGAGATCCGTACATTGCGCAGCAACAAAAAGGCAAACATTCCCATTGTGGCCATGACGGCCAACGCTTTTGAGGAAGACCGCCAAAAGGCACTCAAAGCCGGGATGAATGCACATATTGCAAAACCGATTGATGTGAATATCCTGATGAGAACATTGGATAAGATTTTCAAACAGAATCCGTGACCGGGTTTACATAGCGTACAAAGGATCTGTACGGCAAAGCAAAAAAGCATATACAGCTGCGTTTATGGCGAACGGCCTCTCGGCGGTTCGCAGCGCGATGCTGTATATGCTTTTTTCATAGTCGATCTGTCAGCCGCCCAGCTCCACCATGCGGCGGATGCAGCGCCCGGCTCCCTGCATGACGTCCTGCGGCAGGGTGATTTCCTCGCCGCCGCTGCCCTGCAGGCAATGGTAAATGTCCATCAGGGTGGTCAGCTTCATGTTCATGCAGGTAAGCTGCACGGCCAACGGATAGAACCGCTTTTCCGGGCAGGCATAGGAGAGGTGCTCCACGATGCTGTTTTCCGTGCCGATGATGAACTCTTTGGCATCGGACTTTTCTGCGTAAGCCATAATGCCGGTGGTGGAGCCGACATAATCAGCCTGCTCCACGACCTCGGGGCGGCATTCGGGGTGAACCAGAAGCAGCGCCTCCGGGTGGGCAGCGCGGGCTTTGGCTACATCTGCTGCCGAACAGATGATATGGCGCGGGCAGCCGCCGTGGTAAAAGGCAAACTGCTTTTCCGGCAGCTGCTTTGCCACATAGCCGCCCAAATTGGGATCGGGGATGAACAGGATCTTATCGTTTTCCAGCGCACTGCAAATTTTCAGCGCGCTGGAGGACGTCACACAGACATCACAGGCCGTTTTCAGCTCCGAAGTCGTATTGATGTACGCTACCACGGCGTAGCCGGGGTACTGCTTTTTCAATTCCTGCAAAGTCGGCAGGTCAAGCTGCTCGGCCATAGGACAGCCCGCCATGGGGTTGGCCAGCCAGACGGTTTTCTCGGGGCTTAAGATTTTGCAGGTCTCGGCCATGAAGCGCACACCGCACATGATGACCCCGTCAGCGTTGGTTTTGGCCGCCTGCACGCTCAGCCCGTAGGAATCGCCGGTGTAATCGGCGACTTCCAGCACAGGCTGGCTCTGGTAGGCGTGGGCCAGAATACAGATATTCTTTTCCCGTTTCAGGCGCAGGATCTCCTGCTGCAGTTCATGGACAGTCATAATTATGCCTCGTTTTCTTTCTTCAATGCTCCCACGGTTGCAGCGGAGCCAGAAAACCGTGCTCTTGCAGTTCTTTTTCGATCAGGTTCAGCCTGTCCGGGGTGGCTGCCTCCACCAGATGATAGTGGTAGCCGTCGGTGGCGGTGGACAGCACCGTGGAGGAGCTGTCCTCAAACGATTGCAGAAATTCCCGCACGTCCTGCCGGGAACGGATGTCCATCTCGGCGGTGATGCGGCCATAGACCCGGTGGCTGATGCTGATATTTTTGACCCGGCCGCCACAGTCCACAATCAGGTCCAGCTCCTGCCCGGTCCGGTCCGGTGTATGGCGCACCTTGAACTCCCGTGTGCAGCCGGCGGGCTGATCGGGCTGATCCAGCACATAGCCGCGTGCGGTGGAAATGATCCCGGGGTGTGATGCCCGTATGACCGCCAGATCCTGCACGATGACCTGACGGCTGACGCCGTAATGGGTAGCCAGCGTGCGGGCGGCAAGAGGCGCTCCGGCATGGGCAAGCTGCTGCAAAATGGCGGCGCGTCGCTCGGCGGTGGTCATATCAGGCCTCCTCCTCGGTCAGGGGGCGCAGATGCTTCATGGAAAGATCCAGAATGGGGGCCGAATGGGTGAGGGCACCGCTGGACACATAGTCAATGCCAATGTCCCGCAGACGGGCAATGTTTTCCCGCGTGACATTGCCGGAGCACTCGGTCTTGGCGCGGCCTGCAATCAAAGTCACAGCCTTGCGCATATCCTCATCGCTCATGTTATCCAGCATGATGATGTCCGCACCGGCTTCCACGGCCTCTTTGACCTGCTCCAGCGTTTCAACCTCCACCTCGATCTTGCGGACGAAGGACGCATACTGTTGGGCCATCTTGACGGCCTTCGCCACGCCGCCGGCAGCGCCGATGTGGTTATCCTTCAGCAGAACGCCGTCGGACAGGCCGGTGCGGTGGTTGCTGCCGCCGCCAACGCGGACAGCGTACTTTTCAAAAATGCGGTTGTTGGGGCTGGTCTTACGGGTGTCCAGCAGGGTGATGCCGGTTCCCTCCAGCAGGGCAGACAGCTGATGGGTATAGGTGGCAATGCCGCTCATTCGCTGCAGGTAGTTCAGCGCAACGCGCTCACCGGAAAGCAGGGCGCGTATATCGCCCGTAACAACGGCCAGCTTCTGGCCGGGCTTGACGGTATCGCCGTCCCGGCAGAAGAATTCCACCTTGGCGCCGGGGTCCAGCAGCGTAAAGACGCGGGCATAGACCGCCAGACCGGCAACAATGCCGTCCTCCTTGGCAATCAGATCCACGGTGCCGGGGCAGGCGTGGGGCATGACGGCGTTTGTGGAAACGTCCTCCTCCGGAATATCCTCTCGCAGGGCTTGCAGCAGCAACGGGTCTATATGCAGCAGTTGGGTGATCTCATTCATGGTTTTTACTCCTCTCAATAGCGGTCAGGACCTCCTGCCGATACGCGGCAAACAGCGGTTCCTGTTCACGGTATGGGGCCAAATCGGGCTTATCGCCTGTAAAGACAGGCGGTTCTCCGTATAGTATATCATCTGCCGCGCGCTGTGCAAAGACCAAAGATTCCAGCAGGGAATTGCTGGCCAGCCGATTGCGTCCATGCACACCGTTGCAGCAGGTCTCGCCGCAGGCATACAGCCGGGGCAGTGCTGTGCGGCTGCTCAGGTCTGCCGTGATGCCGCCCATAAAATAATGCTGGGCCGGTACAACGGGGATTGGTTCATGGATGGGGTCGTACCCCTCCTCCTCGCAGCGCTCCAGGATGTTGGGAAAATGTTCACGGATAGCCGCCTCACCGATGGGGCGCATATCCTCCCACACATGGTCGGTGCCATCCTTTTCCATCTGCGCGCGGATCGCTGCGCTGACCACGTCGCGGGGCTGCAATTCGTTGGTAAAGCGGTTCCCGTTTTTATCCAGCAGCAGCGCGCCCTCACCGCGAACCGATTCCGAAATCAGAAAGCGACGGCCTTTTCGGTGGCTGTACAAAGTCGTGGGGTGGATCTGGATATAGTCCAGGTGCTCACAGGCAACGCCGTGGCGCAGGGCCATGGCGATGGCATCCCCCGTGATGTGGGGGAAGTTGGTGGAGTTTTTATACAACCCGCCGATGCCGCCGCAGGCCAGCACCACCGCCCCTGCCCCGATGGCTCGCGGTTCGCCGTCCTGGCCGGCAGCAATGACGCCGCCGCAGGCCGAGGCATCTGCGAAGAAATCCAGCAGGGTCGTATGCTCGCGCAGTTCGATGTTCTCGCAGCGCAGGACCTCGTTCAGCAGGGTCTGGGTGATCTCGTGGCCGGTAATATCCTCATGGAACAGAATGCGCGGGCGGGAGTGCGCACCCTCCCGGGTAAAGCGCAGGGCCCCGTGGTCATCCCGCGCAAAGCGGACGCCGCGGCGCACCAGATCCCGGATGATCGAGTTGGAGGAACGAATCATCAGGTCTACTGTGGCGGGGTTGTTCTCGTAATGGCCTGCCCGCATCGTATCATCAAAAAAGGGGCGGTAGTCTGCCTCGCCATGCTGCATACAAATGCCGCCCTGCGCAAGGAAGGAGTCGCTCTCGTCCGCCTTCTGCTTCGTAAGCATAAGAATGCGGTACCGCGCAGGCAGATTCAGGGCGCAGTAAAGGCCCGCAGCGCCGGTGCCGACGATGACTACGTCAAAATAGTCATCCATATTAGCCATTTTCATGTGGTTTCCTCGGTTTCTTCTGTAATTCCAACTTTGACAGTATAGCACCGTTCATTACATGTGTCAAGACACATATAATGATATAATGTGCGGTGCATCCCGGCATAAAAAAGCAGCAGGAACACCGCTATATGCTGCAATGTTCCTGCTGTTTTTATTCTATACATTGGCCGCTGCAAAGCATTACAGATCGTTCCGCAGCTTTACGGCACTCCGTTCGGCGATGCACTGCTTTAAGGCGTTGATCATCTTGGTTTCGTCCAGCGGTTTGGCCAGGTGAATATCCATGCCCGCCAGTCGGCTGTCCATAATGTCCTCGGAAAAAGCATTGGCGGACATGGCAATGATGGGGATGATTTCCGCGTCGGGGCGGTTCATGGCGCGGATGGTTCTGGCGGCATCCCAGCCGTTCATACGCGGCATCATAATATCCATATAGATCACGCCGAAATAGCCGGGTACGGACTTTTCAAACAGCTCTACAGCCTCCTGTCCGTCGGCAGCGCGGGTCACCTCCATATCGCTGTTTTCCAGCATACAGCAGGCAATTTCCATATTCAGCTCGTTATCCTCTACGACCAGCGCACGGAGCCCCTTGACGGAAATATCATCCGTTACCTGCACCGCGGGCTTGAGATCATCCTGCCTGCCGATCTTGAACGGCAGCTTGGCCGTGACCGTCGTTCCCGCGCCGGGCTTGCTCTGCAGGGTGATGCTGCCGCCCATTCTGTCAACCAGTTGTTTTACGATGGCCAGGCCCAGACCGGTTCCCTGATAGGTAGAACGGCTCGTCACCTTTTCCTGCGTGAACATATCAAAAGCGTGTGCGGCAAATTCCTCACTCATGCCGATGCCCTGATCCCGGCAGACAAAGGTGACAAGTGCGTGCTCCTCATCCAGCTGTTCTTCGCCGCCCCAAACGGTGATCGTGCTGCCTGCCGGACTGAACTTGATGGCATTGTCCACAACGTTGGAGAGGATCCTGCCGAGGTACACCGGGTTTCCGATTACGAACGGATGCCGGATCTTGTCCTTATCCCATGCAACCTGATACCGAATGTCTTTTTCTGCCGCTTTTTTATGATACGTCCGGTTCAGGTCGCGCAGCACGGCAATCAGGTCAAAGGTCAATTCCTGCTTCTTGAGCTCGCCGCTCTGCAGCTTGTTCATATCCAGCACGTCATTGACAATGCTTACCAGATATTGCAGCGATTCCATCGCCTTGTTGCGGATTTTCTGCTGCATTTCGGGGTCGTCGGCATATTGGTTGGCCATGTTGATCATACCGATGATACCGTTCAGCGGGGTGCGGATGTCATGGCTCATGGTGGCAAGGAACCGCGTTTTCATTTCGGATTCACGCTTGGCTGCTTCTGCGGCAAAGCGCAGGTCCTGCTCGCGGCGTTTTGTGCTGCTGATACTGCGCACCGTGCACAGCACATGGGTCACATTGCCGGCCTCGTCCCGTTTCTTTGCAATGAAACGCAGGGAATCCCAGCTTCCGTCGCACATGCGGTATTCTGTGGAGATATATTCTTCGTTTTTCAGTCTTTCCGCAAGGGTGGGCACATCCAGGAAACGGCGGACCAGATCGCGGTATTCGGGCGCCACAGTGGCATCGCAGAGCTGATACAGCTTCTCCGAGGCACAGCCGTTGTTTCCGGTCAGGCGGTGCGTCTCATCGTCGTTGGAGATTTCCTCAAAAAAGTCGCGCTGCAAATCAATGCGGTAGATGGAGCAATAGTTTTTGGCGATGGCGGAAATGATCTCGTTGTTCAGCCTGGCCTCATCCAGCGCCTGCTGCAATTGGGTCTGGGCCGCCTTTTCCTTTTCCAGAATATCATCTATGTAGCGGAAGGCGAGCAGGATATGGAATACATTCTGTTCGGAATAGATCTTGACTGCCTGCGCCTCAAAATACTGCTGCCCGCTGGCAGTCGGAACACTCTTGTAATGATAGGTTGCCCTGTCCGCCCGTGTGAGAAGTTTTTTCATATTGGCGCAGGTGAACCAGCTTATGAACTCGGGTCTATCCTTTTCGGACACAAAACACTCTGCATACCGATGGGCATACTCGTCAAAATTTGTATAGACCTCCCTCTTTTTGTTCAGTATAACATCTGCGTTGGTGTTTTCGCCCAGCTTCAGCGGAACGAATCCGCCGGTATTCAGCTCAATATCATACACAACCGTAAAATCTATGCACAGCTTATCCAGCAGCTGTTTGTCGCGCTTTTCCTTTTCCAGGGCGTCCTGCAGTTTTTTGTTCTGCACACGCACCCGCAGGGTAAGCGCAGCCAACAGAACAAGCAGCAGCAGCAACTCCACGGCAATCACCAGCGTAGCCATTGGGTGCAGCTGAATCAGCATTTTCAGCGTCATATCCGATACGCTGTAAGATGTGTAGCCGGAGGCGATATTCTCGATGGCTTTGTCCGGCATTGCGTAGATTGCCTTGGTGAGTACGCCCGCCAGCGCATGGCTGATCGAAGGGGCGATGATGATGCGGTACTGGAAGGAGGGCTGATTCAGCAGGGTATAGACAAGACTGCCGCTTGTGTCATCGCTCACAAATTCCTGTGCCATGTAATAGTACACAAACGCGGCATCGGCCCTGCCGTCCTTGACGGCCTGCATGGCATCCTGCCAGGTCGCACAGAGAATCTTTTCGGCATTGGGCGCATAGGCATCCTCCATACTGCCGGTAGAGCTCTGATCCGCCGTGGCCACCGTCTGGATCTCCCCGTCAAAATCGCGGCGGACAACTTTGGCAGATCGTACCGTGATATACGGCGCAGTGACCCCCAGATGATGGGATTCCGCTGTGCCCTCGTCGATGCATGCATCAATGGCAATATCGAAGCTCTCATCCTTCCGCAAGGCGAGATACTCCTCGCGGGTATGGCAGGGAATGAACTGATAGGAAAGACCGGCATACTCTGCCAGCTTTTTAAAATAGTCCGGCAGGATGCCTTTTATCTCACCGTTTTTCATAAAGGAGTACGGCTCTATTGTGGGGTCGCACAGCACGCGGAGCGGCTCGCTTTGGGCGTTATACCAACGGACAAGAGCCTTCTCGTCCTCGGTCAGTTCCGGATCTTTATCATTGACGGAAGTATAGTAGCGGTTGAACAGCGTTGTTTTCCAGTCGCCCTCGGTGGCGTTCATTTCGTCGATGGCAGCGTTGATTTTGGCAAGAAGTGCGGTGTTGCCCTTTTTGACAATGGCATAAATCGGTTCGGAAGCAAATTTCTCAACGACGCGCTCACTCCGGGCATCCCGCATGGAGTTGGATACAAGCGCGTCCACCTGCCCCCCCCCACAGGGCCTTTTCCATGTCGGCGACAAGGTCAAAGTAGACCGGCGTATAGGTAAAACCTTTCTCCTTAGACAGTGTGTCAAAATCGTCGTTGCACAGGTTTCCGTTCAAAAAGCCGACGCGCAGACCGTCATAGGTGGTGTAAACCTGCTCGATGACACTGGTGTTGTCGCTGCGCACCGTCAGCATACATTCGTTGCTGCCGATGGGGCGGGAAAAGTCGAATTTTTCTTCGCGTTCCGGCGTTTTGCGGGTCGCTGTGCCTATGTCGATCTCGCCGTTTTCCAGCATTTGCTGCATATCGCTCCAGCCCTTGTCGTAGCCGATATACTCGTAATCGACGTCCCAATACCGCGCCATCAGGCGGAGAAAATCATAGCCGTAGCCGCTTTTTCTGCCATCCTCGTCCATCATGTGGTAGCCGTCCATCGCAAAAAAGCCGACTCTGACCGTATCCCGCGGGGTCTCTGCGTTGTATTCCGCCCTGGCGGCAAGCGGGTACAGCCCGGCCATGCAGACCAGCACAAGCAAAAACGCGGCTGCTTTGTAAAAGGCGGTTTTTACGCTTGCTGCACGCACCGCGCAGCAACGATGGCTTCTCTGTATACGACTGCTGTACATAAGACTTCCGACTCCCGATTTGTCGTTCCTATTTCTGAGAGCTGTTTTGCATCCGGCTTTTGAATGACCCCTTTGCAAAATACGGCTATGCTTATTATAAGTTTACCATGGGGCACATTTTCAGTCAATAGCTGGTGCAACGCATCGTTTGCATCATTTTACGTTGCGCGGCGCTCCCGGACGGAACGGTTATTCTATATTCAGACTGTCGAAAAACTCTTGCAGGGGCGAGCATTGCTCGCCCGTGCCCGTTTGCCTTGCAAGAAAACTGTCCCGGAAAATTCGCTGCTGCGGTAAGCTGACGGGCGACCAATGGTCGCCCCTACGCACGCGATAAGGCAAGAATGAATTTTTTTGACGGTCTGCCGCCCGCCGGAGGTCTCTGACCTCCCGTTTTATTTGCCAAATTTACCGGATGAAATTCGTCCGCTTGTCATTCTCCGCCACAGGTGCCGCAATGCCCGCCGCCTTGCCGGCCTCGATGCAGCTGAGCATCCACGCCATGTTGCGGCCCAGGTTGCGCATGATCTGCAGGCCCTCCTCGTCGGAGAGAACCTCCTCGGCCTTGCCGCCGTGGACCATCGGCCAGTAGGTAGAGCTGATGAGCGGCATCTCAAAGAACTGCGGCACCTTCTCCATGGCTTCCAGTGCCGTCGTCGTGCCCGCGCGGCGGGCGCTCGTCACGACAGCCGCGGGCTTGTGGCGCAGGTATTTGCCGCCGCTGATGGCCAGCCGGTGCATAAAGCCCAGCATGCTGGCCGCCGCCGTGGCGTAGTGGACCGGCGCGCCGAACACGATGCCGTCGGCCTTCTCGACCAGCGGCAGCACGTCGGCCACAGGGCCGCCGAACACGCATTTGCCCGCCCTGCTGCAGCCGCCGCAGCCCACACAGCCGCCCACCGGCGCAGAGCCGATGTGGAAGATCGTCGTCTCGATGCCCGCCTCGTTCAGCACCTTGGCCATCTCGGTCAGGGCTGCGTTGGTGCAGCCGTTTTTGTGCGGGCTGCCGTTTATCAACAATGCATTCATAGTAAGTACCTCCGTTTTGGATTTGCTCTTATTACCATTGTAGCACGCCTTGCAAGAGATGTGCAAGAGAAAGGCCGTTTCCTATGCCTAACACCTGTGTCAATTACGAGAAAAAATGCGGCGGCTGCCCGCTGCTGGCGCTGCCCTACCGTGAACAGCTTGCCAAAAAACAGGCCCGCCTGCAGGAGCTGCTGGGCGGGTTTGCCCCGGTCAAGGCCGTGCAGGGCATGGCCGAGCCGCTGCACTACCGCAACAAGGCCATTGCCAGTTTTGCCACCCAGCGCGGCAAACTCGTCTGCGGCCTGTATGCCGAGGGCACTCACAGCGTCCTGCCCGGCGCGGACTGCCTTTTGCAGGAGGAAATTTTGAATAAGACGCTCGCCGCCGTGCTGGACGCCGCCCGCGCCTGCCGCTGGACCGCCTACGATGAGGACCGCGGCACCGGCCTTTTGCGCCATACCGTGCTGCGCAGCTCCGGCGGCGGTAAGGTGCTGGTCACGTTGGTCACGCCCGGCCCCGACCTGCCCGGCAGCAAGAATTTCTGCACGGCTCTGCGCAAAAAAGCGCCTTGGGTCGTCAGCGTCGTGCAGAATATCAACCCCACCCGCTCCAGCGCCGTGCTGGGCAGCCGCGAGAAAACGCTCTGCGGCCCCGGCTTTGTGCTGGATACGCTGTGCGGCACGCAGTTTGCCATTTCGTCCCGCAGTTTTTACCAGGTCAACCGCACACAGACCGAGGTTTTGTACAAGAAAGCGCTGGAGCTTGCCAAGCTGACGGGCCGGGAGACGGTTATTGACGCTTACTGCGGCATCGGCACGATTGGCCTCTGCGCTGCACCGCTGGCCAAACAGGTCATCGGTGTTGAGCGCAACCCCGCCGCCGTGAAGGACGCTGCCGCCAACGCCCGCCGCAACAAAATTGCAAATGCCCGCTTTGTCTGCGCCGACGCCACCGAATGGATGGCCGCCGCGGCAGGGGAGGGCCTGCACCCGGATGTAGTGTTCCTTGACCCGCCCCGCGCGGGCAGTACGCCGGAGTGCATCGCGGCAGTCAACAAAATGAAGCCGCGCCGCGTCGTCTACGTCAGCTGCGACCCCGAGACCCTCGCCCGAGACGTCGCCGCCTTCACCCGCCTCGGCTGGCGCGCCGCCAAGTTCTGCCCGGTAGATCTGTTCCCGCAGACGAAGCATGTGGAGACGGTCTGTTTGCTGGTGGAATAAACAACAAACGTGCATCCCGCCTGCGGCAGTTATACCATAGACGGGATGCACGTTTTCTTATTATTTATCCTTTTCGCTTTCCTCTTCGGCAGGTTTTGTCACGGCGTCGTGCAGAGCCTTGGGAACCGGCAGTCCAAGGTGTACGGCGTTTTCCAAAAGTTTGCGTCCCTCATAATAGCTGTAGCAAAGGATTGAAGTCATCCGTAGCGCGTTTGCACCTTTGATGACCTGTGTGTCCAGTGTGAAAGCAACCCCGACGATCAGGAAAATCATAATTTTTCGAAAAAGATAAGCGGTGCACACTACCTGCGAAAAGTTCTTGTCTGCAAGAGCGCACATGAAGTCTGTAATCGTACTGACGACTACCAAAATCAACAGCGCACGAAGCGGCCCGTCGAACCCACCCAAAAAGTCGGTGACAAATGTGGCTGCATTTTTATACAAAAAGGGAACGTTCATGGGATACCTCTGGACTGTAAAAGGCCCTGCTGTGGTGATCACACTACCTTCTCAGGGAGCGCGGCGGAACTGTTGTTGCTTGCGTTTTTGATGATGTTTTCTACGGATGTGATTTCTTCAGCGGACATGTGGTCGCCCATGACCATATAGGAGATGACCATGCCTGCATTGCGGACGGAATCCTTGCCGGTAATCATCCGCTTGTTTGCGCTGCCAATGACAAGGATGTTAAACCACAGGCTGTTGTCAAACGACCAGTCGACCCGGTTCAGCTTTTCGGTAATCGTTTCCCAGCTCAGATGCTTAGTGTCGGCCAGTGCGGCTACATGCGCCAACGCCATCTGGGTGACGGGTTTCAGCAAGAGGTTACGCTCCCGCAGTGGCTGGATACTTTTGTTCTGAAGTGTCAGCAGCATGTACTCATTGTAAGCGTCTACATTCTGCAAAAGGATTTTCCAGAACGACGCGACATAGTCGTAAGCCTCGTTGACTTTTTCCTGCGGTGGGAGCAGGACATCCTTTTTTATACCGCGCGCTTTCAGGAGTGTTTCGCTGATATTGTACAGGGTGCTTAACGTTGTCAGGTTTTTGCTGCGGGCCGACAATGTGTTGTTTTTGACGTTTACGCGCTCAATATCAGAAATCGGAGCAAGAACCTGCCCCGGTGCAATCAGCTTGCGGGCAATCAGTGCAAACAGATCATCGTCGCTGGTGATGATGTTGTCGCTGCGGCTGGTCTGCTTGGCATACTTATTGATCTTGTTGAAAATTTTACGAATTTTCATCGTGTCGGTGTGCTCGACGAAAATCACGCTGACTTCCTCTTTGGCCAGTTCGGGGTGTGGGACAAGTCGTTCCAAAGCAGGAAAGTTCTTCGTTCCGGCAGGTACCCCCATTGTGCCGCGAATCGCAATTTTCAGGCTCAACAAACGGTGCTGACCATCCAGCGCGATGAGCCGTTCTTTTCCGGGAAGGTTTAGAAAGCCCATATCTGCCAGAGAAATGGCGTATGCCTTGGGGAGACTCGGCACAATGCTTTGCAGCGATTCAAATTCAATCGCCTCCATGCCGGAATAAATATCTATAATGATGCTACCGATGAAACGGTCCGGGTCATTAATGATGTATGGAACAATTTCTTCGACAATACGGCGCATGTCGACTTCGCGCTGCATTTTCTCGTCAACGGTCATGTCTGTCCACTCGGGCAGCTCTTTGGCAATGCCGACACTTTCAATCAATTCTCCCGCCGTCATCTTAGCTATATAATAGGTAGTGCTACCAAGAGTGCCGCGAATGCATCCGATTGTTTTCATAAAACACCATCCATTTATAAAAAACATTACTGTGTATTTATAATACCACCACCTACATTGGCTGTCAATATGTTTTCAAAAACATTTTTTGTCTTGCAAAAACATTTTTTGAGCTTGTTCTTGCGGTTCGAAAGCATCCGTGATACTCTACAATAGAAAGATATTCTACCACTGCTTATAGGGAAATCATCAATGAAACCTCTCCTCCACATCTACGGCGCTTCCGGCTCCGGGACGTCCACGCTGGGGCGATACCTGGCGGAGCAATTTCAGTATGTCTTCCTCGACTCCGACGACTATTTCTGGCTGCCCACTGACCCGAAATTCACGACAAAGCGTCCTATTGAGCAGCGCGTGCCGCTCATACGGCAGGATATTGCCGCCGCAGAAAACGGCGCTGTCCTCTCCGGCTCACTCGTTGGCTGGGGGGATGCTCTCATCCCGGATTTCACGCTGGCGGTGCGCGTTGTGACCGACACGCCCACCCGGCTGGCCCGTATAAAACAACGTGAGTACGCGCGGTTTGGCGCGCGCATCCTGCCGGGCGGCGATATGTACGACCATCACCAGGCATTTTTGCAGTGGGCCGCCGGTTATGATGCCGGTGGGCTTGACACGCGCAGCGCTGTGCTGCATAATGAATGGCAGAAGCAGCTTGCCTGCCCGATCCTGACGGTGGACGGCACTGCGCCCCTGGCCGAGACCGCCGCCCGTGTGGAGGAATTGCTATGCTCTGCAAATTGACCCCCGAAGAAGAAGTGCGTATGCATATACTTTTGAAAGGCATCGCCGATGACCCGAATGCGCTGGAAATGCAAAAATTCATCCAGCACGGCAGCGTGACCACCTACGAGCACTGTCTGCGCGTCACCCGCATCGCGTTCTGGCTCAACATCCATCTGCACGCCCACGCGGACGAGGCCAGTCTGGTAAAGGGTGCGTTCCTGCACGATTTTTACCTGTACGACTGGCATAATTGCAGCAACATCACCCACTGGCACGGCTTTAAGCACGCCCGTATTGCACGCTACAACGCCGAAACCGTGTTTAACCTGACCGACAAGGAAAAGGACATCATCCAGAGCCACATGTGGCCGCTGAACCCCACCGACATGCCCCGCAGCCGCGAGGCCGCGCTTGTCTGCATGGCCGACAAGATGTCGTCGAGCTATGAGACGGTGCTGGAACGGAAGGCAAAAAGAAAGAAATCGTCGCCGTAAAGCTGCGGGCCGGACCTGCCGGCCTCTGCCGTGGGGCGCAGAATGACAGGGGAGGATTTACCCATGCCCGATCAATACACACGCACCCGTGCCCAGCTGGGCACACCCGCACTGGACGTGCTGCGCCGCGCCCATGTAGCCGTTTTTGGCATCGGCGGCGTCGGCGGACAGGCCGTTG
>OIZF01000728.1_pt1 | contig 21781 bp, 21 predicted proteins | sample 1588471 | NCBI WGS metagenome assembly OIZF01 (sample SAMN03283279) | human gut metagenome | biome: human-associated habitat; material: feces | host: Homo sapiens | place: Peru | collected 2012
AATTATTACAAATAATGGTGCGGTTGAAATTACAAAAAAGAAAAAAATTAACAGAAAGTTAATTTTTTTGGTTTTTCTTAATGTTTTTCTTCCACTTAAATTTTATTACTTTTTCCTCTATTACATGTTTCACACAATGTTTGTAAATTTTTCATTCCCGTTTTACCGCCTTTAGAAACCGGAATGATATGTCCTACTTCAAGTTTTACACCATCCTCTTTTCCAATTATGAATTGTCATCATTAAAAAGTCATCAATATTAGAATTTTCTATTTCATTCTTTATTCTAACCGAATAAGAATCAATAAAATCTGACAATACTTCTAAATTATATTTTGAATTGACATTTATGTTTTTTTATATAATTCTGATTTATTTTTTTATTTTTTTAAAATATGTTTTAAATATAAATTATTTATATTTTTTCGATAATAAAATAGACAAAAATAGAAATAAGCAAAATTATCATCATTAATATTATTTGTCAATATGATACTAAAAATTTTAAAATACAACTCAACATAAATAACATTAAAAGTTCAATCGCTTCTTCTTCATCTTGAGTATTTCTATAATATCTTCTTGCCTTACTACCAACTTCTAAAAAAATAAGGACTAGAAAAACTATTAAAGTCTTTACTGGTCCCTTTATATTTTCATTATATCATGTACAATACTTATATGAAACGCAATTCTACATAATTTACATATTTTTACCATTCGATAAATCTACTCCAATATTCATTTGTAGAATTAGAAACACAATTGAAATATTTTTCTAACTGGTTACTAATTACTTTAGCCTTTTCATTAATTGGATTCCCCAGACTATAATAATCTTTTTTTAAAGATCGAGACATCATATCAGAAAATAATACAGCTCTATCTTCTTTATAATTGGATTTACTATAGGCTGACAAAAAATAGGCTGGATTAGAATAATAATATACATATTCATTTGTTTGATTGCCGTATACAAATCCACTCGGATTATAATTATTCATACTATTTTCAAGTTCACCGGCTCCAATAATTGTAGCCAAATAGCAATCTATATAGTGCATAATTTCATGATGAAGTGTATTTTCAAATAAATAACCTTCTGTACTAATCAAAATAATCACTTTATTCACATTTCTGTTATCTGTTAGTCCTGACATAGAACTATTTATATTTTTCACTAAATAAATTGTTAATGATTTCCATCTATTCCTTATTTCATAAAAAAAACTATTTGGATATTTTCCTAAAGCGACATCTATAGTATTTAATATTTTATTAATCTTTTGATCATCATATTGTTTCTCATAACTATTAATATAGTTATCATCTATTTCATCTTTATAACCAACACTTACCCCATACTTTGCTTTGATATTTTTTCTCAATCTATCATTTTCAGCAACAAAAGGACTTTCACTAGAATTCGTTCCGTTATTTTGGTTACTAGTTATATCTTCCTTTTTATTTCCAACATTGCTATTTTCTTCTTTTTTAGGATTTTCCTCTTTTTGTGAAGTATTTTCTTGACTTTTTCCATTTTCTTCTTTTTTTGAAGTATCACTTTCTATATTATTTTTTGTCTCCTTAGTACTGGATTTTCCAGCATTCTTTTTTACTTTCTTTTCATTCTCACTCTTAGAATTTTCTTGTTTTATATTTTGAACTTTTTCTGGAGTGTCATCTTTAATACCTTCCTCATTAGAAATTTCTTGCTCTTTTTGTTTATCATCTTCATCCAAAACTTTGTCATCATCTTTTAAATTATCTTTTGATTTTTTTTCATCTTGATCTTCACGAATAAAATTATTTTGAATTCCTAGATTAGAACCATTTTTTACTTTCACAAAACTCAGGTAGCATTTGACACAAATTAATAATAAAACAATCATTATAAGTAGAATAATGAACACTTTTTTCACATTTTTCTTCATTGTAATCCCTCATTTCTATATTACAAGTTCATCATTTTAATGACTCAGAACTATCTTCTATATTCTTCGTTATTCCTTTACCTGTATTAGGATGATAATGAGAATAAATAGAATCGAGACTAAATAATAAAATCAAAATCACTATTATAATTATTTTTACCTTTTGATTGATTTTATTAAATAAATCATCTAGTAGTGGAGCAATAATATAGGTAAAAATACAACCACCTAATCCAAATACTAACAACCCTTCTAAACAGATTCTTCCATCTAAATTTAAAAAGTAACCACTATAATCCCACCACTTCATACCTTTAAAAGTCTCTAAATACCATGCTGTTGAATATTCCACTATTCCACAGATTGAAAAAGATAAAAGAAATAAAAGCCATGGTTTATCTCTAAATTTCTTAAACAAAATAATAATTAAAATACAGCCCCAACCATAAATTGGTAACCAAGGCCCAAACATTGTTCCACGATTTACAAATGTACCAGAATTAAATAGATGCAAAGAAACTTCCCATAACCAGCCAATCATAGATCCGGTAAAGAAAAACAAAATAAGATGCGTTAAAGTATAGTCATGATGATAATTTATATTTAACCACTTACGCCTTTTTACTTCTGGAATAAAATATTTTTTACTTGGATATGTTTTTAAGTTGGAATCTCCATCTAAATAAAGATCTTTTAAATATGCTTTATTATTTTTAACGTTTTGATTTCTAAGTTCCATATAAAATTCTGCATATATAGATTCTTTATAAGGATTAAAATAAAAAATATTGGATAATCCTAAAGTCAGTCCACCTAAAATATACCATACAATTAAACTAATATCTAATTTAAATAACTCAAATTTATGACCTTTCATCATTTTATTAGAAAGTTTAAAGCAATCTTTTGAAGTCAGTTCTGGATTTTCTGCTAATAAATATGGAATCATACTGTATTCATAATGCTTTATAAATCCGCCAATAATTGTAAGATCCCAAAGGAAAGAAAAAATGGCTTTTTTTAACATAATAATAGCGACATTTTTAGTTTGTTTTACACGATAAACAAATAAAATTTTATCCACTGAAGTTTCATCGTATTTGCGTTGTTCTAAAAAGTATCGATTTTTTCCAATTACTAAAATATTCTGAACAAAAAGATAAAATAATATATGAATTATAATACCAATTAGAATTGTAATTAAGATTGGAACAGAATTATTGAATAAAAACTGATTAAAAGCATTTAAAATGCCAATTACAATAGATCCAGTTCCAGTAATTTGATTGAAAAAAACAGATAACACTCCTCTAGTTGGCTTATAACTAGAGATATTTTCTACTACATTTGAAATTTTTGTTTTATGTATTAAAGTTTCAACAACATTAAAATTATTCGTTCCTTTAAAATCATTTGTAATATTTACTACTTGTTCACTTTCTTTGATATTATCAATTGTATTATATTTATACCCACCACTTAGAACAGTAGTTACTATAAAACAAACAATAATACTTCTCCATAGATGGCCCTTTAAATTTTTTTCTGCTCTTTTTTTTAGTTCTATTAATTTCATATATCTTACACCTATTATCCATTATAACATAAAAGACTCTCCAATTAGAGAATCTTTTTCATTTAATTATTCACATGATGTCTAGTAGGATACGTATCTTGCGTAATTGCTTTAAATATATAGCCGTGACTTTTTCCATACTGAATAATATCACGGATCGCATTTAATGTCTTATAATTACTTTCAAAATCATGCAATAATACTACATTATTTTTATATACTAAGTTATTTACTACATTGTTATATACTTGAGATGCCGTTCTCGCTCCTCCTGCGTCTTCACTAGATACATTCCAATCAAAATAAATAAATCCTCTATTTAATACTTCTTTTGATAAAATACTCATAATTCCTGGAGAATATTTACGACTTACAGTATTAGAGCTTCCTCCTGGAAATCGAATAATATTTGGTTTTATTCCAATAATACCAGAAACTTTGTTTTGAATAGATGTTAAATCATTGAAATAATTATCCACAGAACTATATACATAACTATACTCATGAGTATAACTATGAAGTGCTACAGTATGACCTTCGTCATATTCTTGTTTGATTAAATAATTTAGTGAGTCACTATGATTAATGACAAAGAATGTTGCTTTCACATTTTCTTCTTTTAATATTTGAAGTAAACTAGGTGTAATTGTACTACTTGGTCCATCATCAAATGTTAAATAAATGACTTTGCCTACTCCATTTAAATTAGGAGAATTATACGGATTTACAACGATTACTGTTCTTGTAATTGTTGTTTTATTTTCTGAATCATCTGTAGCAGTATAGGAAACTGTATATTGCCCTGCTACGTTAGTATTGACATTACTTTCAATGGCTATCTTATTTTGAATATCTTGATCACAGTTATCTGTTACTGTTACCCCTAATTCATTATAAGCATCTCCTACATTTAAAACGATTGACTCTTCTCCATTTAAAACTAATTTTGGTGCTTCTATGTCACCTTTAATAATTTTTCTAGTTACTTTTTGACTATTTCCAGAAGAATCTTTTACACTATAAAGAATACTATCATTCTGTTTTGTTATTATTACATTTGAGGTGATGTCTCCATCATAATTATCTATTGCCTGATATCCCTCTTCTATGTAATCCTTTGATGGGCAAGCATAATTATTACCAGATAATGTAATTACAGGCTTTTCCTGATCAACAACATCAATCGTTCGAGTTGCCTTTGTTTTTAATTTACCATTTTTTAATGTATAAGTTATTTTATAAGTACCCACTTTTTTATTGTTGAGATTACTTTCAACTTTTACTTGATTTTTTTTATCTTGTAACAGGAAAGTTGCTTGATATCCAGGTTCTTTATATTTTTCTTCCAGTTTTATTGTGATATGTTTTTTTCCTTTTAAAGAAATATTTGGCATTAATAATATAAAAGGGACACTAATTACATAAATTAATAAAATAACGATTAAATTCACTTTTGCATTTTTATTCATAACAATAACTCCAACCTTAATTCCACATTACTATTTTATACATTTTCAGCATATTATATTCAATTTGTTCTTATTTTAACATAAAACTAATAAATCTTCAATGTATAATAAAAACAAGCATTAGCTTGCCTTTATTTTATTTATATAATTATTAATGCTTACATACCATGTTGGGTTTGCTGCATATTTGGAATTGATTGTTTCAGCAGTAGTTAATCCTACTGAATAATAATTACGATACAAATTACTCATAAAGCTTGAAATTCCTTCTTCTAATGAAGAAAACTGTTGATAAGCACCACCCCAGCATCCTGGAGCACCTTTTTGTCCACCAACATTATAACATTGATTTACAAGTTCACTACAATTCCATGAACATCCTGTTTCATGTAATACAATTGCAACGGCTAAATAAGGATCTATGCCATATTCTATTGCATAGTTTGCGAATATTTCACCAGTTCCTGATAAGGTTGAATTCAAATTACGATTTAATTTGTTCACTAATTCTTCTTTGGTTAGACCATCAAAAGCGATAACGGGTTCTACTTCTTGTTCTTCTATGTTTTCATCAACTTCATTAGTAGAATTTTCTACTTCTTGTTGTGGAGCAACTTCTACTTCTTCTTGTACAATTTCTTCCTGTACATCCTCTTCTTTTGTTTCCACTTTTGTTTCTAATTTTGTTGTATCTTTTAGAAGAATGTTATTTGATAGTAAAACTTCATTTCCATTTTTACTGGTCTCTATTTCTGAATTTGTATTATTCTTTATTGAAACAATCAGTCCTATTATAAATGTTGAGATTACTGTAATTACCGCAATAATCTTCAGCTCTGTTTTCAATTTTTCACCTCTTTGAATTTTTTGACGAAAACAATATAGATGTTACCACAGTATGCATTTGATGTCAAATTTACATTATTATTATGAACTTAAAAAGAGGTTTTATTCTTATTAATGAGGAGAAAACATATTCGTAAACTCGGATGGAATTTTACTTTCTAAATGAATGATTTGATGGGTAATTGGGTGTTCAAATTCTAGAGTATTAGCATGTAATCCAAGTCTCTTTAAAGGATTCGTTTTTGCTTCATATTTTTTATCTCCAATAATAGGATGTCCCATTTCTTTCATGTGAACACGAATTTGGTTCTTTTTTCCAGTTTTTATTTCTATTTCTAGTAAGCTATATGCCTTATTTGTTTTTAATCTTTTATATTTTGTAATGGCTAATGTTCCTTTTTTGGAAGAAGTAGAATGTACCATTAGATTTTTTTCTTCTGTTAAATAAGATTGGATGGTATCTTCTCTTTTTTCTACTACCCCCTCCACTACAGCAATATACTTTCTCAAAACATGATTCCAATTGTTTTGAAGTTGTTCTTTTATTTTTTGTGTTTTTGCGAATAATAATAATCCACTCGTATCTTTATCCAAACGATGAACAATAAATACTTTGTTATTTTTATTTTTTGTTCTTTCATACATGATTACTTGATGAAACATTGTTTTTTCTTTTTCGTTTTGAGTTGCTATAGTAAGTAAATTAGCAGGTTTATCCACTACAATAATAAATTTATCTTCATATATAATTTTTATTTTCTTTTTCATAAGTCACCTATTTTATTATAACAAATACAAAGAAAAAAAGCCACTTTGGGCTTATTTTATTTCGATATATTTTTTATCTTCGACTTGTTCTTTTTTAGGTACTGTAACTTTTAAAATACCGTTTTTAAATTCAGCATTGATTTCGTCTGTATTGAAATCTCCTAAATAGAAAGATCTTTCAAATTTTCCATATGTTCTTTCACGACGTAGATAATTTTTTTCTTCATCATTTTCTTCTGCTTCTTTTTCAGCGGTTACTGTGATATAACCATCTTTTGCTTCGATTTTTATATCTTTTTTATCGAAACCTGGAATGTCCATCTCGATATGATAATCGCCACCTTTTTCATAAATATCACACTTCATTTTACCAGCATCTTTTGTTGGAACAAAGTCATCAAAAAAGTCATCTAAATAAAATTTTCTTGGGATTAAATTCATATCCACACTTCCTTTCACAATTATCATTATACTCTTTTTTTAGCACTTGTCAAGTTTGAGTGCTAATATTTTATTAATTTATGTAATTTTTTTTAAATTATACATTTTTGTTAAAAAGTTATATAATTTTTATGGTGGTATCAATGGAACAAATAAGAAAATTGGAGTCAATGATTCATGAATGTAATCATATTGTATTTTTCGGTGGAGCTGGGGTTTCAACAGAAAGTGGAATTCCAGATTTTAGGAGTAAAGATGGTCTATATCATATGAAATATGAATTTCCACCAGAAACAATTTTAAGTCATTCTTTCTTTTTCAATAATACAGATGATTTTTTTAAATTTTACCGAGAAAAAATGAACTCTTTAAATGCAAAACCTAATATTTGTCATGAATTTTTAACAAAGTTAGAAAAGTCGGGAAAATTAGAATCTATTATTACTCAAAATATTGATGGATTACACCAAAAAGCAGGAAGTAAAAAAGTTCTCGAGTTACATGGTAGTATCTATCACAATTATTGTATGAAATGTCATCAAGAATATTCAGCTGATTATGTATTTTGTGAAAGTGGGATTCCTATTTGTAAATGTGGTGGGATTATTAAGCCTAGTGTTGTCCTATATGAAGAGCCTTTAGATTCTAATGTAATAGAAAAAAGTATCTCAGCCATAGAAAAAGCAGATTTATTAATCGTTGCAGGAACTTCTCTAACAGTTTATCCTGCTAATAGTTTTATCCATTATTTTCATGGAAAGTACTTAGTAGTAATTAATAAAGAAAAAATTCAATATACTATAAGAACAGACTTAATGATTCAAAAAAATTTAGGCGATGTTTTTAGCAAAATAAAATTGTAGGTAATCTACAATTTTTTTAATGTACCATCTAAAATTGAATACAAATATATATTTACCTTTTTGTCGGTAATAGTTTGAATATAGTCTTGATATCCCATTAATTGTTTTATATATGCTTCATCTTCTATATTTTTTAACTTATAATCTACAATTGAAAATGAATTAGGATATTCTAGTAACAAATCAATCACTCCGTGATAAATCGTGGTTTCTTTTTCATAGATAAACTCATATTCTTGATAAATATGAATGACATCTTTAAAAATACCTGTACTTATTATTTTTTGAACTAACGATTGTTCAAATTTGGTAAGTCCTGTAAAATTGGAGTCTAAGAAATTGATTTCTTCAAAAATTTGATGAATCTTAGTACCATATTCCATTTTTTCTATTTCTTCTTTAGAAAGTAAATGATGAATTTTTTTTGAAAAATGATCTTCCTTTATTTTTTCTATCATAGGATGATATTCTTCCACTTTTAATACTTCATCTGTTTTTTCAATTAAATTTTCATAATTTGTTGTCTTTATAAAATTATAATTTTTTGTCAACCCTATTTTCGTTAACTCAACAGGTTGAATAAATTCTAATATTTTAGGAATAATAGAATTTAAAATATCCAAAAAAGAGCGATATTTCAATTTGAAATAATCTGGTACAGGAGTAATGATATTCGATTGTTCAAGATTTAACGATGTTATTAAAATCATTTTTTCTTTGGCTCTTGTCAAGGCAACATAAAATAATCTAATTTTTTCGGATATTTCTTCTTCTAAATACTTATTTTTTAATAATTCTTTATAAAAAATACTACGAATTCCTTGGTGAATATAAGGAGCGATAATACCAAATTCTGTATCAAATACAAAATGTTCTTTTAACTCACTGATATTAAATTTCGCATATAAACCACTATAATAACAAATATGATATTCTAGTCCTTTTGATTTATGAATGGTCATAATTTTAACCCCTTCGTCTTCTTTTTTAGAAGCAAAGGTAATATCGTATTTTTTCTCTGTAATGCTATCTAGATAAGTAGAAAAATCATAAACTGTATACCCCATTTTAGTAAGGTCATCGGCAATATCTACTAAATAGTCTAAAACTACTAAATGTTTTTCAATATTTCCAACTTTAATTATATTTTCATAAATTTTAAATTTATCAATAATTTCTAATATTAATTCTTTTGGAGTCATATCAAAATAAGAAATCTCACGAATTTTCTTCATTAATTCGGATTCTTCGTAATTTTTTTCAACACAATAATGAAATATTGTGGCATCATTTTCTGCAAATAAGTAACTTCTTAATACACTTACAAAAGAATATTCAAAATCTACATTGATTTGTTTACTTAAAATTAAGTGAAGTATATTTTTTATCACTTTAATGTCTACACTGTCTGTTATGGATTCATCTTTATAAATGCTAAGAGGAATATTTAAATATTCAAATATTTTTTTATATAACAGAAAGTTAGTTGATCGGTCCATTAATATAACAATATCACTATATTTTAAATCTCGAACTTCTTCCTTATCCTTATCAAATACTTGATATTTATTTTTTATTTTTTCCTTAATATCAGAAGCAATTGTGAAAATTTCAACTTCCTCTTTTTTATATTCAAAGTTTTTATCTAAATTATAATTTAAAATTTCTAAATGATTAGAATGTTCTAGGAATCCTTTTTCATTGTAAGTTAAATTTCCAAATATCATTCTATGACTTTTTGAATAATCCGCTCCACCTATTTTTTGATTCATTATTTCATCAAAAATTAAATTAATATCAGATAATACTTCTTCTCTTGAACGAAAATTTTTATTTAAATCAATTTTAATGCCACCATTTTTATCTTTATAATGATCATATTTTTCTTTAAATAAATTTGGATTTGCATTTCTAAAACGATAAATAGATTGTTTGATATCTCCAACCATGTAAACATTATTATTTTCAATTAAAGAAATAAAAATATCCTGTAAATCACTAGTATCTTGATATTCATCAATCATGATTTCTTTCAAAGAAAATTGAATGGATTTTCTAACATCTATATTTGATTCTAAAATTGAGATTGCCATTTTCGCTATATCATTAAACTCATATAAATTGTTTTTGCTTTTATAATTTTGTAATTTTTGATCAAATTGTTGAATGACTTTAATCATAGCTGATATATATTCTTTAGTACTGAAAATAGAATTTATTAATTCTTCTTCATCTTCCCATTCTGTCAAACTTGTTAGTTCTTTTAAAGAGGCAGATATTCTTTCCTTGATTTTTTTCGCTTCTTCTTCACTATTTTTAGGCAAGTTAGGAAGTGAAATAATATTTTGTTTAATATCTTTGTAATTCTTAGACAAAAATAATTCTTCTAGTGAGTCTTGAACTTTTTTAAAATAATCATCCTCTACATATTCTTCTAATTCATGATAATCATTCATAATGATTTCTATTTTTCGAAATAACAATTCTTCAAATTCTTTTATTTTCTTATCAATAAATTGCTTTGTATAGTAAGTATCTAAATAATTTTTTAAATACTCATCTTTATGAACAATCATATCTAATTTTTGATTAATGGTTAAAATTGTTTTTTTTATTTCTGTATCATCTTTTGTACAAAAGTCATCCATTAATTTTAGAAAAGAGGAATCTTTTTTTTCATAAAATTCTTCGAATACTTCGTTTAAAAATTCTTCTTTTTTTAAACGGACAATACTATCGTTAATAATAGAAATATTTTTTCCTATTCCTAGTAAATAATGATATTTTTTCACAATAGATAAAGCATAGGAATCAAATGTTGTAATGTACGCAGAATCAATTTTATTTAGTTCTTCTATTAATGTTGGCTCTTTTTTTATTTTTTTTCGAATTCTTTCTTTCATCTCAGCGGCTGCCGCTTTTGTAAATGTTAAAATTAATAATTCATTAATATGAGTTCCGGTTTTTAATTTTTGAATTACTCTTTCACTCAATACGGCCGTTTTTCCACTTCCAGCTCCTGCACTTACTATAATATTGGCTCCTGATGTATAAATTGCTTCTTCTTGCTCTTTCGTCCAATTTGGCATGTTATTCACCTCCTAAAAAATCATGGTAATCCTGTTCTTTTAAATAAACAGTATCTTCTTCTTTTTTATAACAAATATCCTGGAATGTACAAAATTCACATCCAACAAGATTTTGTCCTATTTTTTTAGGATTAATAGTAAAATTTAAATCTAATATGTTGTTGGTTGTTTCTTCTATTTTCGTTTTTGTTAAGGCTTCTAAATTGTCTATTTGCTTGTCATTTAATACCTTTGTATAAGCATAAAATCCTTTGGAAGACAATTTCATTCCTTTTATCATGGAACTATCTGAATAATTACTATCAAATTGTTTTAGTATTTCTATGTTATCATTGCTATATCCATCTAATCGATAAAGTTTCTTTTTTGCAGATTCATAATTTTCTTTTTGATATGGCAATTTATTATGAACTATTTTTTGTAAATAAAATCCTGCTACTTTTACATTTTTCAATTTTGAATGTTTTGTCAAATACAAATAAATTGGTAATTGCATTTCTATTCCATAAATGGAGTTATTTAGATTAATCTCAGGTGTTCCTGTTTTGTAATCAATAATAGCAACAACTGTCTGACCATTTTCTTCATGGTATTTTAATTTATCGACAATTCCCATAAATGTCACTTTCATATGATGATTTTGATTGATAAATATTTTTTGTTCATACAAAGCATCTTTTAATTTTGTTGTTTGATCTTGCTCTTTAATGATGTCAATGGTATATTTTAAATCCTGCTTTAATTTTTCTAGAAAAAAAGTTTCTTTATTGGTTAATTCCTTTTCTTTTAAATACTGATTAAATTCTTTTTCAAAATCAAAGTTATCTGTAAATGCTATTGATAGAATATAATGGAACAAATTACCTATTAATGTCATGAATGTTTCTTCATATTTATTTAATTTTAAAAGGTTCGCAACATAGTATCGAAAACTACATCTATTATAGTTATCGAGGCTAGAATACGATAATAACAATTTATCATTAGTATATTTTTGAAAGTCTTCTTTTAAGATGGTGTGATATTTATTATCAAATGTTAGATAAGGAATATTAGATAAATTATGATAAAGTAAATTTAAGGAAGAATCTTTTTCATTAAATTTAATGAAATTATCTAATTTTTTTGCAAGCATTATTTTGTTATAAAGATTAGAATAGTTATATTTTTGAATATCTGGTTTTATTATTTTTAATTTTAATTCTTCTATTAATGAAGAAGGATAATATTCTTCTGAATAAGATTTTAATTTATAGGATAGAAAAAGATGTTTTGTATTTTGAATTAATTTTATTATTTTATTTTTTTCTATTTTATTTTTTTGTTCTGATGTAAAAATCCCTTTTTCTTGTTTCAAAATATCACTTAAAAAGTCCTCATCTTTATGAATAACTGGAACTATTCCTTGATTAAATCCTAATAAAAAATAATAGTTTTCATTTTGCACTTCATCGATTTCTACTATCTGAACTGCATTTTTTTCTTGTGGAGAGGAAATTGTTGCTTGTTTTAACTCTTGTTCGATAATTTCTATCAAAATATCTTTATTTTCACAATCCATAAATGGATTACAAATATCTATGACATGATTATAGATTTCTTTGTTTACTATATTTTCTAAAGATTCCTCTATACTTTTTTCTTTTATATTTTTTAAAAATTGTTGTACTTCTATTAATCCATAGAGACTCTTCTCTTCTTTTATACAGACTGGTATATGATAAAGAAAACTATACCTTCTAATCATATTTTGATATTCTTCTGGATATTTGATAATGCCTATTTTTTGAATTGGAACTGTTTTTAATAGTTCTTCTATTTGAATAAACATATTATTTACTTCTTCTTCTAGAGTATCTAGTTCAAAAACATTTGGATTATTTATTCCAGTTTCTTCTATTAATTTTAGGCAATTATATTTTTCTATTTCTTTTTGAAGATATGAATCAACTTCTTCTAACAATACAATTCTTTCAATATTTTTTGAAAATAAAGGGTTTTTTTCTATTAGATCGTTTTGTTCTAATTCTTGATGAATAGAATCTATCCAAAGAAAGTTTTTTAAATATACTTTTGCTACATCATAAGCATAGTGGTATTTTTCCATAAGATAATAAATTGCTTTATTTTTTGGTTTTCCAAAATAATGATGATTAAATTCTTCTTTGGTCATTAGTTTTAAGTGAATCATTTTTTTTTGTTGAAATAATTCTTTTAATATTTTGGTTTTATATTCTGTTATTACTATATCATTATTTTTTAATTGTTCTATCATTTTATCACTATCTTTCATCATTCATTGTATCATAAATTATTCCCTTATAATAATTTAACTTTGTTGTTCTAAGATTTATATAATAATTTATTTAATTTTCATTATTATGTGGTAATTACTCTATGTAATGACTTCATGTTAATTGGTGCGATATTATCGATACTTTTCCTTTAAAAAATACGCATAATTGTCCTGTAATAAACCAGAAAGCCCTTAAATGAGAACTACTATAACACTTAAGAAGGTTAAATTTTTGTCGATAAAAAAAAGAAAAAATCTAAACTGATTTTTCTTTTTTGACGGTGTATTTTTTCTAATTCTTCTATATAATCTTTTTTTAATTCATTTTCCATAAAACTATTTAATTATTCATTTTATTTTTCCTTATCTATATATTTTTGAATTTCTTTTTGATTTTTTAATATCTCGTCTATTTTATTGTGTAATTCTTCAATGATTAATTCACTTTTTACATCTGTATAGTAATCATTTTGATTTCTCATGCTATCTTTTTTGGATTGACGATTTTGACTCATCATTATAATTGGGGCTTGAAAAGCTGCAAGACAAGATAGTAATAAATTTAATAAAATAAATGGGTAAGGATCTATCGCATTTTTCTTTAAAAGAATTGTATTTAATATAATCCAAAATGCTAAAAACAATCCAAATAAAAGAATAAATGTCCAACTACCGGCGATTGCTGAAAATTTATCGGCTAATTTTTCTCCAAATGTCAAATTGGATTCTTCTTGTTTTTCCACATCAACTGCAATTGGTTTATCCACTAATAAATCTAATAATTCATCCTCTTCTTGTTTTGTGATTTTCTGTTTTAATAAGATATTAACAATTTCTTTTCTTGTTTTATTTTTTTCCATTTTTACACCTCTATACTTTATATAAATTTTCAATCTAATAATTAGATACCTTTATTATATCACAAAAAAGAGGATTATTTTTTCCTCTTAATCTTTGAGCAAAACATTTTTAAAAATAACCAAATAGTAAAAATGATAGCCAAAATAATATAAACATAAAATATAAAAGGAAGATTACCTTTATTCATCACAGTCATTATACTAATTCCGATAATAAAATCAAGATCTAAAATTGTTATAATTGCTTGATGAAATATATCTTCAATACGATTCATTTGATTTTTTGAATCATTTAATTCTATTTGAAACCTAAGTTCTCCATTATTTACGCCCTTTAATAAAGTCAATGCTTCATTAGGGATGGAACAAAGTGAGTTACTATTTTGTAATAATTTTAAAGCTTTTTTTCTATATATTCTTTTGCTACATCTTTGTTTTCTACAACAACTGTAACGTTTTCTTTAATTTTTTGTTCTATATTGTGTTTTAATTCTTCATTAGCAACTTTTCCTTCTTCATAAATTTTTGTTACTTTTTTCAATTTTTTAATTCTTTTGCTTTATCGGTAGTAAGAGACATTGCTCCTAATCCCATTAACATAATATTTTTTAATTCTTCTTTCATATGATCCTCCTTGTACATTTTTATTATGTCATTTTGATATTATTTTTTCAATAATGACCTATAGTCATTTACATTTATTTAACAAAAAATAAGTATTTGAAATACTTACTTTATAAATTTATTTTTTGCTTGATCAATTTTTGTTTGTTCAATTTGTTCTAATGTATACCAGCCTTTTTGTTCCATAAATTTAAATATTTCATTTTGTATATCTAAAGTTTCATTTAAAATATTACGAAATGTTGTATGGATATTTGGTGTAGAAGATTCTATGCTTCCATGAAATAAAATATCCGATACCTCTTTTGTCACTGTTAAAAGTGTATTCATAATTAATTTTGATTCCATATTTTCTCCTTTCTATATCATCAAAAGCTGGCTCATCATACTATAATGATTTTGATATTTATTTTCTAAATAGATAATAAAGTTTTTAATTTCTTCCTCTTTCAAATCATTTGTAAACTCACTACATAATTTTTCTAAATCTTGTTCATGTGATAGAACATCTTCAATATAAAGTAATTCTTTTCCTGTCATTTTTTCACCCATTTTTATTATGATATAGTTTTATTTTTTTATTCAAAAAAAACTATAACTTATCTGGGTTATAGTTATTTACATGTTTTTTTAATTCATTCATTTTTTCATCTAAGGCTTCAATATCCAAAGAACAATGATACATTTCTTTTTTTACCTCTTCTGGAATTTCTTCAAATTTATATTGTATTTTATGATCTAAACTTGCCCAAAAGTCCATTGCGATTGTACGAATTTGAATTTCAGCATCAATATATTCTGTTTTATTATCTACGAAAATTGGAACTTCAATAATCAAGTGATAACTAATGTATCCTGTATCTTTTGGATTTGCTATATAATCTTTTTCTTCTTTGATCTTGAATTGATTTGATTTTTTTATTAAATCTACAACTTCATAAACATCTGTTAAAAAAGAACAAACGATACGAACTCCTATCATATCATGAACATGCTTTCTTAAATTATCTACAGTAATTTCGTAATTTTTTCTTTCTAGTTTTTTGATTGCACTATCTTGACTTTTAATTCGAGATTTGACATGTTCCACAGGATTGTATTTTGTTTTAAATACATGACCTTTAATTAATATATCTAATTCTGTCTCTAACATTTCTAGAGCAAATTCATATTTTAAAAGAGTTTCTTCTAATAATTGTTGTTCTCCAGGTTTAAATTTTTCCACAATATCACCATCCTTAACGGTATATGTATTTTAACACTGATTTTTATTTCGCGCAAATTTTAAATAGAGCCATTATTTTGACTCTATTTTAAAGGTATAATCGGTATCATAATCTATGATAACTTTATTTCCATATTTTAATTCATCATTAATAATCATCTTAGATAGTTCTGTTTCTACAATGTGACTTACAAGTCTTTTTAATGGACGTGCACCATAGTTTACATCAAATCCTTGATCGATCATATTTTTTCTAGCAGAATCTGTTAATTCTATATGGATATTTAAATCTATTAATCTTTTTTCAATATCATGAATAATTTTATCTAGAATTTTAGAAATACTATCTTTATTTAATGGATTAAATACAATAATTTCATCTACACGATTAATAAATTCTGGGCGGAAAAATTTCTTTAGTTCTGGCATTACTTGATCTGTATTACCATCTAATATATATTCGCTTCCTAAGTTTGAAGTCATAATAATGATTGTGTTTTTGAAATCAACAGTACGACCATTAGAATCTGTAATTCTACCATCATCTAATATCTGAAGTAATAAGTTTAGTACTTCTGGATGTGCTTTTTCGATTTCATCAAATAATACTATACTATAAGGATTTCTTCTAACAGCTTCCGTTAATTGTCCTCCTTCATCGTATCCAACATATCCTGGAGGAGAACCTATCAATCTGGAAGTAGAGAATTTTTCCATATATTCACTCATATCAATACGAATCATATGTTTTTCATCATCGAATAGTTCATAAGCAAGTGTTTTAGCAATTTCTGTTTTTCCCACACCTGTTGGTCCTAAGAATATAAAGGAACCAATTGGACGATTTGGATCTTTAATTCCACTTCTTGATTTTAGAATTGCTTCACTTACTAATTTTAAAGCTTCATCTTGACCAATTACTCGTTTTTTCATGTTATCTTCAAGATGAAGAAGTTTTTCTTTTTCACTACTCATTAATTTTGAAATTGGAATATTCGTCCATCTAGAAATAACAGATGCAATATCATTTGGAGTAACTGTATCACTTAAGATTTTATTTTTTTCTTTGTTATTTAATTCTTGTAGTTCACGTTCTAGTTTTGGAATTTCGCCATGTCTTAAGATTGCGGCTTTTTCTAGATTATATTCATTTTCTGCTTGTTCTAGATCAAAATTAGCCTTTTCTAGTTCTTTTTTCTTAGATTTGATTTGATTGTTAATTTGTTTTTCTTGATTCCAAGAATCTGTTAATTCTTTTTCTTCTTTGGTCAACTTTTCTAATTCTTCGTTAATTTTTTCCATTCTTTTCTTTGACAATTCATCTTTTTCTTTTTTGATTGCCTGTTTTTCGATTTGAAGACGCATTATTTTTCTGGTTAATGTATCAAGGTTTGTTGGAACGGAATCCATTTGAACACGAATAGTTGCACAAGCCTCATCCACCAAATCAATTGCTTTATCAGGTAAGAAACGATCTGTTATATAACGATTTGACAAAGTTGCTGCGGAAATTAATGCTTTATCTTGAATGGTAACTCCATGATGAATTTCAAATCTTTGTTTTAATCCTCTTAATATAGTGATTGTATCTTCAACTGTTGGTTCACTTACTATAATTTTTTGGAAACGTCTTTCTAGGGCTCCATCTTTTTCAATATATTTACGATATTCATTTAATGTAGTAGCACCAATGACATGAATTTCACCTCTTGCTAACATTGGCTTTAATATATTTGATGTGTCCATTGCACCTTCCATATTACCAGAACCTACAATTGTATGAATTTCATCGATAAACATAATGATATTACCTTCAGATTTTTTAATTTCGTTTAAGACATTTTTTAGCCTTTCCTCAAATTCTCCACGGTATTTTGCTCCTGCTATCAAGGAAGCCATATCTAATTCCCAAATAGTTTTATTTTTTAAGCTACTTGGAACATCACCTTTTACTATTCTTAAAGCAAGGCCTTCGATAATAGCTGTTTTACCGACACCTGGTTCACCAATTAATACTGGATTATTTTTGGTTTTTCTAGATAAAACTCTAGTGATTCCTCTAATTTCTTCATCACGACCAATTACAGGATCAATTTTACCCTTTTTTACCTCTTCGATGATATTACGTCCATATTTTTCAAGGACATTTTCTTCTTTTTCATTTGTATTAAACATATCATCACCTCTTTCTAATTCTGTATTATACTCTTAAATTAGCACTTGTCAAGTAAGAGTGCTAAAATATGACAAATTTTATAAAAAAACTAATCATTATTGATTAGCTTATCTAATTCCTTTTCTAGAATTCGTTTGAATATAGGAATTTATTTGTTCTTCTACTTCAGAACTGACTTCTAAATTACGATTATATTTTTCAACTGTTGATAAATCGATTGTTTGATTTCTGTTACTGATCGTATAATACATATTCAAATCATTATCAGTTTTTTTTACTCCGATTCCTAATATTAAATAATTATTTTCAAATATTTTTTTATATAAAATTCTAATTTGATCACTTCTTAGTTCTCGGACTTCTTTTAATCGATTGTTTCCTCCGAATCCAGAGCTTTCTCTTGGATTTAACTGATTTGTTTTTAATTTATCTAGAAGATTTTTAACCCTTTCTAAATATTCTTTTGGGATATCTTTCAAATCCTTTTCTAAATAAGATTCTCTTCCATTTGGTGGAAAAGCATAAAATAAGTTGTTTATACTTTCCTGTTCTATAATTAATTGTTGATTATTATTTTTATAGTATTGTATTTCATTATCAAAATAATAAAATATTTTTTCATATTTTTTCTTCATTTCATTGTATTCTGCAATTACTACATTTCTGAGTACTTCATCATCATAGATATCTTTTTCTATAATGGATTGTTTACATCCTTGTAACACTGAAATCATTTTATTTAATATTTTTTTAAAAATATATTCAAATTCTTCTAAATCAATTGTTTGATCTTTTAAAGTTGGAAAGAAATTATATAACTGTGTCACATCATCAACTGACATAATCATTTGGTAATAGGAATCTATCATTGGAGTTACTCTACTTTTAAAATCAAATGACTCTAAGCTTGTGAAATCATATAATTCTATATTTTCGTTAATCATATTCAGAATTGTATCTTTACTTTTTAATCCTTGTTGTTGATTATTATGATTTTTAATTTGTTCTAATATTTGAATTTGATTTTTTGATGAAAAAAATTCATTATCCATTATTTCTTCTATTAATTGAATTTGGTTATTGTTGATACTATTGTTATATTTAAAATTAGACAAAATTTTCCTATAATCAGTAATCCTTACTTGATTTTTTCTGATATAACTCTCTAATTTTTCTTTTTTAGTATTTAACTGTGTGTACTCTTCTTTTATGTAATGTAATAATATCTCTATGGATTTCTGACTTTTTTGTACATTTTTAGTGCTTAAATCTTCTATATATTGTATTGTTATCTTTGAAATTCTTTGTTTCTCTACTTCTGAATATATTAAACTAAGTTGTAAATCATATGCTTTAAATTTATCTTTTAACTCACTGACATTTGTTATTTGTAAATAAGAAATTATTTTATTTAAAACACCCATTCTAAATTCTATACTTTCATATTCTTTTTCATCTGATTCATAACTAAGTATTTCACTATATATCTTATTTTCTAAATCATTTAAACTTAATTCTTGTTCCATATAATCCCCTCAATAAATTGTATTTTTTTAAGTATACCCCCCCCCCGACACTTTGTCAAATATGAGAGTTTATAATACTTTTTAGTTATTCTCATAACTGAATATAAATTTTATATTTTTTCAATTAACTTTTTATAATTTTTCCATAACTCTTTTACAAATATTGATTGATTTTTATTTGGTATTAATAAATAGATTTTGTTTTTTGTACGTGTAAGTGCTACATAAAAAAGTCTTCTTTCTTCATCATATGGATATTTTGCAGGAGATTTTGATACAAGTCTTAATATTTTATTATTTTTAATTTGACTTGGAAAACCTAACAACTCATCCTTCATATTAATAAGAATTACATTTTCTTCTTCTAATCCTTTTGATTTATGTACTGTTAAGTAAGTTATTTTAATATTATCATCTAATTTATAAATAATTTCATTCTCTTTTACTTTAAAATACCTATAATCCAATACGGAGTGAATATCTTTATTATTTCGTCCTAACACTAAAATTGGTTTTTGTGTTTCTTTATAAATTTTCTTTATTAATTCTTGAAATTGTTGCTTTAAATTCACATAATTTACAAAGACAATTGGTTTATCTATTCTCTTACTAGATTTTAAATTTTTCTTTAGTTGTGCTTTATTTTTCATTACGAATTTTCCTGCAACTTGAATCAATTCTTGGCTATTTCGATATGTATTTTCTATTCTCATGACTTTGGAATCTTTAAAATAAGAATTAAAATTTAAAAATAAGGATAAATCACAACCTGTGAAACGATATATAGATTGAAAATCATCTCCTACCACCATTAATTTAGCATTTGTAAAATTTAATATTTCTTTTACTAAGTTAAATCTTACAAGTGAAGTATCTTGATATTCGTCAATCATTACATATTGAACTTTCTCGTGATACCCTTTTTTTTGGATTTTTTTCGTTGCTCTTATTAACATATCATCAAAGTCAATTTCGTTGTTTAGTTTTAAATATTCTTCATATTCTAAATAACAATTTAAAATAAGTGTCAATATGATCTTTTCTTTTTTATACGAAAAAGATTTCTTAATTTTTTTAGAAAACTTTATAAAATCGTTTAATTCATAGTTATTACATTTAAATAAGTGAATAAATGTAGATATTAAGCGTTGTAACAAAATAATTTTGCTATCACCTTTTTCATAATTTTTAATATATTCTTCTTTATTTTTTAATGAAAAATATTTTAGAGTTAATGACATTATTTCTGGATAATTTAATATTTTTGTTTTAAAGAATTCGTCAATAATATAATCTAAAGTACTAGGATCTGCTATAGTATAGTTATGATCTTCTTTCAAAATATTGAGCGCTAATTTATGAAAAGTATAGACTGGAATTTCAAAGTTAAATTCGTTTTTTATTTTTTCTCTTAGGCTATCAGAAGATGCCTTTGTGAATGAAATACAAATAATTTCATTTGTCGGAATATTTTTTACCTTTACTAGATAATAAATTTTTCCTAATATGGTTAGAGTTTTTCCACTTCCTGCTCCTGCAACAACTAATAAATGATTGCTTTCATCTTCGACAATTGCTTTTTGTTGATTATCTAAATCATATCCACATATTTTTTGATTCATTATATCACCAAGAAAATTATATAAATTTTTCTTGCTTTTTCAAGTTTCTAATTTTAAATATTGGATTTTATTTTTTGATAAATTAATCGTTTTGGATTATTATTTTTTTATTTTGAAATATTTTTTTCGAAAATAAAAAAAGTTTGTTGAATAAGACAAACTTTCTAGATTTGATTTAGAAATATAAATTTGTAATATTGGTATCTAATACTTCAATTTGTTTTACATAAAATTTTAATCTTTCATTAATAGAATTTCCAAACATCTTTTCACTTTTAATTTCTTTAAAAAATGATTGTATAATTGGTTCAATTTTTACATTTTTATTGATCAAAACATCTTCTGAGATTCTATTTAACAAACAAAATAAGTAGTAATAATAGGAAAGTGGAATATGAGAAAAATTATTCATACATACTAAATCGAATGGGTTATCATAAAAATGTAAAAATTGAACCAATTATAC
>OIZF01000738.1_pt1 | contig 21612 bp, 24 predicted proteins | sample 1588471 | NCBI WGS metagenome assembly OIZF01 (sample SAMN03283279) | human gut metagenome | biome: human-associated habitat; material: feces | host: Homo sapiens | place: Peru | collected 2012
CATGTAAAGCCAAATACAAGTTTCGATTAACCCTAAAAGTGCCCCATTGTTTCTGCTGTCAATAGGTTACTGCATGCCGCCCGCATGATGCAGATAGAAAAGCAGCGTGAGGAGTATTGTTGCTAGTATGGCGACAGGACATAAAGCTAAAACATTTAATCCTGCAGCTATTGTTAGCTCTACGTTAAAAGGTAATGCAAGTAATGTGACAAATTATATTGCAACATCAATTCCTATAGGTTATAGCCTATTAGGAAGTCGTCTTTCTACAATAAGTATCAGAGGAGATTTTGTTACAATAGGGCAAAGGCTATTCGGGATAAAAGCTCCAGGCAAATCGGTAAATGTATATACGGGATGGTTTGCAGGTCATGGTATAGACAATTTTTATGATTATTATTATGGTGAAAAGAAATGAAGAAAATAGTATACTTAATAATTATCTTCTCGTTAGTTAGTTGTATAATACCTTATGTCCATAAAGTAAAGCTAACAGATGAAGATTTGAGTTGGATAACTCATTACAAGATAAATGATAGTATCTATTATGTTTCAAATACTAACGATACAGATACATTGATAGTAAAAGATATTCAAATATGGAATCCTAAAAATACGTTTCCATTTGATTCTGAGGGACATAATTGGATAGAGGTGGGGCATGAATATGATGGTATTGCAAGTGTTGATATGAGTTTGTTGCATTCTACCGACACATTCCTAATAAGTTTTGAGATAAAAAGAAATGAAGAAAATGGTCCTCTAACAAACAGTTGCAACTTTTGCGAATGGAGTTGGATAGCTATCCCTATGAATCCTAAAACTCTGGAAATAAGGAAGCGAAAATACAAGGATTGTATTTCTGTAGATATTAAGCAAATGGATAGAAATAAAGGAGATCAACCAGTTATAGATCTTAAACAAGTAATATGGAGTAAAGACAAAGGACTCTTACAATATTCTTTGAAGAATGGAAATTCCTATACACTTAAAGAATAAATAGATAGATTGGAGCTATGAAGGTATATCTATGGGCTATATATTAGTTTACAATCTCTAAAAGACTAAGCAGATGAGATTTTACATTATAATTATCATATTATGTGCTTTCTTAGTTTCTTGCAAAGATAAGAAATATAACTATAAAAGCAAAGGAGAATGGGTCCACTTAAAAAATGGAGAGACTATAGATGGTTATACCAGAATAGGTGACAGCATTTATGGGGGCTATGGAGAATCAATATATTTACATACAACGATGCCAGCACTAAAGGGCGTTGATGTAAGTAGCTTCATGGTATGTAAAAAAACAGGGTATGCGAAAGATTCGTACCATGTTTATTATCCGCTAAGGCTTGTTTGTGAGGATGCTATGGACTTTGGTGGATGTTATTTTAAGGACTATATTATGGAAGATGTCTCTTCAGAGTCGTTTATATATATATAGGACGAGGATATGCTACTGATGGGTATAAATTATTTAAAGAAGGTAAAACTGTTAACAATCTAACAGTCAGGTGACTCGAAAATTAATCTGGTAACTATTCGGCAATAAGGCGTATAAACTATATATTGAACATCAGGAAGTTACATAAACAGATATATACGAATTCTGATGAAGAAAGTTATTTCAATCCTTTTGGTACAATATTTCGTTTATCAACGGAGCACCGCAGGGAATCACATTCCACGAGACGGACAACTTCGCGCTTTATCCTGCAAGTATCCTCTCTGTCAACAAGAACCGCTTCACAAAGCATTACTTTATTGGTGACAAACGAGTTGCTTCAAGGATAGGAACGGGTCTGTTCAATAACGTTTACGGACGTAACGGTTCATACGTAACGGCTGGTCAGCAGGACTATGCTGAACGCATGAATCAGATTCAGAAGCAGAAGGAGGCATACTATAAGCAGCAGGGCATTGCACCAGGTGTACCGACAGAAAAGGGTGCGTATGGAGATCCGGAGAACACGTGTGTTGGTTATAATGTCGTCCTCTCAGAACTTGGCAACCACGATGTGCCGCAGGGATGGGTTACAGCGATACCTACAACATTAGATATTGGAGGAAGTATTTATAAGGGTTTCACTTCTAGTACTATCCAAGATCAATCATACTATCTAACAGAAGGGGTTCTAAAAACGCCTTCATATATCCCCTATTTGGGCACTCTATGGAGATTAGGCTTTAACCACGCTGTTCGTCCAACTTGGGAAAATGGTGCTAAGAATATAGACAATGCTATAAAACATGGAGCTGATCCTTCTATTATTTTTATTATACCAGGACTAGGATATGTTCCTTCTACAAAATAAGGGTTATTATGGAATATTCATATTTTATAAAGAGAAATCTCAAGTTTTTAAATAATAATGGATATACTCTATATCCGAATGGGAATCAAGTGTATAAACGAATAGGTGATTATGATGTTCTAATCACAGATTATACAGGGAAAAAACTATCATTAGATCTTCTGATCATCTTCGAACTTTGGATAAAAAATAATATAACAGATGTGCTTATCTTTAGAAAAATGTATAAGAGGACCTTTTTTTGTCCTAAAATGAAAAAGATTGATAAAGAAATAGCAAAGATAATAGAAGAAGTTTAGTCTTCGAGCCATATGTACAGCCGATAAATAAGATTTTACACCCTATACCTATAATGTACGGACGACAGCTGGAACCGTGTACGGACGATGACTTATCCTGACGGTGAAGTGGTAACCTATCACTACAATGCTGTAGGACAGGTGGAGCGTCTGACGAGCAATAAACAGGGACGTCAGAGCGTTATTGTTGACAGGATAGGTTATGACATATGCCGCCCGCATGATGCAGATAGAAAAGCAGCGTGAGGAGTATTACAAGCAGCTCGGCACACCGCCGGGAGTGCCGACGATGAAGGGTGCAACGGCAGATCCCGACAACACCGGTCGTGATTATAACGAGATTATCGGAGATTTGGGTGACCACTCTGTACCTGAAGGTTGGGTGCAACGGCCGAAGTTCAACGAAAAAGGAGATGTTCCTGGTCCGCCCATTCAATGGCAGAAACCATAAGTCATGAATCCCTTACTAAATAATATTTTTAATGAAGCAAAAAAAGAACATACAAAGTATTAGTAGATATTGTAGACTTCTGTTCCTCAGTATTTGCTGTTTCAGCTGTACAAAAAATCCTAAAGGAAATAGTTTGTTTCCTAAAGATGGAATTAAAGAATTTAGGATAGTCCAAACTCAAGATACGCTATTAATCAGTAAAGTTTGCAACAGTAATAATTCTTCCGTCCAAATTTGGAAACTTTACAAAAAGAATGGGAATTTTTACTCTAATCACCTCGGACAAAAAGAATTGATTATGTCGAATACTGTATCAATGGATTCTATGTACAAATATCCAAGTAAATATTGTTTTGAAAGAGTTGTTATAGAACACATAAATGACACTCTAATTTCGACCTCTATCTTTACGAAAGATGTACAAGAGCATTTAGACATAAAAATCGTATATAATCATAATTATGAGATTAAATTTATTCAGCATTGGTTGGTTTTTATAACATATAAACCTTTATAACCAAAAGTTGACAGTTTGAACACCGAGCGGAGAATGTATTGGGATGAGGATAACCGACTGATGGTATTGTCGGATAACGGCAAGACCAGCCGTTATACCAACAATGCCACAGGCGAGCGAATCGTCAAGAGCCACGGTGATCTGGAGGGTGTGTATATCAATGGAGCACCGCAGGGAATCTCCTTCCATGAGACAGAGGATTACACCATTTATTATTTCGCATCCGGATATATCGCTATTTTAATGACTCCATCCTTTCTGTTTTCAAAGATATCGTAGGCTTCTTCGATTTTTGAAAGAGGGAAATGGTGGGTGATGAGAGGAGTGGTGTCTATCTTGCCCTGAGATATCAGATGCAGGATTTCCTCGCAATCACAACCATCTACACCGCCGGTCTTGAAGATGAGATTCTTGCCATACATATCAGGGAGAGGTAAGAGCTGAGGTTTATCGTACATCGCCACAATGGTAACTATCGCATTAGGACGGGCACATTGCCATGCCAACTGGAAAGTATCAGGACCGCCTGCTACCTCCATCACCACATCCGCACCACCGTGCAAACTCTGTTCCTTGACAAAAGCCTCGCAATCCTCTGGTTCTACCACCAAAACCTGCGGATAATGCTCCTTGATAAAAGCTCTTCTGGCTTCAGACTTCTCGCAAACGATGATTTTCTGCGGATTCTTCAACAACGTGCAAAGCAAACTGCACACTCCCGTAGGTCCTGCTCCGATAATCAAAACTGTATCTTCTTCCTTGATTTCAGAAATCCTTGTTGCCCAGAAACCTGTGGCAAGGATATCACCAACAAAGAGTGCCTGCTCATCACTTACATTGTCAGGAATCCTATTTAAGCCCGTGGTGGCATAAGGAACCCTTACATATTCGGTCTGCCCGCCATCGATACGACAGCCCAAAGCCCAACCGCCATGAGGAGAAGTACAATTGTTCACATATCCATGTTGGCAGTAGAAGCATTCCCCGCAGTATGTTTCCACATTCACCGTTACTCTATCGCCCGGTTTCACATGAGTTACTTTCTCCCCTACTTCATCTACGACACCCACCATTTCATGTCCCACAGTAATTCCGGGAACGGCACGAGGAACAGAACCATGCTTGATATGCAGATCGCTGGTACAGATACTGCTCATGGTTACTCTCACGATGGCATCGTGTTCATCTATCAGGATAGGTTTCTCCTTTTCGGTGAAGCCAAATACACCTTGTTTAATATAAGTAAATGCTTTCATTATGATGATAAGTTGAAATAAGAAACTTATTTTATATCTTATCTTTTGTAATAATCATAGAGGAATGCATCAAGGAATGCACCACGCATATTGGTCTTGTAGAAATTACCATTCTTGTCCAAGATCAGACAAGCAGGAATACCATTGATGCCATACTCTCCCATCACCATACCACCGAAACCTTCTGGGTTGCGCAACTGGGTCCAGTTCATACCTTCCTTCGCCATTGCCTTCTTCCAGTCTTCATCTCTTTCATCTACGGAAATGCTGATGATATTGAAATCCTTGTACTTCTCATGTACCTCCTTGAGATGAGGAATCTCCTGACGGCATGGATGACACCAGGAAGCCCAGAACTCCAACATGGTATATTCGCCCTTCTTGATAAGGGAAGACAACTTCACCTGCTTGCCCTGAGGAGTGAGAAGCGTACCATCGATGAAGCGGTTGCCTACGGCTGTATGCTTCGCCATTTCAGACTGTGCCTGCAGCATTGGATACTGAGGTGAATTGCTCCAATCATTCTTCAACCAACCCATCATCTCATCGATTTCCGCTGAGGTATAAGGAGTTGGAAGGGCTGAAAAACTCTCATTGAGCAAATCGAAAGCTACCAATGAACTGGTATGATCCTGGATAAACTTGCTGGTTTGCTGGCGCATATCATCCATCAGCTGGATAGCCTCCTTTGCTAAGGCCACTCTCTGTGCCAGCACCTTACAGTTGTTGATACTGTCGTTCAGGCTGTGCAGTTTATCCTGGATAGGAGTCATCAGGTCAAGGTAAGCCTGATAGGTATCCTGTGTCGCAGACCCCTTGATGACAGGTGTGATCATGCTCATGTCCTTCTCGGTAGGGAAACCAGTAAGATCTACATCATAAGTCATTGGCTTGTTCTCGATATAGATACGACTGGCGAAAATCTTCTGATAGTCAGGTTCTGCCACGCCCGGTTCATTCATATCGATGACCATCTGGTATTGTTCTGGCTGATTCACATCCCCCTTGAGCACAAACTCGCCGTTCTTGATAGTAGCACTGTCCAGGTTGCTCACCTTATCGATATCATATTTCTGCAGCATAACGGTGCAGCCTTCCACGTTACCCTTCACCGTACCTTTCAGTACAAAATTCTGGGCATTAGCCACCATTGCCAGCATTAAGCCAGCAATGGTCATCATTGAATTTCTCAATTTCATCATGTTCTTTTGATAAAGTTCAAATATTATTCTAAAATTAGTTGTTTACATATTCCGGATTCTGCTCCAACAGATTGTTGGCACCCATAGATGCCTTTGGAATTGGGAGCAGGTATCTTCTGAATGTTGGCAACTCAGCTTTCTCGTCTTCAGTCCAGCCTTCGAAACCGCCCTTACGGTTGTAACGGCAGAGGTCAAACCATTCCTCGAAATTCTCATTACTGATGTCCACCAACTTATGCTTGAGGATTTCACCCAGCAGATCGCCGTCGGCAATAGCGTTCACATCGTCCTCCGTATATCCAGCACGTTCGATGACTGTAGTCAAGAGCGTACGAGCCTTAGCATACTGACCCTGACGAGCCTCTGCTTCGGCAGCGATATAATAAACTTCGGCAAGGCGCATGAAGTAATAAGAGTCAGCATAGAACATTTCAGGAGTCAACTTGTTATATTTTCCAATACCGTTCATGGCATCTCCCTTATAGGCCCATGTATATAGCTTATCGTATGAAGCTACATCTTCATCACCTGGGAAGAATGGGAAATCACTGCCATCACCACCAGGAATAACTACGCCTCCATCACCGCCTGGAATTACTACTCCACCATCGCCGCCTGGAATAACAACACCACCATCGCCAGAAGCACTACCATCAGAAGAACCATCAGGATCAGGAACAACAACGTCCCCACCATCTCCCGGGTTTGGAATAACAATATCTCCACCTGTTTCATCATCTGGAACTAAATCATCTGCCACCTTCTTGAGGAGTGAACCTGGAGAAAAGGCAAACCAAGAAGCATCCATCAGTTCATCAGGATTAGCAGTATAAGGAGCAAAGAGCATCTCCTGAGAATTAAACTGTTCATCGAAGATCTTGGCATAATCACTTTCCAAAGCATAACCAGCTGCTTCTGCCTCACTGATCACTTCCTCTGCCAGTCTTGCTGCTTCAGCATAATTATCCTGAGCCATATACATTTTCGCTTTCAAAGCCTTGGCGAAAACGGAACTCATGTGATAATGGTCTGCAGGCTGCTGTTCACAGTGAGCAATGGCATAGTCGAGATCATCAGATATCAACTTGTAAGTTTCAGCCACAGTAGAACGCTTGCGTGGTTGGTTGTCTCTTACCAGTTCGTCCTGGAAAATGCAGACACCGTATGGTGAATCCTGCTTCCAATATTCTCCGAAGCACTTCAGGAGAGTAAGGTAAGCCAAGGCACGCTGGCAACGAGCCTCTGCAATCATCTCTGTTCGTTTCTCCTCGCTCAGTCCTGGTATATTCTTGTTGATATGTACCAGGAAGGTATTGGCCGTATTAATCACATTGTAGTAGGCGGTATAAGCCAACTCCACATTACTGTTATTGGTTTCGATGTTCTCGTCAGCATACTCATCCGCCCCCATCACCATCGCCTGAGTCTGGGTATGAGCCATAGACGACATTCCATAGCGCAGGTAAGATACACCCGTGCTGCGCCATGAGGCATAGACACCATTGAGCGCCGTCTGTGCAGTTGAGACATCAGTGATATAATTGTCATCAGTAACCACATGTTCTGGTTCGATGCCGTCGAGGCTACCTATCAGGTCACACGATGTAAGAGTCAGTGCTGTGGCTGAAAGGAGCGTAAGAAATTGAAATCTTATATGTTTCATAATCTACAGTCTTTGTATGAGTTAGAATTGTAATTTCAGACCGATGGAGAAAGAACGGCTCATTGGATAAACGTCCTTATTCTCTGTAGTCTTTAAGAAGGCATTTGTTGCCGACATGTCTGGATCCAAACCTGGCCAGTTGGTAATGGTAAACAGGTTGGTGGCTGTGAAGAACACAGATGCTCCGCTGATGTGCAGGCGCTCCAGAAGAGATGGCTCGAAATTATAGGAGAGCGTGATATTTCTCAGACGGAAATATGAGTTGGAATATACATAGCGGTCGTTGGTATTTGTATTGTCCATGCTTGCAGGCAACCATACCAGCTGAGCATACTTGGCATCCGTACGATCCGGTGTCCAGGTATTGCCGTACATTTCTCTCAGAATACTCTGACCCAGGCTACCGGCTGCTGATTCCTGCATAGTACTGTAGTATGCATGACCTCCAAACTGATACTGGAAGAGCATTGACAGGGTGAGGTTCTTATAAGATAAGGTATGCGACCAACCTCCGAACACCTTTGGCTCCGGATTGGCGATAGCCGTACGGTCTGCCTCGGTAATATAGCCGTTGCCATCTGTATCCACAAACATATAGTCGCCTACGTGAGCACCATCCTGATAGAAATCATATCCGTTTGCCTGTGCCTGAGAATTCAGTTCATCAATCTGTTCCTGACTCTGGAAAATACCAGCCACCTTGTAACCCTTCACGGTTCCCATCGCATGACCTTCCATGTAGAGATCCTGGTGGATCATGTCGAGTGTAGAACCATTGAGCTTGGTTATCTTATTCTTGTTGGATGAGATACTGAGCATCGTATTGTAGGTGAAATCCTTGGTGCGAACCACATCTCCTCCGATAGAGAACTCGAAACCATTATTGGTCAAGTCGAGGATATTGCTGTAGAATGTACCGATACCAAACTCCAAGGCGATAGGAGCTGGAGCCAAGGCGCCATCTGTCTTACGATGATAGATATCAAAGCTACCGTTCAGTCTGCCATTGAAGAACGAGAAGTCAACACCGGCATTGTACTCAGTAGTCATCTCCCACTTGATATCCTTGTTAGGATAAGTAGTGGCTAAGGTAATGGCACTCTGTCCACCGTAGATATTGGAGTTGAAATACTGGATGTAAGAGAAGTCGGATACATTGGTAGAACCGGTCTTACCCCAGCTCAGACGGAGTTTCAGGTCATCCACATCCTGTACTGATGTCATGAAAGGCTCCTGATTTACGCGCCATGCCAAAGAGAGTGCAGGGAAAGTACCACGCTTGTTGCCAGGACCAAACTTGGATGACTCATCGGAACGGAGACTGAAGTCGAGCAGATAACGTGAAAGATAATCATAGCTCAAGCGGCCATAGAGGGAATTGAGTCCGCTCTTGGAATAAGTCTCCATAGGCTTGTTGACGGTAGTTGCTGAACTGGCATTGTTGAGCACATCGTCATTAGGGAATCCGCTGTAAGCCTGGTCGTGTTCCTTGCTCCAGTATCTGTCAGCACTATAACCAGCCATCACGTCGAAGCGATGGTCGTCAGTAATCTTGAATTTATAGTCTGCACGGAAGTTGATAGACGTATTCGTGTTGCGATAGTTAGCCTCTGCGAGCGTAGAAGTTGGTTCTGTTTCATACTGTTCCGGCAAGGAAACTTTCGGAGAGAAATAGCTATTGCTGAAGATGAAACGGGATATGTTGGCATCAGCATGGAGGGTAAGACCTTCAATAGGCTTGATGTCAATATAGGCATTTCCGGAGAACTGGTCGTTCTCATACTGGGTCTTTCTCTGGAGTTTGCCCACCGGACTTGCATCCATATAGCTATCTGCATATTCGCCAAACTTATCTACTCGATTCAGGTTACCGTCTGCATCGCGTACGGTCAGGTCTGGGCGAGTCTTCCATGAGTCGTTATCATAGCCCAATGCAGGATCGTTGCTGCCGCTCTTGCGAGAAGAGTAGGTATAGTCGAGCACACCACCCACGGTGATATACTTATTGATTTCAGAATCCAAAGAGAGTCTGGCACCATATCTCTCCATACGGTCGTTGATGAGCAGACCTTCCTGGTTCATACCGTTGAAGGAGAATGAATAGTTGGTCCTGTTGCTGCCACCTCTGATGGCTACATTATACTGGTGAGTAGGCGCATTCTTGTTGATCACCTCCTTAGCCCAGTTGGTATTCGCAGAACCGAAAAGGCTCTCATTGAGTCCATTATATGTATAGGCACCCGTCTCGGCATTATATCCGATGTTACCAAATTGGCTCAGATAGTCGGCTACACCATACATATCCACCATCGAGCTGCCGTCGTTCATGCCGTTTACCGTATTGCGCAGGATTTCGTCCTGTATATTCTTGTATTCAGCCGTGTTCAGCGGTTCATAATTCTTGATAGGATTGCTGAAAGAGAAGGTGTAGCCGAAGCTTACCTTGGTCTTTTCATTGCGCTTACCATTTTTCGTCTTGACAATGACCACACCGTTGGCACCACGAGAACCGTAGATGGCTGTGGCAGCAGCATCTTTCAGTACATCAATGCTTTCGATGTCGTTAGGAGAAATATTAATGAGCGGATTGATACCGGTATCCTCCATGAAGGTAGGCACACCGTCAATCACGAAAAGAGGCTGGTTGTTGTTGCCCTTACCCGATTTTGGATAAGGAGAAGTGATACCACGGATATTCAACTTGAGGGTAGAACCCGGTTCACCATTGGCAGTAGTAGCCAAAACACCCTTCACGGTACCTTGAAGAAGTCCGTCGATAGTAGGAGTCGTAGCAGCCAACTTGCTGATCTGTTCCTGGTTAACGGTAGAGATGGCACTGGTCACATCCTTGCGGCTCTTGCTGCCATAACCGATTACTACGAGGTCGTCGAGAGCCACATGATCCAGTTCAAGCATCATGTTCTGTTCTTTCACACCCATGAATTCGATAGATTTCGTCTTGAAACCGATGCTCGAATACACGATTTTAGGATGAGACATGGAAGGGAATTCCAGGATATAATTGCCGTCAGCATCCGTGATGACACCATAGTTAGTGCCTTCAATCTTGACGGTAACTCCTACCAGAGGATTTCCTTCGGAATCAATAACACGGCCTTTCACAAAAGTGTGACCTTTTTCTTGAACTTTTACAATACTCATCTCTTCGCCCATGCTTGCAGGAGGGGTAGCATGGACTGCTCCCACTGAAGCTGCTGCCATCAGGAGCAACAGGCTTTTTTCCTTCTTCATAATAACTATGTGTTAGTTGAACTTCATATTGATGTTGCAAATTTAATAAAAAACATTGATATACCTAACAATTTGCTAAAAAATTAACGTAAATCTGCATAAATATTTAAATTTCGGGAAAAATAAGCTGGAATAACAGCTAAAAAGACAAAAAAAGCCGGTTCTTATACACTTTGAAGAACCGGCTCATATTTATTCTCATTTGATTTTCTTCATCGGATGACGCTGAGTTAACGGAATATCTTTAGTTTCCATCTGGCTTGGTAACATCCAGGTCTGTGGATGGATACCAGAGGAACTTATTGAAGTCATCAGGCTGGGCTGGATTGAAATCCTGCCAGTCTGGACGGAGATATTTCAGGAATGGCAGATGGAGCTGCTTCATTCCCATCACCACCATCTTGGCCACCTCATAGGCTCCGTATGGATTGAAGTGGGTATTATCCTCTAATGCCTTCGGCTGATTAGGATAAGTGTTGGCTGGATAGTGAACCAGCGATTTCTTACTGTTCTCATAACCCAAAGTCTCGAAGAAAGTACGGGTCATATCATGCAGTTCGATGACAGGCACACCCTCTCTTTTTGCCACCATTCTCATGGCATCAGGATAGTCGCCATGTGTTTCCTGTATTTTGCTGCGGGTAGCTTTGTCAAAGAAACGGCGCTGGGTAGGAGTCACAAAGATGATGTTTCCACCCTTAGCGCGTACCTTATCTATATACTGCTTCAGATTGTAGGAGAAATTATACCAGGCTCCACTTCCTGGAGTCTTCTCTTTCTGGTCGTTGTGCCCGAACTCGCAAATCACATAGTCGCCCTTCTTCATCATGGCCAATACTTTCTCCAGACGGTTGGAAGCTAAGAAGGATCCGGCTGTCAATCCGCTCTCTGCATGATTGGAAATAGCTACTTCAGGACCAAACCAGCGTGGAATCATCTGTCCCCAACTGGCGTATGGTTCATGAGCCTGATCCACTACGGTTGAGTTACCACAGAGGAAGATGGTTGTGGCAGTCGTGTCACGCTCTATCTTCACCTGTTTTACGGCAGGAGCAGCACCATAGAAGTCAAGAGTCAGCTTGTCATCCCAGTCAGGTGTGCCCTTCTCACGAGGTTTGATACGTACGTTCATCTTATCTGAAATCTTAGGTGAACGCTTGTTGACGATAAACTGGACAGTCTGGAATTTACCCTTCTTGGTAGAAATTTCATCCACCATGAGTCTTCTGGCTTCAGCACGCACCACCGTCTTGGCTGCCTTTTTCTTGGAGCCGAGGACAACCGTCACCTTGTAGTTGCCATCAGGCACTTCCACAGCGTAACTTTTAGGATTTTGCTTACTCAGATCTACGTCGAAAGTCTGGGCTTTCACATTTGCGGACATCGCCAGCATCATCATACCGGCGAGTAGCCATTTCGTTTGTTTCTCCATTATATGTTTTAGTTATTTGTTAATTTGGCTACAAAAGTACAATATCTTTTTCAAAAACATTAGTTTTTCCGTTCATTTTTTGCATATTGTTCAGATATTACTTCGCCATATTGTAGGACTCGTCTTGACGATGCGGGAGAAGACTCGGGAGAAATAGGAAGCAGAAGAGAAACCGACATGATAAGCTACTTCTTCCAATGTGGCACCGGGATGAGCCAACATATAGGCCTGTGCCTCCTTGATGCGCAAGGTGGTAATCCAGGTACTGAAGTTGACGGCATGTTTTCCATTGATATAACGGGAAAGATAAACCTTATTGGTGCCCATTTCAGAAGCTAAGCTGTCGATGGTCAACTGGGATGAGAGATACTTCTTATCATCCACCCACTGCTGCAATCGTGCTCCGAAGAGGTTCTCATAATTCTCCAACTTGGAAGTTTCCTGTTCCTGACTGGAATAGTTTTCTATTTCATCATTCACCACAGAAGCTAAATTGAGCGTGCCATAATATGGGCGGTAATTGATGAAAGAGATGACGATATAAAGATTGACACTGACGATATACACCTGGTAGGCATAATTGAAATAGATTCCGAAGAAGAGAGTGAGATAGGCAAAGACACCCAAGAGGCACAGGAAGAAGAGGCTTTTCTTCGTCCAGAACATGAAACGCTGCATATTATCATCAGAGAAGTAATTTTCCAACTGTTCCCTTTTCTTCCTATAGATAAACTGGAAATGAAACATATATCTTACCACCATGCTACAGAAAAGCAGGGTGGAAATAATATACAGATAATAAGCATAAGGCGCCAAAGGCTCCCATAGGGAAATCCAGGAAATGGAAATCGTCAATATCCAATACCCGAAATCCTTCAGCATCCTCTTTTTATTGATATATTGTGAATCCAACAGGGAGGCAAATGAATAGGCAAAGCATATACATGTCAGGAAAAACAGGCTGATGTCCATACAGGCAATGATGGAATTGAGTGCCTCCCAATCTTGCGAGGAAAAGATTTCCAACCAAAGATACAGGTTGATGAACATAACAAAAAATGCTGATGCCAAGAAATATTTTGCCTTACGATAAGGGGCATAGTCTGCAGTATCCGGTACACTCAGGAACACCAGGATAATGCCTATCACCAGATAACTGGCATCGACACACTGAATCAGTTCTGCGAAATATTTTTCCAGTAACTCCATAATAAACAGCTTTTATCAAATCAATAAATTATCATCACTTACTTTTAGCACATTTTGATTCACATCGCAATCTGATTGCCATACGAACAGAGAGTATATATTACACGTACATAATCTACTAAAAATCCTTAGATCTTGAGTATTTTGAAGATCGTCATTAGGTTTTTATCACTTTTTGTTGATTCTATATGATGTTTATAGGCATAGTTTTTCAACTACCCTGCTTGCAAAAGTACAAAAAAATAAGTTATCTCCAAATTATTTAAGCAAAAAAATGTGTTATCCCAGCAGAATTTCTGCCAAGATAACACATTTTTAATATATTTCACTGTTTAATAGTACGCTACATATACTTCAGATTACCAGTTGTCGCTGTCAAATGGATCTGAGGAACCACCCCAACTTTTATCATGCCCCCAATCAGTGTCAGGACCAAAGATATGACCGTGATCATCACCATCCGGGTCATTTTGATCATTTGCCAAATCGACAGTCCAGGAGTTGCTTGCCATCAGCATATTCTCCAAGAGAACCATGTGTATTTCCGGTTTAATATATTGAGTTTTCATCATAATCATCCTTTTTTATCTTCAATAAGTTAGTCTTTACTTAACAAACACTTTCTTGCCATTCACGATGTAGATACCGGAAGGTAAGCCTGAAACATCGGTACTGCCGCTACGAACGAGCTGTCCATTGAGATTGAATACACCGAGTTTCGCAAACTTGGAATCGATGCTACTGTCTTCTGTAGCCATGATTCGCTCTACATCAGTGGTATAGTCAATGCCATCCAGGATAAACTTGGAAGTGGCTGCACCTGAAGTTTGCTTATATGGCTTGAACCATACGCTGAAACCACGTAAGCCACGTACATTTTCGCCAGCATAGACCATTTTTCCTTCATGGAAGAAATAGCATTTTTTCAGATTATCTCTACCCTCAATAATCGGATTTTCCTTATTTGTGATTGAAAAAGATGTCTGCTCATCATTCTTCATGATATCGCCGAATGTTCTTGCAAAAGTACCGTATGCAGCTAAAGTTCCATCTGTTACTATTTCGCTCGCCTCAGTCTTGTTAGCAAGTTTCACATGATTCAAATCCAGCGACCAAGTATCCTTGATGAGTCCAAAGAGATCATTCTTGTTTTGATCATTTCTCTTGAGGCTGACATTCGGAATATCAATATGGTTTTCTGCGATAGTTACCTTATGCTCCTCGATTTGAGAACCAGCACCCGTCTTATGAAGGGTTGCCGTATATTTAGGTGTTCTCTCATTTGCCAAGTCCTTTGTAGGATAGATAATATAAGGTACGTAAGCCTCAAGAACTACGTCATTATTTCCCATATCTGCAATCTTCACCGTCTCAAACTGGATCTGATTTCGAGTAAGCTTGGTCAGTACTGCCAATCGGGCATTAGCTCCGAATGCCTGAGTGAACTGGTCTTTATTCAAATCAACTGGCAGCACGATGGTGTTCCATTTATTGATATTCTTATTGAAAGATTTCTTGTTGAGATGGAGAACCACATCTTCATAAGTCTCTGAACACTCAAGAAGATAGTTCAGATTATCCTTGTCTTCATCCAATATCAAGTCGCGAGAGGTGGTAGAACCTGCATAGAGAAGACGGAAATCATCAAATACAGTCCACTCACCATCTTCAGCAACATTATCAGTAACAGAACCTACACGAACACCGAAGCAGATGTTACCGCCACCTTCTGGAACCTGCACGAGGACACTATTGAAGTACTTATGGCTACCATAGAATTCCTTACCAGCATAATCCATGTTCTGTTCGCTGATATGCAAATTGGTCTGTTCTGTCTGAGACATGTTTGCCGTCTGCATGACAACGGTTTCGCGGAGGGAACCATCTACTATTTCTTTATAATTTGTAGTCCCTTCTTGTGTTTCTTTCAAAAGAACAGCAAATAGCTTAGCCTTATTTGTATTAGAATAAGCCTTGCATTCGATAACATAAGAACCGCCATGATCTACGTGTACCACCTGATAGACTGCGCCACGGGTATTCTTGATATCTGCGCAATAATATTTACCGAGATGAGTCTGGTAATCATTCATACTCTTATATTCGATTCTATTGAAAGTATATGATGTAACACTACCTTTATAGTCGTTTAATCCATGACTCGGGTCTGTTTTGTAATGTTTCTCCAAACCAAATCGGAATGATCCGGTAGCTCCATCCTTATAAACAGCAGTATTCCAATTATCAAGCTTACCATTATCACGGTTGAATCCAGGGCACTCTAATTTGAATGACAAATCTAATGAACTCTTAAAGCCGATAGAACTCTTTTGCAAATTATAAAGTTGCTCATAAGAGAAGATACGCCACTGAGAGCGATCTTCTTTACAATTTTCATCAGTCTCTAAAAATGCACCACAATTTTTATCCACATCACCCTGAGAAGCGGCTGCAGAGAGATAGTATTTTTCATAAGTTTTATATTTGCTATACCCATTTGCACTACGGCGATAAGTGTATATTTTGAAGGTATTTTTTGCATCTCCAGAAACAGATTCAATCTTCCAACCACGCTGAATCACGGTTTTATCTGTACTTGATTTATAGATATCGCGATCTACAAAGACACCTATACTTGTAGAGGGATAATCTTCTCCATAAAAGTATTCCAACGAACAGCCTTCCTGATTTCCTGATGAAACACCCTGCTTGTCAATATCCTGCTGGAAATGAATCCAACCGTCAACATCTGTATAAACAGAAAGAGGCATTCCATATTCCTGAAGAGACACATGGGTTCCCCAATAGCCTCCTACATTGAGCAGCAGACCTGTCTTTACATTATACAAGAAAAAGATTTTGTACTTTTCCGTTGGAAAAGTACCATGCACACCTTTACTTGCATAATTCGCCATCTCACTTGCAGAAATACCATCAAGATTTTCCAAACCATCAAAGGCGGAAGCAGAACCATTACTATCTTGTGCCTTGGTTCCCTTGACTGCTCCGAAAAGCAAGAATATAGCCAAGAAAACGGCAAAGATGGAGCGATGCTTAAAAGCATTAAATGATAGTAAAAACATTTTCATCATCTTTCAAAATTTAAAGTTCAATAAATAAGTAATCATCATATAGGCAACAAAATGTGATAGGACATCAAGTTACTGTTTTGTTAAATCATAACTGGGTGCAAAAGTATGAAAATCCCCATTCACGAAATTGTAAAATAATAAAAAATGTGTGTGTTTATGGAAATTTACAACTGATGATACTACACTGAAAAATACTGAATCACCAACCATACGGATGGTCGTTTTTTCCTTCAAAACGTTCAAAAACAACCATCAATCGTTCAAATAACATGTAAAAACAGAAAATAAATATGTAAAATCGTATATTTTTAAGCTTATTGTACCTAAAAATATACGATTTCACTTTTTCTCAATCAGGAATCAATCCAAAGAAAAATTTATGATCCTCAAAAGAAAGAACCGAAGAATGGCAAAGAAAGTCCTGATCATTGGCCCAAAAACATGGATTATTCTTTAAAAGAGGTCTAAGCATTTCCAAAGGAAACTTTGATTGCATTCGCAATATTTCTTTTGGCAATTTTAGGATTCATCGCTTCCTCTAAATTCATATTCTGAGGAGATACGGCAAGAACCTGATCAAAGCCTGCGTCAAGAAGCGCCTGCTTTTCGCTGACTCCTCCAGATACCAACCAGATTTGCTGGTCTGTCGTGGCTTTATTTTTCAAGACATGTTCCAAAATCCGCTGTGGCAACTTTCCCATCAAGGTCTGTCTGTCGCTATGTCCTTCACCCGTTATCACGAGATCAGCATCCCGAATCATCTCATCAAAGCCGATTTCTCGCAACAGAAGTTCGGCTCCAGCAGAAACCTCTGCACCAAAATATTGCAGGAAAGCATAGCCTAATCCACCGGCAGCACCAGCACCAGGCACCTCACTCCTATCATAACCGAAATGCTTGGCACTCACCTCAGCAAACTTCCCTGCCCGAGCATCCAGCATTTCCACCATCTCTGCATCAGCCCCCTTCTGAGGGGCAAAGACATGAGCCGCCCCGTTTTCGCCACAAAGCGGATTGGTAACATCCGAAGCCAGCACAAAACTGCATTCCTGTCGGATTTTCTTCCAGTCATCTCCCATCGCCTTGAGCATTCCGATGCCGCAATCGGACGTAGCACTTCCGCCCAATCCCACGATGAAATGGCGTACGCCCCGGCGATAAGCATTCATTATCATCTCGCCCACGCCCCAGGAAGTAGCCTTCATCGGGTTGCGCTGTTCTGGCTCAATCAGAGCCAATCCGGCAGCCTGCGCAATCTCAATAATTGCCGTATCATTCACGATTCCATACTCAGCCTCTATCCATCTCATCAGGGCATCATGGGCATGAATGCTCACTCGCTCTCCTTTCATCGCCGAGAGAAAGGCATCGAGCATTCCCTCTCCCCCATCACTCATTTCGAGACAAATGATTTCGGGGGAAGCATCTTCAGAATCCACATTCTCTATTCCAGAAGAAGCATCTTCCGCATCCCATTCCTTTAATCCCGAAGCAATCGCCTCATTCACCTCTCTGCTCGTAAGGCAACCCTTATAAGAGTCGCAAGCAATTATTATTTTTTTCATGCTTAATCATCAATTATCAAACAACCCCAATTCTCCTTTCAACCTCATCACTTCCTTGTCAAAATCCGACAAGAACTCACGGTCTTGAATCACCCTGAACTTATCATATTCCTCATAAGCTTTCAACCGAGCTTCAAGAGCCGAAACCTTTCCCTTATCTATCAAAATTGGATAAGATGATAATTCAAGAAAACCATCCAAGAACTTGACCCATTGTTCCATAGTCGTTGGAATATGGCGTTTGGCACGATTGGCAGCTAAGTCGATATAAGCAGAAACAATACCATTCAATTCCTTCATCTGTTCTATATGCAAATAATTCTTTGCTATTGTCACATCCGATTTCAACACCTTACCATCGGGAGCTTGAGCCCAAGAAGTTAATCCCATGTGTTTCTTGGTTGCATCAGCAGAAGAATAAACGATTTCTGCTGCCGTCTTACCCGTTATTGCCCAATGCAACTTATTCTGTACCTTGGCATAAAACTCCTGCGTTGTAGTAGCATTCTTCTGATAATCGCAAGCCGTGGCATAAATATCTGTTATTTTTTGATAAGCCATACGCTCGGATGCTCGAATCTCCTGAATACGTTCCAGCAACTGGTCAAACTTCACCTGAACCTGCTTTCCACCTTGCTTAAAACGCTCATCATCTAACACATAACCGTTTCGGATAAATTCGCTCAAGGTATTGGTTGCCCATTGCCGAAAACGAGTTGCCTTGTAACTGTTCACACGATAGCCCACCGCAATAATCATATCCAGATTATATACATTCATTTCGTATTTCTTCCCATCATCCGCAGTTATCCAAGATTTTTGGATAACTGAATATTTATTGAGTTCTCCGCTGTTCAAGATTTCATTGATGTGATAGCTCACTGTTCGCACATCTACTTGAAAGATTTCTGCAATTCTCTTCTGTGTCGTCCAAACCGTATCTCCATCAAAGACTAATTCCACTCTCAGTTTTCCTTCCGAATCTGAGAAGAACACAATATCCGTATTGGTATAAGTATCAGCATTTTGTAATGAAGAAGAAGATAAATTCTGCTTACCAGAAAAATACTCTAATGCAGGCAATGCATTCTCTTTTCTGGAACTGAGCGACATAGAAATAAGAAGGCAAGCATAACGGGAAAGATGGTAGGACTTTAGCTTTCTCTTTGCCTCACTACCAATAGTAACCATTTCGTTGACTTCAACGAAATGGTCTTCTACACTTTTATTGTTTTGTACACATAAGACCTTAGCCTTATCTATGATTTTGCTAAAATTACGATAATCTGCATAACCAATAACAGACGCCAATTCCCTAGCCGACCAATATTCTTGTCCAGCCTCATCCATCTGTCTGATACTATCAAATATCTTATTCATATCCTATTTATTTTATCATTCCCTAAAGCATCACCAATGAGGAGTGACGCTTTCCCGCCCGCAAAATTAGCCATTATTCCTGAAACCACAAACCTTTTTGAGAAAAACTTTCAAAAACAGATGCTTCTGATAAGAGCTGATAGAAAAAAGAGGTTAAAACATTTGGCTATTAAAAAGATTCCTCGTATTTTTGCAGTAGATTTTTCAAAGGTTTTCTAAAGGTTAAAGGCTTATGTGCAAATATGAAGAAATAGAAGGTTGGCGACTCTCGAATGGCAAGTCGATTCGGGAAATCAACAATGCCGTACACGATGAGGTGGAACGAATCTACCTGGAAGCGTGGGCGAAGGGCATTTCCGTGCCGTATTTTGAGGGGAAAAAAGTTTTTCTAGCTAATCCTGACGGAAGTGATGATGAAGTGACTTTTGATGTAAAGACTAGAAAATATACTGTTATCCAGCAAGTAGCAGCTCCGGGAAGAGGAAAAATGAGCTACTTGCTCCATGCATAATCCTCAAAAAAATTGCAACTATGACACGACGACTAGAATTCACCATTATTGCAGGGCCAAACGGAGCAGGAAAAAGCAAACTTGGCCCATTCTATTCAAGTGTAAAAGCATTTGATGGAGATCAACTTGCCATGAAACTTCGTAAGGAACATCCAGACTGGAAAGATTCGTGGGTAGAAGGAACCGTTATCTCCACACTAATGAAAGAGAGAGACGAAGCTATCCTATTAAAGAAAAATTATGCCTTTGAAACTAATTTCTCCTCAGATTTACCTGTCAATCTTATCAAAGATTTCAAAAATGCAAACTATAAGATTTGTTTGATATATTTCGGTCTATCTCATATTATCGACTCCTCCACTCGTGTTGACCAACGCCATATATTGGGCGGTCATAATGTAAACCAAGACGTGATAGAATATAACTTCACGGAAGGCATCAAACGAGTAAGAGCCTCTCTACCACTTTTTGAAAACATTCTTTTCATTGATGGCACTTCCGATTTTGGCGACATTGTTGCCATTCACATCGAGAAATCAGGCAAGCATCAGATAACAGATCACCCAGCCGAGTGGTTCGACAAATACTTCAAAGAAGCATTCGATGCGCTTGTTGATGGATAGGAAGCGGACATGTACTTTGGCAGAATCATAGGCCTCACCTATCGTTTCGGCGGCTACAAGGCCAAGCAGCATGAAGAAGTAGATACTTCCAGATTTGGGAAATAAAAGAAGAAAAGCTCGCCAAGATCATCAAAATCCTGGCGAGCTTTTCTGTTAGTTATTGAGAATTGTTTCCAAGAATTCATTTGGAGTCTGCACATTATCAGCAAATCCCTCGAAAACTCACCCCGCTTATCATAAAAATCAATGATTATATTAGTATCTAGAAAGACCTTCATCTGTACTTTTCCTCCATTGCAGAATACAAAGTTTCATCTATATCATCAGATACGTTCTTCCGATTTTTCAAAGTCATTTCCACAATTTCAGGGGAAAGTGGATAATTAGCCCATTTGCTTGAAGTTTTTTCTCCTTCAAGTAGCTTAGTCTTTGCATCAGCAGATTCCAACAAACGCTCAGCAAGCCAACGTTCATTGCTCGCAGTCATAGACAAAGACTGCAAAAAACTCCATAATTTATTTATTGCTAATGTTGTCATACGATTTATCTTTTAAAACACTGCAAAAATACACAGAATTATCATAACTTCCAAACTTTTTGGGGAGTTTTTTTAGGTCGCCTCCCATTTTGGCAGCAAAGTTTAAATTAATTATACTTTGCTGCCAATATTGTCACCAATCCGACGCTGGCACGCAAGTTGCTCACCATAAGAGTGAAAGCTGAAGCCAAAAGATGAAGGAGTTCGAAAGGACAACGGAGTTTCGAGGCGGAGGCAAAAAAAGATTATTAACAAGCAGAAATCCCGACGGAGCCGCAAGGAACCGAGAGGACGAGTAAAATAA
>OIZF01000739.1_pt1 | contig 21564 bp, 16 predicted proteins | sample 1588471 | NCBI WGS metagenome assembly OIZF01 (sample SAMN03283279) | human gut metagenome | biome: human-associated habitat; material: feces | host: Homo sapiens | place: Peru | collected 2012
AGTTCGGCTATGCGCTGGCCCGCGGCATCTCGGTGCTGGTCATCAGCTGCCCCTGTGCGCTGGGCCTGGCCACACCGGTGGCCATCATGGTCGGCAACGGTCTGGGGGCCAAGAACGGCATCCTGTTCAAGACGGCCGCTTCGCTGGAAGCCGCAGGCCGCACCCAGATCGTGGCACTGGATAAAACCGGCACCATCACCAGCGGCGAACCCAAGGTCACCGACATCCTGCCCGCCGAGGGCGTGAGCGAGACGGAGCTGCTGACCCTTGCCGCCGCGCTGGAACGCAGGAGCGAGCATCCGCTGGCCAAGGCCATCCTCGCTTACACCGAGGCCAACGCCATCGAAGCCCCGGAAGTCTCCGACTTTGCAGCCCTGCCCGGCAACGGCCTGACTGCAACGCTGGACGGCAAAGAAATTTACGCAGGCCATGCGTCCTTCCTTGCGACAAAGGCCGCTGTGCCGGAAAGCCTGAAGGCAAAAGCCGCCGCGCTGGCTGGCGAGGGCAAAACGCCGCTCTACTTCGGCGGCGCGGGCCGTCTGCTGGGCGTGGTGGCCGTTGCCGATACCATCAAGGAGGACAGCCCCCGCGCTATCCGTGAATTGCAGAACATGGGCATCCGGGTCGTGATGCTCACCGGCGACAACCAGCGCACCGCCGACGCCATCGGCCGTCAGGCAGGCGTGGATGAGGTCATCGCTGGCGTCCTGCCCGACGGCAAGGAAGCCGTCATCCGCAAGCTGCAAGCCTCCGGCAAGGTCGCCATGGTCGGCGACGGCATCAACGATGCCCCAGCCCTGACCCGCGCTGACACCGGCATCGCCATCGGTGCCGGAACGGACGTCGCCATTGATGCGGCGGACGTGGTGCTGATGAACTCCCGGCTCTCTGATGTGCCCGCCGCCATCCGCCTGAGCCGCGCCACCCTGCGCAATATCCACGAGAATCTGTTCTGGGCCTTCATCTACAACATCATCGGCATCCCGCTGGCCGCCGGTGTGTTCATCCCCTTCGGCCTGACGCTGAACCCCATGTTCGGTGCCGCCGCGATGAGCCTGTCCAGCTTCTGCGTCGTCAGCAACGCGCTGCGCCTGAATCTGTTCGACCTGCACAGCACCAAACACGACCACAAGATCAAGACTTCCGCCCTGCCCGCTGCCGCGCAGCCGCAGGCTGAAGATACGACCGAACCCGTTTCGGAATCCACTGTCAAGGAGGAACGTTCCATGAAAAAGACCCTGCACGTTGAAGGCATGATGTGCTGCCACTGCGAGGCCCGCGTGAAGAAGGCACTGGAAGCTCTGCCCGAAGTCCACGAGGCCGTGGTCAGCCACGAGACCGGCACCGCCGTCGTCACCCTGAGCGCCGATGTCGCCAACGAGACCCTGAAGAAGGCCGTTGAAGACCAGGACTACAAAGTGACCGGCATCGAATAAGCCGCACCTGCCAAAAAGACCCTCTCCGTCCTTGCTCTGCTGCAATGCCCGGAGAGGGTCTTTTTATAATCTCTGCAATCGTTCTGCGCCCTTCGTCTGCAGCCAGCGGAGCGCAGCCCCATCGGCCAGGGCAAGGATGCCCAATGCTGCCATCCATGCGGCCTCGGCCGACACGAACTGCGCCAGCACCAGCACCCCCACGCCCAGCACAAAGCCAGCGGCCCAGTTGACAAGCAGTGCCAGCAGAACGCTGGGGTTCTGCTTGATGACGGCCATCTCGCTCGTCCAGTGAAAGCGCGGCATCGTCACGCCGAGCATCAGCCCGGCGGCAGCTGTGAAAACAACATCCAATGCCACCAGCAGACCCGCCAGCAGGGCCGAAGTCCACGGCGCGCGCAGAAGCACCAGCCCACAGCCCAGACAGAGCAGCGCGGGCGGCAGGGTGACCAGCAGATGCAGGTCCAGTTTCGCCCGCAGCACCTGCCATGGTGTCACCGGCAGACTTTGCAGCTGCCACAGCTGTTCCCCTTCCAGTGAGACAGACGGCACGGTGAGGAGGTTCATCCCGGCCACCAGCACCACCGTGAAGGTCAGCAGCACCACGCCCAGCTCCCGCGCGGGCAGCCGCGCCGCCAACGCCCGCAGTGCGTCCGCCTTGTATCCCATTGCGCCGCTGAGAAGCAGCAGCGCCAGCGACCCCATGGCACAGTTGAGCAGATAGGACGCGCTGCTGCCCAGATGGAGCAGTTCCCGACGCAGCAGCGTCCGCCGCAGCGAGGAACGGCGGGCCAGCCGCGCCCGCGTCCGTTTCACGGCCCCGCGCCGGGTCGTCATCAAGGTCAGATACGGCCCGGAAAGCGCCCTGCCCAGCGCCGCGCAGAGCAGCACGATGCCAACGGCCAGCACCAGCAGCAAAAGCGGTTCCCCGCAGGCGGCACCTCCCAAAAAGCGCCCCGCGCCCGTTAGGGCCGTGTTGTTTTCTCCCAGCGCCGCCTGCCCCAGCATCGGTTCAAGCAGAGCCATTCCCCGTTGGTAGACGAGAGCATACACCACCGCAAGCCCCAGGGTTGCTGCGACCGTGACCAGCGTTTTGTGTGCGGCCCGCGCAGTGCAGAGAGCGACCACCCACCCCAGCAGCGCCGCCAGAAGGGTCGCTGCCCCGGCCAGCACCAGCGCCATGGGAGCCGCACTCAGCAGCCCGCCCAGCGGAGAAGCTGCATACAGCCCATACACCACTTCTGCCGGGACCCAGAGCAGCAGCAGATAGAACAGGCACATCGCGTACAGCCCGCTCATTCGGACGGCAAAGATCATCCACGGCGGGATGGGCATCGCCAGCAGCAGGTCGTTGTCCCTGGCCTGAAACAGGCTCCCATAGCTGGAAAACGCCCCGGCAAACACACCAACGGCCAGCGCCAGAAGCTCCATCGTCAGGAAGTACAGCGCCTCCTGCCCGGCGGGCAGCAGCAGCTCTCCCAGCGGCCACGCCAGCGAGAAGAAACTGCCCATCACCAGCAGCACGATGCCCCCATACAGCGCTCCGAACGCCAGCCGGCCCGCTCTGGTGCGGTGTCTGCCGGTGCTGGCGCTCCGGACAAGGAAGGCCCCCTGCTCCCGCAGCTGTTTCCGGAACAGAGCGCGGAACAGACATCTGGTCTCAGTGTCCATCCTGCACCCCTTCCAGCTCCAGAAAGACCGCTTCCAGCGAAGCATCGCCCCGCACCTCGGCCATGGAGCCAGCCCGCACGAGCCGCCCCTGCCGGAGGATGGCCACCTGGTCGCAGAGCTTTTCGGCCACTTCCAGCACATGGGTGGAAAAGAAGATGGCCCCGCCCGCATCGCAGAAGGCCCGCATGGTCTGCTTGAGCTGGTGGGAGGCCAGCGGGTCCAGCCCCACGAACGGCTCATCCATCAGGATGAGTTTGGGCGCGTGGAGCAGTGCCGCCAGAATGGCCAGCTTCTGCTTCATGCCGTGGGAGTAGGAGCTGATGGGCTGGCCCAGCGCTTCGGTCAGCGCAAAGCGCTCGCCGTACACCCGCACCCGCTCGGCGCGGGCAGCCTCGCGGACGCCGAACACGTCCGCAATGAAATCCAGATACTGGATACCGGTCATGTAGCCATAAAGGGCCGGGTCATCCGGCAGATAGGCCAGCTGACGCTTGGCCGCAAGCGGGTCGTCCCGCATGGAACAGCCGTTCACCCGCACCTCGCCGCGATCCGGCTGCAAGATGCCGCAGCAGCATTTCAGGGTGGTGGTCTTTCCCGCCCCGTTCGGCCCGATGAAGCCGAAGATCTCTCCCGGCCGGATGGTCAGTGTCAGGTCTTCCACCGCCGTTTTCTCGCCGTACTGTTTGGTCAGATGCCGGATCTCCAGCATTCGGATCTCTCCTTTCGGTCTTGATGCGCTCCTGTTTGATAGCCAAATCGTATCATCCGCAGAAGTGCCTGTCAAGCATTTCGGCGCACGTCGGGATGCAAAAGCGGCACCAGCCCGCAAAGCCGTTTTGCTTTACAGACCGGTGCCGCTTTATGTTCATTTCAGGACTGCAACATTTTTGATGCCGTATCGTGCAAAAAGTTTCAGTGCTGCCGGGCCGATGCGTTCTCCGCTCACCACGATGGGGATCGCCGGCGGGCAGGAGACGGTAGGCATCGCGCAGACGCGGCCCAGCGCCGTTTCGGCGGGGATCAACTCCTGCGGGGCGAACACTGCCTGCCGCACGGTGCAGACCGGCGCAGCTTCCGCCGCCAGTTCCGTGAAGACATCCGCTTCCGGTTCCGGCAGAGCCGGGGCCGACGGCAGAGCCGCGCAGAGCCGTGCCACTGCCGCTTCCAGCCGCTCATAATCCTGCGCCGGGTTTTCGGGGGTGAACATCAGCACCACATACCGGGGGTCGGCATATTCGCACTCGATGCGGTCCTGCCGCAGAGCCTCGGCCAGCGCGGTGCCGGTCATGCCCAGTGCCGCCGCATCCAACGTGAGTTTGAGCGGCTCACGGGCGGGGGCGTCCACCGCCAGCGGGAGTGGACAGCCTGCCGCAGCGGCCTGCTCGTTCAGCACCCGGCGCATCCTAGTCAGCTGCCCGCAGCAGGAGTAGAGCCGCAGCGGATACCCCTCCGAAAGATACCGGTTGCACCGGTCGAGGGATTGCAGGATCAGATAAGACGGGCTTGTGGAGCCGAACAGCGCCAGCGCATTGCGGACTGCCGTTTCCTCCTGCACGGGCGCTTTCGGCCCCAGATGCAGGTAGGCACCGCCGGTGAGGACCGGCAGGGTCTTGTGCCCGGAATCGCAGCACATCGCCGCCCCCAATGCAATGGGGTGGCGGCTGCCGCCCACCAGAAAGTTCAGGTAGGCACCGTGGGCATTGTCCACCAGCAGCGGCACACCGTGCGCATCGCAGACCTTTGCAAGGGCCGCGATGTCCTGCATCCCGCCGAGGTAGTCCGGGCTGGTGAGGTAGACGCCGAAGGGGGTTCTCCCCTGCCCGGCCAGCCGGTCCAGCGCGGCGGCAAGCTGAGCTTCGGTCACGGGGCAGCTACACAGCGCCCCGGCCGCGTCCGGCGCGGGCCAGAGCCACTGGATGTCAAGATCCAGCAGCGCGGCGGCATAGAGCAGCGCTTTGTGGGCGTTGCGAGCCGCCAGCAGCACCGAGCGCTGCCCGGCGGGGGCCGCCTGCATCGCCAGGCAGAGCATGGCCCGGATGCACTGGGACGAGCCCTCGGTGCTGTAATAAGTGTGGGCCGTGCCGAAGAGCCGGGTCGCGTTGGCCTCGCTCTGGGCGATGATGCCATCGGCCTCGTACAGCTCATCCGCGCCCCGGATCTCGGTGATGTCCAGCCCTTCAAACCCCAGCAGGGCCTGCCCTTTATGGCCGGGCATGTGAAGGCGGGAAGTCCCGGACTTTGCGTAGTTCTGCACAAAGTCCACGATGGGCGTGGTCATGCTCATTCGCAGGCTTCGCCGTCCGCGCAGGCATTGCAGGTGCTGCCCAGTTCGATGGGCACCTCGATGCCCTGTGCGGCCAGCTCCTGGTTCTTGGCCACCTGGATCATGATGGCGCACTCCATCCGCTTGCGGAACAGCTCACAGCCGTACTCGTACACGCCGGTGATGCTGCCGGTGGCGTGGTATGCGTTGGCCGCACAGCCGCCGGAGCAGTAGAGCTTGGCCCAGCAATCCTTGCACTCCGGGCGGGCGTAGGCGTTGCAGTGCTTGAACTCATCCCGCACGGCGGTGTTGGTGACGCCCTTCCAGATGTCGCCCATCCGGTACTTGGGGTCGCCGACGAACTGGTGGCAGGGGTACAAATCGCCCCAGGGGGTCACGGCCATGTACTCGGTGCCGGAGCCGCAGCCCGAAATGCGCTTGTAGATGCAGGGGCCGCCGGTCAGGTCGATCATGTAATGGTAGAAGGTAAAGCCGCGGCCCTCGCGGTCGCGCTTGAGCATCTCCTTGGCCAGGATCTCATACTGCTCCTTCAGGATGGGCAGGTCGGCCTCGGTCAGGGCGCTGGGGTCGTCCGGCTTGCAGACCACCGGCTCCATGCTCAGCTCAGTGAAACCGAGGTCTGCCATATGGAAGATGTCGTTGGTGAAGTCGGTGTTGAAGTGGGTGTAGGTGCCGCGCATGTAGTAGCCCTTGTCGCCGCGCTTCCGGACGAACTCCTGGAACTTGGGCACGATGGCGTCATAGCTGCCGTGGCCCGCGTAGTCCTTGCGGAAGCGGTCGTGGACCTCCTTGCGGCCATCGAGGCTCAGGACGACGTTGTGGCACTCCTTGTTGCAGAAGTCGATCACATCCTCGTCGATCAGCATCCCGTTGGTGGTCATGGTGAAGCGGAAGTTCTTGTTGTGGATCTTCTCCTGCTCGCGGCAGTAGGCCACCAGCTTCTTCACCATCTCAAAGTTCATCAGCGGCTCACCGCCAAAGAAATCGACTTCGAGGTTGCGGCGGGTGCCGGAGTTCTCGATGAGGAAATCCATGGCGCGCTTGCCCACCTCAAAGCTCATCAGCGCACGGTCGCCCTGATAGCGGCCCTGCGAGGCAAAGCAGTAGGAGCAGTTCAGGTTGCAGGTGTGGGCCACATGCAGGCAGAGCGCCTTGACCACGGTGTTGCGGTTCTTGAAGTCGAAGGCCATGTCGGCGTAGGTATCGGGGCTCCACAGCTTGCCCGCCTGTTCCAGCGCGGCCACATCCTCCAGGCACTGGCGCAGGTCGGCCTCGGTCACGTCGGGGCGGTCGCCGTACTTTTCGAGCATGGCCGCTACGATCGCATCGGCGGAGCGCTCCTTGTACAGGGCGATGACGTCATACGCTACATCGTCCACCACATGCACCGAGCCGCTGCAGGTGTCCAGCACGATGTTATAGCCGTTCAATTGATACTGATGTACCATTTTAGTCTCCATTCCATTGTTACATAAAAAAATGCCGCCCGGCAAAGGCGGCATCCGATTTGCAGAAATTACTTGTTGCTGTTCTCGCACTTCTGGTTTGCCACGCCGCAGGAAGTCTTGCAAGCGGACTGGCAGGAAGTCTGGCACTCGCCGCAGCCACCGGTCACAACGCTCTTGGTCAGGTCACGAGTAGCGATCGTCTTGATACGTTCCATAATATATAACCTCTCTAGCTCAAAAGATTTGATGCGCAGAACCACCCACGCACGATATTATCTTTGTGTATAATACCACGGACCGGGCTGGATGTCAAGATTTTTGTCACAGTTTGGCGGGAAGGGTCATCCTTCGTGCAACCTGTCCGTCATCTTCGGTGACACCTCTCCTTGTAGGAGAGGCTTTGGCATTCCGCAGACTTCGCCACTTCGCCAGAGGCTCCCCTACCAGGGGAGCTGGCATCGCGAAGCGATGACTGAGAGGTTGTACCACATGCCGTGTTTCCGTTTTGCTTTACCGGTTTCCGGGAAGCGTTCCTTCATACAACCTCTCCGTCACCTGCGGTGACACCTCTCCTGGTAGGAGAGGCCTTGGCATGATCGTTCAGTGTTTGCTTCCTGGCTTTCGCTTTTTCTTTTTTGCCTGCAAGCGGATGACTGCAAACACCACCACGGCGGCCAGCACGGTGCTGCCCAGCGAGATGGCGATGAGCCCGCCTGCGGTCTTTTTCAGGCTGCGGGAGGCCGGGAGCGAAACGTCTGCGTTGGCCGCCACGACCTCTTCCAGCCCCTCGATCTTCGCCTTGACACGGACACTGGCCGACTCCTGCGATCCACCGCCCTGAATGGTATACACCGCATACGCCTCCGGGTCAACCCCCAAAATATAGCGTTCGGGCAATTCCAGACTCACCGAGACGTTTTCGGCGGTCAGGCCATTGGCCAGCAGCAGCCGGACGCCGGGGTCGCTGACGGTCACGGTACCCATGGCATCGCCGCCGCCCACGACCTCCAGCTGCGCCGTCACGCCCTGGGCCGGGATCTCGGTGTAGCCGGTGAAGGTGGAAAACGCATGGTCCAGCAGGGTGCGGACATCGTTGTATTTATCGGTCTTCATGTTGCTCTGCATGGTCACGCAGATGAGCCGGACGCCGTTCTGCTCGGCCAGACAGACGTAGCTGTACCGGGCGATGTTGGTGTAGCCGATCTTCGAGCCCAGGATGGCCGGGATATAGAACCGGCTGGACGCCACCCGCATTTTATCCTGCTGGTGGAAGTATCGGGTCACCGGCTGGACGTTGGTGGGGGCCATGGTGTACATCTCGTTCCGGGTGAAGAGGGTCTCGAACCCCGGCTGGGTCAGCGCCCAGCGCAGGATCTGCGCCATGTCGTAACAGCTGGTGTAGTGGTCCTCATCGCTGATGCCGTGCGGGTTGGCGAAATGGGTGTGCTGCAAACCCAGCTCCTTCACCTGTGCGTTCATCGCGGCCACGCCGTCGGCGATGGTGCCGCCGCCAAAGTATTCGGCCAGCAGGTTCGCACCGTCGTTGGCGCTGGCCATCATCGTGGCATAGAGGGCATCCGTCAGCGGGACCGCTTCCCCCTCCTGCAGGGCAATGTGGCTGGAATCCGTGCCCGCCAGCGAGTAGACATCCTCGTGGCTGACGGTCAGCTTGACGTCCTCCCATTGGCCCTGCGCTTTTTCACAGGCAAGGCCCAGCGTCATCACCTTGGTGATGGACGCCGGGTGCAGTTCTTCGTCCATATTCTGCTGTTCCAGCACCAGACCGGTGTCCGCATCCATGATGCAGTAGGCTTCGGTGGTGGTCAGTGCCGGGGCAGCGGCCGCCGCGCCGGGCACAAAGGCCGTCAGCAGGCAGAGCAGCACCGCACACAGCACAGCGATCTGTTTTTTCATCTGGTATACTCCATCGTCAATTTAATCTTTTTTAGTATACCACACTTTTTCCCCGCTGAAAAGAGAAATGCAACGCTCAGAACATCCGCAGCATCGGCTGGAGCTGCCGCCCCTGCAGCGCCGCTTCCAGCGCGGCGGGCAGCAGCGAAAGATCGGCCTTCAGACTCTGCGGCTTTTCCACCGGGTCATCCTGCCCGTAGGGCACGAAGTAATAGTGTTTGCGCTGGCGCAGCCGGGCGATGTTCTCCCCCGATGCGCCCAGGCCGTCGTTGGTGGAGACGGCCACCACCACCGGGCATCCCACCCGCAGCAGGCTTTTTGCCGCCAGCGTAACCGGCGTGTCGGACAGGCCCGCCGCCAGCCGGGCCAGCGTGGTGCCGGTGCAGGGCGCGATGACCAGCGCCTCAGCCAGACGCTTCGGCCCCAGCGGTTCCACCGCCTGCAGGCTGTCCAGCACCGGATGCCCAGTCAGCTGTTCCAGCCGCTCTTTCCATTCCGACGCCCGCCCGAAGCGGGTGTCCAGCCGGGACGCCGCAAAGCTCATGACCGGCAGCAGCTCCCAGCCCTGCCGCACCAGCTGCTCTGCCTGCGCGGCTGCCGCGCCCAGCGTACAGAAGCTCCCGCAGACCGCAAACGCGGCTCTGCCCCGATGTTGCGTGTTCATGCACTCCCCTCCCGTTCCCGCAGGATCTCACAGACCGTCTGCGCCACAAATTCGCCCGCCGTCTCCGGTGCGCAGGCCGCAGGCAGACTCAGCGCATGGAGCGCCGTCAGCCCCAGCCGCCGGGCGGCCGCAAAATCGGTGCCGCCGGGGCGGGATGCCAGGTCCACGATGAGGCTTCCCGGCCGCAGCGCCGCCAGCACCGGCTCGGTGAGCACCACCGCCGGGATGGTGTTCACCACCGTATCAAACGCCGGGGCCACCCCGGCCAGTGCCGCCAGCGGGACGCTGCGCAGCCCCAGACTTTCGGCCAGCGCCCGCTGCGCCGGGCGGCGGGCCGCAATGGTCACATCGGCCCCCAGTGCCGCCAGACGCGGCCCCAGCGCCTGCCCCACCGGGCCGAAGCCGGTCACCAGCACCCCGCTGCCCCAGAGCGTCCGCTTCCGCTGACGGAGCAGGATGCCGAGGCAGCCCTCTGCCGTCGGGATGGCGTTCCGGATGGTCAGCTCCTCCCACGCAAAGTAATCCACCAGCTCGACCCCGGCCTCCTGCGCGATCTGCTTTGCCTGCGCCGAGAGCCTGCCGCCCAGCGCCAGTGCCCCCGGCTTTGCCGCCCGCAGCAGCTCCGCCAGCGGTGTGCGGGTCTCATCCAGCGGCAGCGGCAGCAAAATGTAATCTGCAAGGGCCACCTGTTCTGCCCCGCAGACGGCGTATCCCGCCCGCGCCAGTGCGCGGCCCGCTGCCGCCTGCCGCGCGTCGCCGCCAATCACCGCAATCTGCTTTCGTCCTTCCATGCCCGGCTCCCCCTCCTCAAGGTCTGTGTCAGCCTATGCCGGGCCGGGCACCGATGTGACTGCAAACGCAAAAGGCCCCGGAGCGAGGCCGCATAGCTCGCTCCGGGGCAGGAGTGTGACTCAGTGATTCATTTGGTGCAGTTCAGGGTGTTTCAATATTATTGCAATGCCCAAGTTAAAAAGGTGTCGTTCGAAGTTATGCCTTCTTCTGGGTGGGGACCTTCATGACAACGATGGTATAAACACTGCCGTCAACCGTTGCATCTGCAAAGCCAACGCCAACCACGGCATCCTTCACTTCACGGCCCACAAGTGCGGTGCTGTCGTAATGCAGTTTTGCATTGGTCCGAATCTTGGCCAAATCAAACGCATCCTTGTTGGTCTGGTAGTATTTGCTGCCGAAGGAAACACTCTTCACATAGTTGACCTTGTAGACATTGGTATCGTCCTTGCCCACCAGGATGTTCTTCACGTCGTCAGACTGCAACACGGTCTCGATCTCGGCCTGGGTCTTTGCCTTTTCTGCGACCTTCTTTGCGATCGTCTCAGCCTTTGCGCCCATTTCCTTGTCGGCCTTGAACTCCTTATAGTTTTCATCGGCCGTGCCATAAGCTGCACGAGCCTTCAGCTGGTCATTCAACTGCTTGATGATTTCATTCTCATTCAGAGAAGAACCGCAGCCGGTCAGAACTGCCAGTGCCATAACGCCAGCGAGCGCAACAGCCATGAGCTTTTTGAACATTTTCATAATCGTATCCTCCAAAATAGTTTCACACTGCACCCATACGAGTGATGGTCTTTCCATGCACCCGATTTGTTGCCTTTATATTACCATTTTGCCACAATTTATTCAATAGGTTATTTTATTTTTGTATTGTATGACAATTTCAAGGCCGCAAAATTGGAGATTCCAGCAAAAAAAATCGCCAAACAAAGAGCCATCCCCACGGCGCAGGAATCGCACCGTGAGAATGGCTCTTTCAGATAGGTTATCGTTTCAGGAGAAGAAACTTGCTCACACGCACATCAGTGGATGAACACCGGGCCAAGGGGATTGGGGATGGGGCTGACGTAGCCGCCCAGCAGCTTGGGGATGGCCAGGCTGATGTCCGGCACGAAGGTCAGCAGCAGCAGGGCGATGAACATGCACAGGTAGAACGGCAGGGTCGCCTTGACGACCTTTTCCATGGGGCGCTTTGCAACGGCAGAGCCGATGAACAGGACCGCGCCGACAGGAGGAGTCAGCAGGCCGATGCCGCAGTTCAGCACCACGATGATACCGAACTGGATGGGGTCGATGCCAATGGAGGTTGCAATGGGCAGCAGGATGGGGGTAGCGATCAGGATGATGGGGGCCATATCCATGATGCAGCCCAGAACCAGAATGATGACATCAATGAGCAGGGCGATGATGTAGGGGTTATCGGTCACGCTGGTGATGGCGTTTGCGGCCAGATCGGGCACATGCAGCATGGTCAGGCAGTTGCCGAACACCGCAGAGGTGGCGATCAGGATCAGGACGATGGACAGGGTGTTCACACACTCGTCCAGAGCGTACCAGACGCCCTTCCAATCCAGGCCCTTGTAAATGAACACGGACACGAACAGGGAGTAGATAACGGCGATGGCTGCGGACTCTGTGGCGGTGAACACGCCGCCCACAACACCAAAGACAACGATGACAACGGCAGCCAGCGCCCAGATGGAAGTACCCAGCTGCTTGATGAAGCCCTTGATGCTGAAGGGCGAGCCCTTGGGGTAGTTTTCCTTGACGGAGATGATATAGGAGCCGATCATCAGGACGATGGCCAGCAGAGCGCCGGGCAGGTAGCCAGCCAGGAACAGGCTGCCCACGGAGATGCCGCCGGCGGTGGTGGCGTAGATGACCATGTTATGGCTCGGAGGAACCAGCAGGCCCTCGCAGGAGGAGGTGATGGTAACAGCGGTGGAGAAGTCGGCATCGTAGCCCTGATCCACCATCATGGGGATCATAATGGAGCCGATGGAAGCAGTATCGGCGGAGGCGGAACCGGAAATGCCGCCGAAGAAGTAGGAAGCCACGATGTTGACCATGGCCATGCCGCCGCGCATCCAGCCGACGCAGGCATCGGCCAGAGCGATCAGTTTTTCAGAGATGCCGCCGGAGCCCATAAGCACGCCCATGGTGATGAAGAAGGGCACGGCCATCAGGCTGAAGGACGAAATGCCCTTGACCATCAGACGGCAGACATCCGTAAGGGCCTGGCCCTGCACCATCAGGCAGAACACACTGGAAAGACCAACGGCGTATGCAATGGGGAACCGCAGAAAGATCATCACAAAGAAGCTGACCAGAAGGACAAGGATCGCCAGTGTCTGAACTGTCATATCAATTCTCCTCCTTTACAAACAGGCTCTTGATGTGGTTGTAGATGGACTCAAATTCGAACACGATCATGGCAACACCGGCCAGCGGCACGGGGAAGTACATCCAGAAGCGGCTCAGCCAGGGCATGGAAACGTAGAAACCGCGGCCGCCCAGGGTGGTAGCGTAGTTCCAGCCCACCACCATCATAATGATGCCCAGCACCATCACGGCAGCATCGGCCAGGATGTCCAGCACCTTGACGACCGTCTTGGGCAGGTAGACATCAAAGGCGGTCATGCGGATGTGGGCACCGCGGCGGATGGCCAGCGCTGCACTCAGCACGGCCATGTAGCTCATGCAGGTCAGCACGACTTCTTCCGACCAGGCAGGGTCCGGGATAAAGGGGACGTAACGGCCAATGACCGACATGGTGGTGATGAGGATGTCCAGGATCAGCAAAATCTTGCAGATGAACAACACCACCTTATAGGTAATGTCGTACGCCGGCTTGATCTTATCCAATGTGGTAAAGATTTTCGGCATAAGGTTTCCTCCTTTACGATAAAAGCCCGGCGGAGGCAGCGGGCCGATTTCCCGTTGTCCCCGCCGGGCCATTTTATTTTTGCATGGAAAAGGCGCTTTTGCTTATGCCTTCATGTCCAGCAGCTTCTGGTACAGCTCAGCCTGATCGGAGGTGTTGTCGCTGATGACCTTGGCACATGCTTCCTGCCAGGGTGCCTTATCGGGAACATCGACCACATTGCAGCCGGAGGACTTCAGCTCATCCAGAACCTTGTTCTCAGCGCTCTCAGACAGGTCTGCATTGAACTTCTGGGTGTCAGCACCGGCCTCCATGATGGCAGCCTGCTGGTTCTCGGTCAGCTTTGCCCATGCGTTATCGGTGATAACAGCCTGGATCGCGCCCAGGGTGTGGCCGTCCAGGATCAGGTTGTTGGCAACCTCAGGGAAAGCGTTGGACTTGTAGTTTGCGATGGGCTGCTCAGCGCCATCGACAACGCCGGTCTGCAGTGCGCTGTACAGCTCACCGAAGGAAACAACGGTGGGGTTTGCGCCCAGACTCTCGACCATGCCGTTCATGACGGGGTCGTTGGACACGCGGAGCTTCAGGCCCTTGAAATCAGCGATGCCGGAAACAGGCTTGACGGTGAAGAAGTGGCGGAAGCCCTCCTCGCCGTAGAAGATGCCGCGAACGGGCAGGCCCAGCTCCTGGGGCTCGTTCAGGAACTCCGGTGCGAGGTCACTGTTGGCGAAGTTCCAGAAGTGTGCGCGGTTCTCAAAGGTGAAGGGGATGCTCAGCAGCTTGGACTTGTTGCAGCCGTAGCTGGTCAGTGCGAAAGCGGAGATACGGCTCATATCAATGGAAGTGGAGCCGCCCAGGATGGCGTCCAGAACGTCGTTCTCAGAACCCAGAACACCGGAAGCCTGCACATCGATGACAACAGAGCCGCCGGTCAGCTCTTCGACCTTCTCCTTGAAGTGGGTAGCGGTCTGGCCGACGATGGTATCCAGCGGGTTGACCTCGGCGTAGACCAGAGTGACCTTGGGATCGTTGGCAGCGGCGGTGGCATCGCCCGCAGCAGAAGCGGCGGTGGAACCGGCGGCAGAGGATGCAGTGGAGCTGGAAGAGCCGCCACATGCGGTCAGGGCAGCAGCTGCGGTAGCTGCACCGGCAACGGCGAGAAAGCTGCGACGAGAGATCTTTTTCATGGTAAAACCCTCCTGAAATATATTCTTCTGTTTCCTTCCGGCAGCATCCTCCTGCACAGGTGCGGTGCTGTCGTTCATTCACTGTTCACACTTTAGCAAAATTTCTTGGTCAGAACAAGGGCTTCCAAAAAATGTCCTGTTTTTCGAAAAAATGTGAAAACAACTTCTGTGCATCCTGTACAAATAAGAATCCCAGCCTTTGGGCATACCTGCCAACGGCTGGGATTCTTCCTGATATTTTTAACTGTTCTGAATGCGGGCGATCAGCTCCGACTGGTCCGCAAACTGATCGTACAGGGGCTGGACTGCAGCACGGAATTTCTGTTTTTCCTCACTGGAAAGCTCGGTGACCACAATGCCGCGGGCCAGCATCTCCTGTTCCGCACCCTCCTCCTGCTCGGCCCAGAGGGTGCGCTCGATCAGCGCCGACTCCCGCGCGCAGCTGCGCAGGATGTCCGGGAACGTCGGGTCCAGCGCGGCCATCTTTTCCATTGCCGGGATGCTGGCCAGCTGGATCTCCGGCACGCGGGTGTGCTCATCCCGCAGGAAGTAGGGAGCCACCTCGTAATGGCTCATGGCCTCATAGCTGGGCCAGTTGTTTTCCGCCCCGTCGATCTGGCCGTTGTGCAGGGCCGCGTACACCTGACTGTACACCACCTGCACCGGGTCGGCCCCCAGAGCCGAGACCATCATGCTCATGGTGTCGGATTCCTGCACACGGAGCCTCAGCCCCTGCAGCTCGGCCAGACATGTGACCTTCTGGCGGGTGTAGAAGCTGCGCACACCGGCATCGAACCAGGAAAGCCCGGTCAGGTCGATCGCATCCAGCCGGGCCAGAAACTCGTCCCCAATGCTTCCGTCCAGCACACGCCACATCTGGCCGGCATCCTGATAGAGGAACGGCAGCTGCAGCACGTTCAGGGCGGGCATGTATTCTGCCAGCTGGCTCAGCGAGACACGGGCAAAGTCGATGCCGCCGAACTGGATCTGCTGGATGACGCTCATCTCCGCCCCCAGCTCTCCCTTGCTGTACACGGCCACCTTCACCCGGCCTCCGGTCTGCTCTTCCAGCAGGTTTCCAAAGGCCAGAGCCGCCTGCGTGGTGGGGTAATCCTCCGGCTGGTTCTCGGCGTAGCGCAGCACCAGATCCGGCTTGTCCGAGGCCGTTTCCTGCTTCTGGCAGGCCCCAAAGCCCAGCATGGCTCCAGCGGCCGCCGCCAGCACCTGCCGCCGGGTAAATGCCCGGCTCACAGTGCCGCCTCCTGCTGGTCTTTGGCGGCTTTAACGGCCTGTTTCCGGTATTGGGTGGGGGTGACGCCTGTGCGCTTTTTGAAGGCACGGGCAAAGTAGCTGGCGTCCTCATAGCCGACCATGGAGGCCACCTCCGCCGAGGAGCGGAAGGGGTCGTTCAGAAGCTCCTTGGCGGCGTTGATGCGCAGCTCCGTCAGGCAGTCCAGGAAGTTCATCTTCTGGTATTTCTTGAACTGGGCCGACAGGTAGGCGGGGCTGATGTGCAGGATCTCCCCCACGCTGTCCAGCGAGATGTCAAACATATAGTTGTCTTCCAGATACCGCCGCACGTGGGCCATTACAAGGGCGGTCTGCTGGTTCTCACTTTCCGGGTGGGCGGGTGCCGGAGCCTCCGGGGCGGTGGGAGCTTCCGGCTCCGGCTGCACCGGGGCCAGCGCTTCCAGCTTCCGCTCCGTTTCGATCTGCCGGATGGCCCGGCGGATGGAGGCTTCCAGCTCGTCCGGGTCCACCGGCTTCAGCAGATAATCGCAGGCCCCCAGATGCACCGCCTCGTGGGCGTACTGGAACAGGCTGTAGGCCGTGACGAAGACGACCCGGCAGCCGGGCCGCTGGGCCAGCACAGCGCGGGCCGCATCCAGACCGCTCATACCCGGCATCTCGATGTCCATCAAAATGAGGTCCGCTCCCCACAGGATGGCGGTATCAGCAGCCTTGCGGCCATTTTCGGCGGTCTCCAACACCACCTCATGCTCAAAGCGCCGGGACACCATTTCCACAAGCGCTTCCCGCTCCAGCCGCTCGTCATCCGCAATCAACAGGCGAATCATCATCCAAGTCCTCCTCTTCTGTCAATTCCACAAGGGGCAGATACAGGCTCACCGCCGTGCCCCGCCCTGGGTGTGAGCGCACCTCGAACCGGCAGCGCTTGTCCAGCAGCCGCAGACGCGCCGCCACGTTATACACACCAATGTGCTCCCACCGGTCGCCGGGGGCCGCCAGCCCCGCCTGCAGCCGGGCCAGCTGTTCCGGTTCAATGCCCAGGCCATTGTCACACACGCTGATCCGCAGCAGCCCCTGCTCCCGCAGCGGCGTAATGCGGATGCGCACTGCACCGCCTTCTTCCTTGGGGGCAATCCCATGCTTAAACGCATTTTCTACAATGGGCTGCAAAATAAACGAGGGCACCATCGTCTCGGTCAGGTCAATGGAATCCGAGATGCACCACCGCATCTTTACACGGTCACCAAAGCGGACGTGATAGATGGAGTAGTATTCATCCACGATCCGCACCTCGCGGGCCAGCGGCACCTGCTCATCGTTGCTCATCAGGCTGTACCGCAGCAGGTGGCTCAGGGCCGTGATCAGCGCCTGGGTGCGGTAGGCCTTTTCCTGCCCTGCCGTCTGCAATATGACGTTCAGGGTGTTGAACAGGAAATGCGGGTCGATCTGACTGCGCAATTGCTGCATCCGGCTGCGCTCCATGCGGTTCTGCAGCTCCAGAGCCTGGGTCTCCTGCTGGTGCAGAGCCTGCTCCATCTCGTTTTTCTCCCGCAGGGTGTTCACCTGCTGGGCCATGGAGTGCTTCATGTGGTTGAAGGCATCCGTCAGCTGGCCCACCTCGTCCTGCCGGGGCACCGGGATGTCCGGGGTCTCCAGCTCCCCCCGGATGATGGCCCGCGATGCCCCGATCATCTCCTGCACCGGGGTCAGCAGCCGCATGAGGGACCATGCCATCACCAGACCCAGCACAAGGCACAGCCCCACCACCACCGTCTGGGCCCACTTGACCCGGCTGCTGAGGGCCGACACCGTGGTGTAGGTGCTCTGTGCGTCGGAGATGGCGGTGTTCAGCAGCTGCTGGGCGTACTGCCGCAGATAGCTGCCGCATGGTGAGACTTTTTCATAGTAGAGCTGGGCCGCCGCAGCGTCCTGCCCGGCGGCGATCTCAGCCCGCAGCTCCTCCACAAGGGCGGTGTAGCTGTCATAGGTGGTGCAGACGGCACTGTACAGCAGGTACTGCTCCTCACTCACCGTGTCCAGGCTGCCGTCGATGCGCCACAGCCACGCATTGGTAACGGAAAAGGCACTGTCCAGCTCTGCCAGCAGCGCATCGGTGTCGCCGTACTCCCAGCGGTAGTCGTCCAACGCCGTAAGGCTGCGCTCCACCCCGTTCTGAAAGCGACTGATGGCATTGAAGTTGCCCATCTGGTCGTCCAGTTCCCGCAGCACCGTGCCGGACTGGTAAAAGCTCAGAACGATCTGAGCCGCCAGCGCGGCAAAAAATGCCGTCAGACACAGCACCATCCGCTGCTTCAGCGTACTTTGTCGATGCAAGGTTTTCCCCTCCCCGGCTTGTTTTTTGCCCCATAGATGTTTTTATTCTACCACGTTTTGGGCCATTTGTGCAAGATTTCCCTTGCCTGCCGAAAAAGAATATGGTACTATGACTAAAAAAGGAGATGCTTGTCTATGTCGCAGCCCATTACGACCTCTGTCACCATGGACGCCGAATCGTTCCAGAAATTCCGTTCCTTCGACCTGTTCCACCACCAAAAGCGCTGGCAGCGGCCCTTGTTGTTCGCTGCCATCCTGCTGGGGTCCTCCGGCATCTGCCTGTCGCAGGTGGGAGTGCGGGAGGGGGCTTCCCTGCTGGCGGTCGTGCTGGCTATAGTGGCGCTGGGGCTCCCGGCAGTGTACTTTTACACCTTCTTCCAGGACCTGCGCACCACCATCCAGAAGCTGGGCCTCCCCCGGCCCTTCTACCGCCTCCAGCTGGACGATGCAGGCCTTTCCGTCTGGATGGCCGGAGAACAGGACAAGCCCCAGCCCAGCCACCAGTACCCATGGCAGGACCTTCACGTGGCCTATCGCACCCCGGATGCCGTGTACCTTTACGTCCAGCAGACCCAAGCCTACCTTGTCAACAGCGAGGAGCGGGACGCGGTGTGGGACTGCCTGAAGACGCATCTCCCCGCCTCCCGGCTGCGGGACCTGCGGTAACGCCGCTTCCCCCTGCAAACACAAAACGCCCCCGGCTTCCTGTCATGGAAACCGGGGGCGCTGCGGTTTTATGGGAAACGCCTCAGGCGCTGCAAAGCCTCAGTGCAGCAGAGAGCTGACCCATGCCCGGGCGGCCGTCTTGGCCTGGAGCTTATTGTACATCTTCAGGGTGGTGTTGTACACCTTCTGGCTCATGGCATTGCTGGCGTTGGTGGCGGCAGCCTGCTTGGCCTCAAGCGTGTCGGCGGCGGCAACGGCGGCCTTCATATCGGCGTAGTCGGCCATGATTTCCTGCTGGAGCGCGGCATAGCTGGCCTTGGCTGCTGCCCGATCCTTTGCGGTGACCTGATTGCCATTGCTGCCGTAGGTCAGCAGGTTGGAGAGGGCGTCACGCACACCGTAGAAGGAGTCGGTCCAGTCGTCCGGGTAGGTGTAGTAGCGGCCCTTGGCATCCTGATACCAGACGCCCTCGGTAGGCTGCTCGTCGGAACGGGTGACCTTATGGACCGAGACCTTGTAGACATCTGCGGTGTCGGTGGTCAGCATCGGATAGTAAGGGACGAAGGCGTTGTACACGTCGTCGTCAAAAGCGGTCCACTCGGTAATGGCGGTGTTCAGATCGCCGGTGGCGCTCACCTGGAACAGATGAGTCTCCACATTGCCCGTCTTGCCGATGGGCTCGGTCTGAAAGAAGTGGATGGAATCCTCCACCGAGAACTTCTTGGTCAGCTGGATGTTGGAGTAGACCGGGACGATGGCACCGTTCTCGCCGACGTTGCTGATAGCAAAGTCGGTCTCGCTGTAGTTATCCTTCGTAAAGGTGTCGGTGCCGTACAGGTAGTTCAGGCCGGCTGCCATGCGGTCCGATGCGATGTCGCCGTTGTAGGAGGCATCCAGATCGATGACATTGGCAGCGGCGTCGCCCACAAAGGTACCGGCCTTCTGGGCCACGGAGATCAGGTTGGCAGAGGCCACCACATGGTCGGTGTCATCCAGATCGATCTTGCCCATAGCGGCGATGTTGGGCTGCATGAAGACCACGCTGGAGGAGAGCTTCAGGGCAAGGTAGGTGTGGCCCGTCAGGTTCTCCACGAACCAGGTCTCGTTCTGGTCGGCAATGAACACGCCGGAGCCGCCGGCTGCACCGGCGTTGTCGTAGATGGAGGTCAGCAGGGCAACACCCTCGCGGGCCGTGGAAGCTTCGCTCAGCAGCACCGTGGTGATCTCGGCTTCCTCAATGCCGTTGTCCACATAGGGGTCTACGCTCAGCACGGCGTCGGTGCCGTAGAGAGACTCGGTGGCAGAGACCATGACGCCCTTCTCGTTGGTGCCAGCCTCCTCATAGGGGGTGTGCTCGTGGGTGCTGTCGCAGTCCGGGCAGACACCCAGACCGTTGTCGTCCCGGCGGGCGGTGAAGCGGTAGCTGTCGTGGGTGAAGGTGTAGGTAAAGCCGTAGCAGCCCTCGTACACCTCGCCCGCAGTGTGCTTCCCGGCGGGGCTGATGTTGAACAGCTTGTTGTAATCGTTGGTGCCCAGATCCTCGATCCGGCCAAACATGGTGGTGCCATCCTCGGTGAGGTCGCTGCCGACATAGAGTGCCGTGCAGGCGAAGGCGGAAGGAACCACGGCAAGCGTCATCGCACAGGCGATGAAAGCCGCAGCAATTTTCTTCTTCAAAGACATAATAGTATCGATCCCTCTCTTGTTGATTGTCGGCATTTCGTCGGCAGGTGTCATAATACACCCATTTTAATGAAAATGCAAGTATTTTCCCGAAATTTTAGCATATATTCATTTTTATATGGTATATATTCATACTGCGTTTTTCATCTGCCCCTCCGTGAGCGCAAAAAACCGCCCCGGCTTCCTCTTTCGGAAACCGAGGCGGTTCATTATGCTTTATTCGTGCTTTCTCAAGCCCTCACGCCATTACTTGCGGGGGTTCTTGATAGCAGCCTGTTCTGCACTTTATAAACAGAGAGCACAAGAAAACGCACATTTACGTTATTTATTTTTTCAAACATTCGATTTTTCATCCATTTCGTAATATTTTCAGAAAATAACACATTTTTGCTTTTGCAATTTTCGGAACAAACTACAACGCATTTTTTCATCTTTTTTCCATCCATTTTTTTCAAAAATGGAACTTCAAAAAATTTTCCATATCACAAAAAGGAGGTGTTTTTCCACATGAACACACCCATACAGTTGAAAATCCGAGGTCACACCAAATGACGCTGGACTACTTTTATGGTCAGTCGGGCGAATTGTTCTCCTATTTCCGCATCCCGAAAGCACTGTTCCAAGACCACCGTTTCCGGCAGCTCTCCACCGATGCCCGGACACTGTACGGCATCCTGCTGGATCGCATGAGCCTATCCACAAAGAACGGCTGGCTGGACGAACAGGGCCGGGTGTATATCATCTACACTGTCCGAGAGGTGCAGGAATCCCTTTGCTGCGCCGAACACAAGGCGGTCAAGCTGTTCCGGGAGTTGGAGGACATCGACCTCATCGAGCGTAAACGCCGTGGTCTGGGCAGACCCAGCCTGATCTACGTCAAGGACTTTTCGTCTGGACTGCCAAAAGCGCAAGTACAGAATTGCCCAAACAGCAATTCTGGTGCTGCCGAAAGCGCAATTCAGGAGCAGTCAAAACCGCAAGCAAATAAGACTGATAAGAATAAGACTGAGTGGAACGATCCTGACCCTATCTATTCCGAGGGCATCCGGGAGCAGCTTGAGGATTATTTTTATCAGTCTTTGGAGGTGGATCTCCTGCTCCGGCTCTGCCCGGACGATGAGGACACCATCTATCAGATCATGGATTTGCTTGTGGACACCTGTTCCACCAAACGCAAGATGTTGCGGATCATCGGAGATGACAAGCCTGCCGAGGTGGTACGCAGCCGGCTGAAAAAGCTGAACGCTGACCACATCCGTTTCGTGCTGGATTCTCTGGCAGAAAACACCGCCCCAGTGCGGAACATGAAGCAGTATCTGCTGGCGATGCTCTACAATGCGCCCACCACCA
>OIZF01000742.1_pt1 | contig 21489 bp, 20 predicted proteins | sample 1588471 | NCBI WGS metagenome assembly OIZF01 (sample SAMN03283279) | human gut metagenome | biome: human-associated habitat; material: feces | host: Homo sapiens | place: Peru | collected 2012
GGCGTGGCCTACGATGCTCTGGATGGTCTGAATATCCACGCCCAACGCCTGCATCTGCGACACATAGGTGTGGCGGCAGCTATGCGGAGTGAGCAGGCGGACATCGCCCGCTTCTTCCAGAGATTTGCGGAACACATCCCGGAAATGGGTGGGGTTGCAGGGCAAGCCGGTCTTGGGGCTTTCCCAGATGAACTGATCGGTGGTATCCCGCAGCTTAATGGCACACGGGCGGACATTCAGCGGCACCGGAATATCCCGGATACTGTCTTTGGATTTCGGACTGCCGATGCTGACTGTACCTTTTACGACCTTTACTGCCTGCCGGATGTGAATGACAGAGCCATCTTCTTCAATAAACTGCGGCTCCAAAGCCAGAAGTTCCTGCATTCTCATTCCAGTGCCGAGCAAAAGCCGAATGCTCAAGCCCATGCGGTCATCGGGCAGCACCTTCATCAGGTGTGCGACTTCCGCTGTGGTAAAGGCTTCCTTGCGCTTTGCGGTGCCGGTTGCCCGCATCTTTTCAGCAAGCCGAACCGGGTTGCGGCGCACAAGGTCATTGGCTTCTGCCTTTTGGAAAATCTGGTAGAGCATCCCTCGTGCCTTGCTGATGTAAGAATCCGAGCGGCCATCGCGCCGCATCCCTTTCAGGAAATTTTCAATGTCGATAGGGCGTATGACGGTCAAGGGGCGGTGATAGAATCCCTCTTTGAGCATTTTCAGGCAGTATTTATAGCTTTCCTGTGTCGTGGGAGCGATATTATCCCTGTGACCCTCGAACCATGTATCAGCCCAATCCTCAAAGTACAGGATCGTGTCCAGCTGGATACCGCTGATAAGCGCATCCTGATACTCTTTCAGTTTGAGCTTGACCTCCTTCTGGGTCTTGCCATAGAAGGTCTTGAAGCGCGGCGAACCATCCTTCTGGTAGCCGTCCATCATACGTAATTCCCAGCGACCATCGCTGCGGTGGCGAAGCGTACCCTCGCCGTGAGAACGTTTGCTTGGCATATTGCCTCCTTCCTGATGTCAAGTCGTTTCGTGAATCAGTATAAATAAAGCGACCTCTTGAATCAAGGATGTCAGATCAGCCGTTTACGCTGTCCGTGATCCACTGAAGAAAGCGGTCTTTGGGTACGACCATCCGCTTGCCGATGTGGAGCGTGGGAAAGCCGTCGGAACGGAGCAGGATGTAAGCATTGGCGCGGGAGATGCCCAGTGCGGCAGCAACATGATCGGCTGTCAGGGTGATGGGAAGCTGCTCATACGAAGTGAACTGAGAGCGCATAGAATACCTCTTTTCTCTATATGCTGTGTCAAATGAATGCGTAAATGCTATATATTGTGTCTTAATATGTAACAAGGGGCATCTGCGGTTTGCGGATGCCCCTTGTGTATATGGGAGGTATGCCTGTGAATATCAGAATTTCATCGGCAGTGCGTCTTTTCTGCACTTACCGTTGTAAGCGGTGTAGATGGGGAAAACATACTTTTTCCATCCGCGCAGCTTTGCGGGGTCGTCCTGCCCGATGCGGTAGATATCGACCGGGTGGATGCTGCGCAGCGCACGGAGCAGCCGTTCTTCGCTGAACTCGCCGTGGTACAACTCCACAAAGTGCATCATGCCTTTCAGAACAGATGCCCGGAACGAATCGGGCTTGCCCTCCCATGCTGCCACGATGAGCCGCATCGTTTCACAGTAGAGCGGTTCGCCCATCTGCTTGTAGAGCCGGAAAGCCGTACCAACGCAGCCGATGCGGTAATCGGTCAGCTGCTGGCTGTCATAATTGAGACTCAACCCCACCCGGTTGGTGGCTGCAAGAAAGGCTTTGGAGATGGCATCGCCGCCCACCACCTTGGCACGGAGTCTGATGCCCGCCGTCAGCGGCGCAGAGAAACCGTTCTGTTCGGCAAAGAGCAGGGCTTCCTGCTCCACGGTCATGCCTGTGTACACCTTGCAGAGGATCGGCAGATCCTTGCCGCCGTTGCGGAGGATGCGCCCCTCGATGGTGTGCTGCCCATCCGTTACGATGAACTGACCGTTGCGGAAACTGACCTTCGGTTCGTTTGCCACATATTCGTTGAAGTGGGCGGCAATCAGTTCCACACGCTTGCGCTCCACGCCGCGCTGATACAGTTCGCGGGGGTAGACCAGTTTGCTGCTGTGGATGACCATGAGCTGGTACGGCGGGTTGACATGGATGAAGGGATTGTTGTTGTCTTTCAGGCGCATCGCATTTCCTCCTTGATCCTCCAGATGTACGTTTCGGCTTCTTTCAGGATTTCCGCAACCTGCTGCTTACGCTTTGGGATGGTGAGCAGGCTGGGGTTAAACGTGAAGCTGTATTCCAGCCGCTGGATCATTGCGTGTACCGCAGCTTCCAGTTCGGTGTACAGCATCATGTCCTCGACGCTCCCAGCGTCCTCAAAGGACGATTTGATGGGCGTGTAAGGATAGAGGGGCGGCTTACCGTCAACCACCTCAGGCGGCGCATAAGCCGCCGTAGAGCGGATGATGGGTGGAAGTCTCTGAATGCTCCCCATCGGGTTCAGGGCAAGACTGGCACGGACCGCATCATCCACCCGGCTCATTTCTTCCGGGGTGAGGTGTCCGAGGAATTTCAGCACCCTGCTCTTGTCTACGGTAAAGATCTGTTCTGCCTGAACGATGGACGGAACGGAGAGAAACTCGTTCACCAGCAGGCAGTGTGTCGGCTGGGTATACTTTTTTGCCGCCTTGCTTGTCAATGTGGCCACGATCAGCGTGGGTGAGTAAAAATTTCCCACATCGTTCTGGAGAACGACCGCCGGACGATTCCCGCTTTGCTCTGAACCGGTGGCGTTGTCGAAACGGGTGAAGAAAATGTCTCCGCGCTGGAATTTCCAGTTTTGAATCAAAAGCTGCCCTCCTTTTTCAATATGTAACACCGCCCGCTGCACCTCCTTGGCAGTAGGCGGTGTGTTTGTTCAGCGGTTCATCACAACGTAATCATGACCGCGCCGGGTCTGGCAGACAGTGCAAGTGTCCATGCTACGGTCTGCGCTGGGAACAATGGCGATTTTGAACGCCTTGGATTCTACAAAACTGCAAAGGCAGACACCGCAGAGCGTGCGGATGGATCGAATCATTTCTGGGGTCAGTTCCATTTCCTCGTAGATCGCTTGCTCTAAGGTGGTACGGTCGTTTTCGTTCATAAAACCTCCTATGTAGGACGAAAATGTGGATATATGGAATAAGTAAAAAGAACAGGCGTGGACGAAGACCGAAAACAGCATTCGGCCACGCCTGATTTAATAAGTTAAGGTCTCGCATATTCGCCCTCGGCTCCCTGCGAGTGGGGCATAAACATCTGGCAGCGGACTTGTACCGCTTCATTGGCATTTCAGCCACCCCGTCTGCTTTGTGACCGGGCCGCGAATTACGGAAGTATCATTATCGGAGTACCAGATGACGGAACTATTCAGTTTTCAAAGAACATGAGTGCAGGCATTTCGTTCAGCGGCTTTCGCCATCTGGTGAATTGCCCTTACACTTACGAGCCATCGAGAAGGCTCATTCTACACCCTGAAAATCAAAGTTCTTCAAAAATTTAGTGATTTTCAAAATTCGCTTACTAATATTCTGCTGTGCAATGCCATAAACTTTAGATAATTCTACGGTGCTGTACTTCTCATGGAAGTACAACGTAACGAGCTGGAGTTCTTCGTCAGAGAGTTTCTCCAAACCCGCGTGTAACCGCTCATTCTGAATTTCGCCTACCCATGTAAAGCGTGTTTTCGTTTCGTGGTAGGTATCCGTTACGGTAATGGCTTTTTCATACTGCTTAAAGTCGCTGGTTTCCGTGGCTGCACTATCATCGGTAGTGTCAGAAACCGTCAGTGTATTGGTGATATAGGCACGTTCGCTGTTGAGAATACCCAAATCAAACTCGTACATAGCCTGAATTGCATCTTCGCTCATTCCTGCTTCGCGGTACTGCACACGAAGATGTTCCCACTTTGCGTTCAGCTTGCGACGTTCATTGCCATTATTGAAACTCATGTGTAACCTCCAAATTTTCGATAAAACGTGAAAAGTCGAAAACTTGGAGACACTACGGATATTTCGCCGTTTGGGGCAGCCATGAAAAGAGGGCAAACATAAAACCTGCTCCTTTTCGGGAGCAGGCCTCCTGAAGCTATAAAAAAATAGCCGGACAACAGCCGACTGAGAGATTCTCAAGCGAAAATCACTCAATCAAGCTGTTGCCCGGCTATTTGGTGCTACGTTTCATACATCACCCGGAGGTGACGGCCCGTTGCTCGGTGCGAACAGTCCATATTCAGGGTGCAATGCACCCGATTTTATTTTAATACGTTAAAAAGTCACTTCTTTCTACGAAACGAAAGGTCAATGCGTAAAACGGTATTGCAGCGCTGGCATTTTAGATGGATAATTCCGGTGCAGCCATCTATCTTTTGATAAAGCCTTATGCCGCACTTTTCACAGAAACGCCAGCCCTCCATGTGTTCTTTCAAGCGGTCTTTCATACTATTCGCCCTCCAACAATAAAAGAGATTGTCGGTAGGGCACATCACTCGTCAGGACGTTCATAAACCTCATGCGTTCGGCCAACAGTTGGCGCTGGACACCCAAGTGCTGCGCTATTGCCTTGAAGCGCAGATAATTCTCGTCCAGATGGGAGTGGTACACGCAATATAGCTTGTCTGGAAATTGAAAATACTCCATTGCCGCTCGGACAAGGCGCTCCGGGAGCAAGATGCCCATGGCGATAATATCCGCAAATTCTTCTTCCAGTTCGTGTGACAAATTTTCAACTGGAAAGCGTGCGCGAAGAAGCTGATGCCCAATTTCATGAGCCAGTGTGAAGTTCCGCGCTCCGGTGTTGTGGAGACCTGCCAGCGAGGAGTCCACAACAATGTCTTTGGGACGCAGTGTGTCACGAATGACTGTGCCATCTTCCAGTTCTACTCGGATCGTAATGCGTTCATGCGCAGTCATGCCCAGCACGGAGCCATCTTTAGATAGCGGGAACATCTTGATGCTGCCGCCAGTCAATACCATAATCAACAGGTCGAGGTCGATGGCCTTTGGGCATCGCCAAGCAAATGGAAACCTTTGGTAATAGTGCGCGATGGCACGATTGGCAACTTCCAGCAACTCACATTGCATCTTATGACTGCACATTTTCAATCCTCCAATCTTGTGCATTTCTGCGGGATGCGCAAATTATAGCGGAAGAACGTTCTTTGTGCAATATGTTTGCTTTATTTTCGTAAAGTTCACTTAAAACGTGCGGATTCACATAGGAAAAAATCGTTATAAAGTCAAATCGTTGCTATTTATCGTAAATTTTTCAGTACGAAGGCGTAGCAGTATGACTTTATCAAGGCTTTGAAAATTTTTTTCATTCTTTGGATTTCAGAAGGGAGTAAGCAATTTGGGACAACAAAAAAGACACCCTGAAGGGTGTCTTACATGGTTGCTACTTCATGAGTGCAACAGCATCTTCAACCAATTTCATGAGATTTGCAATCTGTTCAGGAGTCATATCATCAGTTAAAAGTGCAAACCGTTTCGTTGCAACTGTATTCATGTTAACGGGATCATCCATGAAAATCTCTGCCATGCTAATTCCAAGGCCATTGCAGACGCATTCGATTGAGCGCAGCGTAGGACAGCGTAATCCGCGCTCAATATGACCAACAAAAGAGGGACTCATCTCACATTTTAGTGCAAGAGTCTCCAAACTAAGTCCCTGCTGTCGGCGTATATCACGGATGCGGTTTCCAACTCTTTTTGCAAGCAGTTGTCGCTCTTTACTTGTACTATCCTTTTTCCTTGTCACGGCATACCTCTCACTTTCAGAGCAAACCAACGGTAGTCTTTCAAATGAGAATACACCCGGAAAACCAAATTGCTCAATACATTATAAGGAGTATTTCAGTACCAAGTCGTACTGTATGGCGGTTTTGGAGTGAATAATCAGTCAATTCTTTGATACAATAGCGGTATTCTGCGCAAAAAGGAGAAAACGTTATGTCAAAAAAGCAACCTGTCCTGACCGAATCGCTCATCCGAAAGTATCTGACCTACTTGCAAGAACAGGAGCGCAGCCCACACACCATTAGCAAGTATGCCCACGATATTGGTGCGTTGTTGACGCATTTGGATGGCGCACCAATCACCAAGGTGGCTCTAATCGACTGGAAGGAACAGCTTACTGGCACCCTTGCTCCGGCATCAATCAATTCTATGCTGGTGGCTGTGAATGGTCTTTTTCAGTTTTGTGGCTGGCAGAATCTAAAAATCAAGCTGCTTAAAATCCAGAAGTCGGTGTTCGTAGACGAGGAAAAGGAACTTTCCCGTGCGGAGTATGAACGCCTTGTTCATGTAGCCAAACAACAGGAGAATGAAAGGCTTGCACTCGTGCTGCAAACGATTTGCGCCACAGGCATCCGTGTATCAGAGTTAAAGTTCATCACGGTAGAAGCCGTGCATATCGGCAGAGCTGAAATCAGCAATAAAGGCAAGCTACGCATTGTGTTTCTGCCCAGAAAGCTACGCAAACTACTGACTGCCTATCTGCGCAAGAAAGGTAAGACCAGTGGAATTGTATTTACCACCCGGAACGGCAAGCCATTGGATAGAAGCAACATCTGGCGGGACATGAAAGCCTTGTGCCAAAGTGCAGGAGTTGACCCCAAAAAGGTGTTCCCTCATAATCTCCGGCATTTGTTTGCCCGGACATTTTACTCCGTAGACCACGATTTGTCTCGATTGGCTGACATTTTAGGACATTCTAACATTGCTACTACCCGTATCTATACAGCTGAGTGCGGTAATGTCCATGCACAGCAAATCGAGAAACTTGACCTTATTATTACATAATTCCAGTTATGTTGTCAATAGCGACAATTTTTTATAATTATATCACCATCGCAACAAATTCACAAGTAAAATGCACTTATGTCATCTCACAAACGCTTGAATTTCTGTACAACTTTTTTGAATGGGTGATACTTTTGCGCATTTTTGGGGGATGCAGTCGTCTTCGAGTTCTTAAAATCATTCAAACAAGCAGAGACATCAACAACATAACTGGAATTATGTTGTTGATGACGCTGTTTTTTAGAAAAGGGCCGGAGGAAGGAACATGAAAAATTACAATAAGATGTTTTTGGCTGTTACGTTGTCTGTCCTGATCTGTGCGTATTGTGCTGTTTCCAGCTTTGCGGCGGGCAGCACCGGTGCGGACGGTTCTGTGGTCGAGGAAGCCTGCAATGGTGTTGTGCGAATCTATGTGCAAGATGCCGATACGCCCAAAACCGGAACAATTTATAAGGGAACGGGGTTCGCTGTTGGAAAAAAGGGGAAACCAAGTGACATTTTTGTGACAAACTGGCATGTCGCCGTAACGGACGCTCCTCCGACAGAGGTGTATCTTGTCTTGAGCACTAAGGCGTTTGAAGGCAATGGAGTGGACTGGGATTATCTTGTTCCCTGTAAAGTCCTCTATACGACGGACGGCTATCCAGACGTCGCAATTTTGCAGGCAGAGCGTGTTGTAACGGAACGCACAGCTTTGCCGCTTTGCCCCAGCGAGTATGCAAAACAAGGCAGTACAGTCTATGCTCTCGGCTATCCCGGCAGCAGCGATGTGGCCAATTCAGCCTATATGCCGTCTGATTTGAAAGATATTACCGTAACACGCGGCGTTATCTCACGATTTACGGTGATGAATATAGCAGGTGATACAAGCGTTATTCAACATGATGCGCATATCAATGGCGGCAATTCCGGTGGTCCGCTGATCAACGAAGATGGTGCGGTGGTCGGCATCAATACCTATGGTTTTGGTGACCTTCTCGGTGAGGAGGGTGCCAGTACCACTGCTGAATGGTCCGCTTCCGTTTACATCGACTACGCAATGGACGCGCTTGACGACTTAGGCATTGAATACGATGTTTACACGCCGGGCTCCAATCATTCCATCCCGATCATTCTGGCCGGTGCAGTGGGCGTTGCACTGATCGCGGCGGCGGTTGTTATCGCAGCAAAAAAGCGTTCGGGTGCATCCCAGCCGATACCCGCTTCTCCTGCGCCGCAACCGGTGCCTCACCCCACCCCCGCACCGCAGCCGGTTCCAACTCCTTATAATAAAGTCGATAGCGGCTTCCGGCTGCAAGGTGTAAAGGGCACTTATCAGGGAAGGCGATTTGCGATAACGGAGCGCATCCGCATCGGACGCGACCCGGCGCGGAACGACATCGTTTATCCGAGCGGAACGCCCGGTGTCAGCGGTGTGCACTGCGAGATTCTTTATCGTGCGGGGCAGCTCTACGTCCGGGATGTCGGCTCCAGCAACGGTACTTACCTGCAACGCGGGCAGATGCAGAAGCTTCCTGCACAGCAAGATGTCCCCCTCCGCATGGGAGATCATCTTTATATCGGTTCCCACTCGCAGGAGTTTGTCATTGACAGGCATGGCTCAAATCTTCCCAGAAGTTGATGGAGGGCAGAATATGGGAAATACGACATTCTATCGAGAGGCGCAGGAAGATATCGAAAAGATCACATGGAAAGAAATCCTTTCGGATTGCCGCAAACCTCACAGCAAAGCTGAACTGGAGTACGCATTGCTGGCGGGAACTTCAATGGATTCGGCAAATGAAGCGAATATGCTGCAAAAATGGCATAAGCCGTGGGTGTTTTACCCGCTGCTGAAAGCCGGTGTCGCTTTAATTGCACTCCTATATGCTGTGTTCTTCCTTTTCAGACTGAAAAACGCCGGAACGTACATCATGGTACTGATTATTCCACCGTTGATCATCCCTGTAATTCTGATGATTTTTTTGTGGGAACTGAATATTCCGCGCAACATTTCGATCTATGAACTGCTCGGCTTTTTTCTGCTTGGCGGATTAGTGTCCATGGGGCTTGTTTCAGTTCTATTTGGCGTTTTTCCGCAAATAAAGGTTCGGTCCACAAGCGATATTTTTCCGTGGGCACTCAACACGGCTCTGCGCGAAGAGATCGCCAAACTTGCCGCAGGCATACTGCTTCTTTGGTGGGCAGGTTCCAAGCAGAAAAAGCGCATCTATGGTTTAACAGGCTTGGTGATCGGTGCCGCAGTCGGTGCGGGATTTGGAGGCTTTGAATCCATCAGCTATGCTTTGAACTCTGAAGCAATCGCTATAAATCAAATCATGCGAGCAATATACTCCATCGGTGGACATGTAGTCTATGCGGCTCCCTATACGGCCGCAATCGCTCTTGAAATGAAGGGTGGAAAACTGACAACCGATTGTTTCAAAAGCAAAGCGTTTCTGATCGCATTTGGGTCATCTGTGGCACTTCATACGGCGTGGGATTATTCCTGCAAAACCGTTGGTATGATCGGGTTTCTTGTAATCATTATTCTGCTGTGGGTCCTATTGCTTTATGTTACGCGTCTTTGCTTACAGCAGGCTGTCAATGCCGGACGTTATCATTCTGGAACATATCCGATCGCAAACAGCGCGGCTCTTACCCTTCAGTGTATCAGCGGCCCGATGCAAGGGGCAGTCTGGAAGTTATCTTCCGGGCAGAAAACGGTCATCGGAAGAGACCCCGGCTGTCAGATCGTTCTTCCCAATGCGCAAGGGGTCAGCCGCCGTCACTGCTCGTTCCAATGCGGGCCAACAGGCTGGACGGTGACAGACCTGAATTCTTCGTATGGCACTTATTTTTCAAACGGAAAGAAGTTGATGCCGGGACTGGATGAATCGTTGCATTCCGGTGACATCCTTTATCTGGCAAGCAACCAAATTGCTCTGAAAATATTTTTGAACTGAGGAGAGATCGCTATGAAAACAACTGTTTCTGTCCCAAAGTTACTGTGCCGACTGTGTGCGGCACTGTGTGCGTTCGCATTTCTTTTTGCGTGGATGCCTGTGATGCCTGCACGGGCAGAAGATTCTGCGGCAAGCGCAGCCGCTGTTCTGAAAATTACAAACGGAACAGACGAAGCCTACTATCCTGCAGTCGTTCTTGATCTCGGAGGCGTTGCGTCGTGTTTTTCTTTCTATCCGGACAAACTTCAGGATACCAGTAAAGTAGAGGTAACATCACTCGCAGGCAGTAAATACCATACAGTTACAGAGCAGGGTTATTCAGAAGAAATCGGGCTCGTTCTTTGGGAAATAGATGATGGATTTGAAAACGATTCGGTCTCACTGCCTGAAGGATATGCAAGCAAAGAAGGTCAAAACTGCATATTGCTTTTTTTGAATTCGGATACGTCAAAATTGGACATCACGCAAGACGTGATACTCGGTGAAGTCTATAACCAAAACGCTCGTATGGTCTCCATTTCGGGCGTATCAGGTGATAGTGTATACTATCCGGCAGCGCTGGTTGATGGGGGCGGAAACATTATCGGCGTTGCTCTATCAAACACCTTGGCATATGTTTTTGAATATACGGCATCTACCTCACCTTCTTCCGGCGGTTCCGGCACTTCCTCTTCCGGCAGTTCCTCCTCTGCGCCTCGCCCCCGGACGAACTCCGGCAATAAGACCCCGCTCTATTTTGCGGTCGGCATTGCAGTTGTCGCAGTCGTTGCAGTTCTGTTCCTGAAAAACAAAAAGGGAGGCGCTTCTGCCAAAAAGACGAACAATGCGGCTCCTCATATTGATGTGACACCGGATGATGACAGAACGGCATTTTTCCCGACAAAGCCGACAAATGACATAACGATAAGACCTGCGCCTGTTCCGCAGCAGCAGACGCTCTGGCTTGCAGCTACATCCGGTTATATGATGGGACGCGTTTACCCGATGGAGAATCATGAAATTACGATCGGACGCTCTCCCACGGCCAGCGTTCCGTATGAAGACAACAGTGTCAGCAAGCAGCACTGCAAGCTCTATAAAAACGCTTCCGGGCAGTGGATGCTGATGGACTGCGACTCCCGTAACGGTACCTATCTGGAGCGCATTGGTAAGCTCAGCCCCATGCAGCCAGTAGAAATATATCCGGGAGACACATTCTATCTCGGTAGCAAAAAACATGGATTCACTATTAAAAACAATTAAAAACGGAGGAATTAAAAATGGCAAACTATGTGAAATGTCCCAAAGGGCACTACTACGATCCCGCACTGACCAACACCTGCCCGCAATGTGCAGCCGAGGCGGCTGCCGCATCCGGCAGAAACCAGATGTTTGGGGATGCAACGCAGCCGGTGGATAACATCGGGGAAACGATGCCCACCGGCAATTCGGGCGCAGTCGATTACGGCGCAACGGAGGCCGTTCCGATGCCGGGATACGGCGGCTCGGGTTACGGCCCGACGGAGCCTGTCAATCCTCCCGCAGGCGGTGGGTTCTCTCATGGCGGTGGATACCCCAATAATACATTTTCGTGGAATGGCGAGACGGAGCCCTCTACAAGCCCCATTAATGGCAGTAATTTTCCGGGTGGAGGCAGTTTTGGAATGGATGGCTGGAATGAAGCCAGTGGCCCTGTGCCTACGCCGAATGTACAAGATTACGACCCGACAATGCCGGCTACCTTGAATGGCGTTCCCGGATTTTCTCCGGTCACGGGCTGGCTCGTCTGCATCGATGGTCCGGCCAAGGGCACCGACTACCGTATCCACACGGACTATAACTTTATTGGCCGCGCCTCCAACATGGATATTTCGATTGCCGGAGATAACCGCATTGACCGCGACCGTCATGCAGTCGTGGTCTACGACCCGCAGGAACGGATCTTCTTCTTTGGCCCGCAAAACGCCAAGAGCGTTGTCCGCGTCAATAACCGTCCTGTGATCGGACAGGTAGAGCTGAACCCATACGATGTGCTGACCATCGGCTCAACAAAATTGATGTTCGTGCCGCTGTGCGGTAAGGAGTTTAACTGGGATGCGTGATTTTGAAAAAACAACCAGTACCCAATATACGATCTGCTATACCATGGCGGCGGCTGACAGTAGCGGCGAGGGCACTTCCTCCTCTGCCGAAACGGGAACCGGTGGTATTGCCGTCTCAGCAATATCCGGTGAGGAAAAACCAGCTGATGCGCAAGGGGAGCTTGAAGCAGGCGGTGAGAATACCGAAACGCTGTACCTGACGATCACCCAGAACGAAACCGGCGTAACGGATGTTTCGATCCGGTTGGAGGGAGAAAACAAAGAGGCTGCGCAGGAAACGGCAAATGCGGTGGCGGAACAGCTTAAAACCCAGCTGCAAAGTAAAAATGCCGATTGGGATGCGGTCAGCACTGCAACCGAAGCCCCGCCGGAAGTGCTCAAACAGGTGATCGCTGCGGCAGAAGATTATCTGGGGCAAAAAGTTGACGGAGCAGCTGCCATAGAGATCCCGAGCGCAGCGCCTGTTATGGAGCCCCCCAAAAAGCAACATCAGCTGCCGTCTCTTCTTCTTGTTGGCTTGGTCGGTATTGTCCTTGGTGCTGCACTTTTGAAATTCGTGGAAAAATTGCTTGCACCTAAGCACCCGCCTGTGGCAAATAATGCTCCTCCCGAGGAGATCAAGACCACCGCTGTTTCCAAGGCGGTGGTTTTGGAACAGCCCCAGATGGAAGCCAAACCGGAGCCTTCCCAAGCTCCTCGGATCAGTGCACTGCACAACATCGGGGCACGTCCCGGTCAGCAGGACAGTTTTGGGTTCGAGCCGATCCCCGGCGGGATGCTTGCGGTCGTTGCCGATGGCATGGGCGGCTTGGCAGATGGCGACAAAGTCAGTCAACTCATTGTTCACAGCATGATGACGGAAGTAAAAAATCTCGGCAGAGGAAGCAACCAGTACTGCCTGTACGAACTTGCATCCCGTGCAAACCGCGCCGTACTCTCCATGCTTGGGCCAAGCAGGATCTATCAATGCGGCTCCACGCTTATTTCCGTTCTTGTTCAGGATAACTGGATGCAGTGGCTTTCTATCGGTGACAGCCGCATTTACCTGTACCGTGCGGGACGATTGATGCAGCTCAACCGGGAGCACACACTGAAGTATGAAATGCTGGTCGATGTTGCCAACAGCCGCCGCTCTGTGGCAGAAGTGCAGCAAAACCCGAAGGGCAAGGGTCTGACCAGTTTTATCGGTATGGGCGAGCTGAAATACGTCGATGGAAGCCCGCACCCGGTTCAGGTCCAGCCCGGTGACCGCGTTCTCTTGATGAGCGACGGCGTATTCAATACCTTGCCGGAAGCCGAGATCGAATCGATCCTTGCACAGGAGCCGGAAGCACCGAAGGCAACGGCTTTGATGGAACAACGTGTATTAGAGCACAAAAGCCCCAAACAGGATAATTTCACGGCAATTCTTTTGAATATTTGAACGAGAGTTTTGATATGGAACTTTGTATCAACTGCATGGCGGGGAGCATCGTCAACGGGATCTGTAACCACTGCCGCAAACCAGCAGGATCTATGGATGGACGTGTCTCCTATGCACTTCCGGAACGAATGACGCTCTATCGGCAATATTACATCGGACGTGTTTTGGGCGCAGGCGGTTATGGGATCACCTACCTTGCATGGGATCTGCGGAATAACCGCCGTGTGGCGGTGAAAGAACTCTACCCGCGCGAAAATGTGAAGCGGAATCCAGACAGAGTGTCCGTAACCGCAAACCCCGGAAGCGAGGCGTATTTCCAGCACGTCAAAGAGTCGTTCAAGCGCGAGGCGCAGATTTTACACACGCTGGCAGACCTGAAGGACGTGATAGAGGTCTATCACCTGTTTGAGCTGAACAACACGGCCTACTATGTGATGGAATATCTGGAAGGCGAGGACCTGAAGCATCGGCTCAAACGCTGCGGAACGATGTCGTGGGAGGAGCTTGCCCCGCATATCTGGCGGGTGCTGTGCGCCTTGAACGCCCTGCACTCCAACGACCTGATCCATCGGGACATCAGCCCCGATAATATCTTTTTGCTGAACGATGGCGGTACAAAGCTGATCGATTTTGGCTCTGTCAGAAATTATGCAGACGGCTCGGAAAAATCCACGATCCTCAAACATAAGTTTGCACCTTTTGAACAGTATCAAAGACGCGGAAAGCAAGGGCCGTGGACCGATATTTACGCATTGAGCGTTACAATGTATTATGCCTTGACCGCGCAGTTGCCCGCCAACGCCCCCGACCGGATGGACAACGACCGGACGCCTCCGCTACAGCAGGCTGCGTCCAATGTACCGCACTATGTTGCGGAAGCGATCTTCAAGGGGATGTCTCCCAGGATCGAAAATCGGTTTCCTACGGCAGAAGCATTTGCAGCAGCGTTGTTTCCGGGAAAACGGCTGGAATCCACCGTCAAACGCGTGGAGCAGCCGACCCATTCGGCAGAACGGGGCGGTGCTCGCCTTTTTTGTACGCAGGGTGTGCTGAAAGGCGGAAGCATTACTTTGTATCCCGGACAAATCGTTTCCATTGGTCGTGCACCGGAGTGTACGATCTCGTATGCCCAATTTAATCCGAAGCAGCTTCCCGGCGTAAGTCGGCGGCAGTGTTCGATCTCTATGAATGAACAGGGGCAGCTGTTTGCACAAGATAACGGCTCCAGCTATGGAACACTGGTAAACCAAAGACCGCTGCCCCAAGGCCAATGGGTTCCAATAGCAAGAGGTTCCGTGATCCAATTCGGGTATCAACTGTTCTGCATACAATAGGAGAAAAAAATGAAATCGCTCTCAAGATTTTATACAACAGACCAAGGCGGACGGCCTGAAAACGAGGATGCCTGCGGGGCAAACAGCAATGGTCAGAATCTTGTTTTTGTTGTAGCCGATGGCTTGGGCGGCCAAGGCGATGGCCGTGTAGCATCGGCTTTAGCGGCGCAGCTGCTTCTGCTTTGCGGTGCGGATGGGAATTTTCCTGACGAAGCTGCGATTCAAGCAGCTTTCCAAACTGCAAACGAAGCGATCCTTGCCCGCCAGCAAAATCAAACCCACATGAAGACCACTGCCGTGTACCTGTGCATTGCACAAAACAGGGCGATCTGGGCACATATCGGCGATTCCCGGCTCTATCACTTCTACAACGGAAAAATTGCGGAGTACACCCTTGACCACAGTGTTTCTCAGATGGCTGTTTTGCTGGGAGAGATCACACATGAGCAAATACCGGGTCATGCGGACCGCAGCCGACTGTTAAAGGCACTGGGGTGCGAGCCGGCAGCGCCGACGGTTCACGCAACGGTCGAACTGAGCTCCGGGAAGCATTCTTTTTTGCTGTGCAGTGATGGCTTCTGGGAATACGTCCCAGAGCCTTATATGGAAAGTTCTCTCGAAAAAGCCCGGGATGCACAGGCGTGGAATCAGGACATGACCGCCTATCTGAACGCGCATTGCCCCGCAGACCACGACAACTACACGGCTGTGACCGTATGTCTGGAAGTATAAGTTTGAGGTGGAACAGCAAATGGAAAAATTACGTCGTGTTATTTTTACGCTTTTCTCAACAGCCTTTCTCCTTTCCGTGTGTTTGAACGCCTATGCTGCGGATCAGAATTATTTCTTGCAGCAGTACCGCACCGCGCCGGGCTGCCTTCAATTAGATTGTTCCGCGTTGGAGGGCGCAAAGCCGGAGATGTTCACTGCGGAGTTGGGCGGGCAGGAAATCCCCGTGACCGCATTAGATACAGCGGAAGCGGAAAATCTTGCAACTACGGTATATTGTCTTGTGGATATCTCCGGCTCTATGCACGCAGAACAGATGGAATATGCGCAGAATGTTTTGCGGGCGCTGGCTGCTCAGATGGGGGAAACTGACCATTTGGTGATCGGAACGCTTGGCAATCAGCTGACGCATAGCAAATTGTTATCCACAAAAGAGGAAATGGAAGAGGCCATCTCCGCATTGGCCGCAGACAGCCACGAGGACACTAACCTGTATGCGGGCATTGTGGAGAGCCTGCACTTCCTTACGACCGATACCGGCGTGGATGCACGGCGCTGCCTGATGATCCTTTCGGATGGAGAGGATGACCAGAAGAGCGGCATCACCCAGAATGAAGCAGATAAGGCCGTGCAGGCTTCCGGCGTTCCCGTCTATACGGTTGCCACCTTGCGCAATGCGCCGACACAGGCACAGCAGGAATACGCAAAAATTCTTGGCAGCTTTGCGCGGCTGTCTACGGGCGGAGAACATTTTGCTCCGCAGCTGGACGACCTGCCTGCGGAACAGGTTGCACAGCGTATCTGGGAACACTGCAAAAACGGTCTGGTTCTGACGCTGGATACCTCCGGGGTCACGTCCGAAAAGGATGAGATGCTGCTGAGAGTTACCTACACGGAAGGACAGACCTCTTATGCGGATACGCTGACCATCTACACCAAGGACCTGCTTCCGGCGGAACAGCCTGAACCGGTATCGGAATCGACCCCGGCACCGGCTGCCGAAGCGGAACCGCAGGCGGGCTTCCCCACCGCAGTCGTTATCATTGGCATCCTTGTCGTGCTGGCTGTTGTAATTACTGCGGTCGTGCTGGTACAGAAGCGGAAGAAAGAGGCCGAACGCGCCGCAGCGGAAAAGGAAGCGGAAGAAGCGCGCCTCCGGCAGGAAGAGGAAGAACGGAAAAAGCAGGAACAGCAGGCTGCCCTGCTTGCGGGGAACAGCGCGGAACCGCCTGCTCAGCCCCGGACGGTACAAGGATATGAACTGCTGCTGACCGCCATCGGCTATGAAAATATCGTCAGACGTTTAAGACTGCCCGCGGGAAAAGAACAGACGGTCGGTCGGACGAATAAGGCCGATATTGTTCTGGATGCCAGCGACAAACGGCTGTCCGGCGTGCATTGCAGCTTGTCCTGCACCAATGGCATTTTGCGTGTTGTGGACAGGCGCTCGACCAACGGTACTTCTGTAAACGGCGTGCCCACTGTGCCAATGGGCATCGTCATTGTACCCAATGGCAGCGTTTTGCGGATGGGCAGCTACGAATACCGCGTGGAGATCAAAAAGGCCACATGGACGGTGTAAACCATAAAAAGAGTAAAATAAAGGGTGGAAAATCATGACTGTCAATCGTTGTCCGCATTGTATGGAAGAACTTGGGGAACTAAATGGGAACTTTTGCCCCTTCTGCGGCTTTAATGCGGCGCAGAACCCCCAGCCGCCGGAGGCTTTGCCCCGGGAGAGCATCCTGCACGGCAAATATCTCATCGGCGATGTGCTGGGGCGGGGAGGCTTCGGCATTACCTACATCGGCTTTGATCTGGCATTGGAGATGAAGGTCGCCATTAAGGAGTATTATCCTTCCGGTGCGGTCAGCCGCCGTCAGGGAGAGACTTCTCTGCTCTGGAACAGCTCTGCGGTGTCCTCGGCGGGGCGGCGGAATGCCTACAACGATTTTCTGAAAGAAGCCCGCAAAATGGCGCGGATCGACCAGATACCCGGTGTAGTGCGTGTACGCGATACCTTTGTGGAGAATGAGACCGCCTATATCATCATGGACTATGTCGAGGGCGAAACGCTCAAGACCCGGCTCAAGCGGGACGGCGTGCTGACCTATTCTGCATGTTATGCCATGCTTCGCCCGATGATGGAGGATCTCCAGAAAGTACATCAGCTGGGCATCATCCACCTTGACATCAGCCCCGACAATATCATGATCCAGAAGGACGGCAGTGTGAAACTGCTGGATCTGGGCGCCGCAAAGGATCTGAACAAAAAGTCCAATGGTATGTCCCAGCTGGTGACCAAAAACGGGTTCAGCCCGGCAGAGCAGTACATGGAAAACGGAAAGATCGGCCCGTGGACAGATGTATACGCCCTTTGCGCCACCATCTATTATACCTGCTATGGTAAGCTTGTGCCGCAGGCACTGGAACGATTGATGGACGATACCCTTACCTTTGACCTGCCTGCAAAGGAGCCTCTGCCGCAGTACGCGGTCGAGGCGCTGAAAAAAGGCCTTGCCGTCCGCGTGAATGACCGTATCCAGAGCATCGGAGAACTGCTGAACCTGTTGCAGAAACAGCCGGTACAGGAACAGAGGAAAAGTTTCGCACGACCTGAAAAAGTCTCTTCCTTTGAAAAACATGAAAGGCCGGCTCCTGCACCAGTTCCTGCGCAAAACAACGAGGGAAAGCGCCAGAGCAAGATCAAAAGTTGGCTGGAAACGTCAAGACCTTATACTGAAAAGCTTGATAACTCCAATAATATTTTTATGAGATGGCTCCCATCGTTCTGGTCCGTTCTGGGACTGTTTACGATATGGTATTTGAATATCTGGATCGGAATTACATTTGGTCTCTGCGGCGCAGCGTGCGGATATTGCTCCAAAAATAAATTAAACAAAATAATATCGGTCACGGTGGGTGTAGCGACGATCGTTGTGGGCATATTAGCAGCGATTGTGCTCGCTTAACAGGATAAGGGGAGGTATCAGATATGCTGGTCATTCCAATATGGCTCTTAAAATATCTTTTCGCTATCGGAGGATTTGCCCTGTTTTTTCAAGACGGCGAGTTTGGCGGGCTTGTCATAGGGCTTATAGGTCTGGTATGGTGCATCTATAATTGGTCTGAGCACAAAAAATAATGTGATTTTTGGCCATTGCAAAACAAGAAAAGCTGTAACTATTGTCAATGTAAGACGGAGAAGGCGCTTATCTCTAAAGTTACTCTGAAATTGAAACGAGGAAAAACTATGGAAGTCAATCGTTGTCCGCATTGTATGGAAGAACTGGGGGAAGTAACCGGGAATTTTTGCCCCTTCTGCGGCTTTAATGCGGCGCAGAACCCCCAGCCGCCGGAGGCTTTACCCCGGGAGAGCATCCTGCACGGAAAATATCTTATCGGCGATGTGCTGGGGCGGGGCGGCTTCGGCATTACTTACATCGGCTTTGACCTTTCGTTGGAAAGCAAAGTTGCCATCAAAGAATACTATCCCTCCGGCTCTGCCATGCGCAGAGAGGGCGAAAGCGCTTTGTACTGGAACAGTACCTGTGCATCCCAAACGAACCGTCGGGGTGCATACGATGATTTCCTGAAGGAAGCCCGCAAGATGGCGCGTGTGGACAGCATTCCGTCCATTGTTCGTGTGCGGGAAACCTTCCTTGAAAACGAAACGGCTTATATTGTCATGGATTATGTTGAGGGCGAAACGCTCAAGACCCGGCTCAAACGGGACGGCGTGCTGACTTATTCTGCATGTTATGCAATGCTTCGCCCGATGATGGAGGATCTTCAGAAGGTGCATCAGCTGGGGATCATCCACCGTGACATCAGCCCCGATAATATCATGATCCAGAAGGACGGCAGTGTGAAACTGCTGGATTTGGGCGCTGCAAAGGATCTTAGCAAAAAGTCCGATGGTCTGTCCCAGCTGGTAACCAAAAACGGGTTCAGTCCGGCTGAACAGTACATGGACAGTGGAAAGATCGGCCCGTGGACGGATGTTTATGCGCTCTGCGCCACCATCTATTATGCTTGCTATGGTAAGCTTGTGCCGCAGGCATTGGAAAGGCTTGATCAGGACACCCTGACCTTTGACCTGCCGGCCAAAGAAGCCATCCCGCAGAATGTGATTGAGACATTGAAGAAGGGATTGGCCATACGTGCTGCTGAACGTATCCAGAGCGTTGAAGAACTGATGCAACAGTTAGATGTATCTGCTTCAAAGCCCGACCCGAAACCCCAGCCCGATACAAAACAGGAAAAAACGAAAAAACCGAAGAAATCCAATTTAGCAGTAAGAGTTCTGAAAAAAGTTCTTCTTGTATTTATGATACTGTGTACTGCATTTGTGCTGTTCTTGTTCTACGCCGCATATCGTGGCGCACAGATCACGGCTGAAGAGAATGCCGCCAGCAGTGCATCCATGGCGGCTGCCGAGAGTGCGGCGTCATTGGAAGTGTCCAGCGAAGCACCCAGTGAAAGCCCTGCGTCCAGTGAGGCGTCTTCTGTACAGACGGCGGTGCAGTATACGGCACAGTATCGCGTGGACGAAGCTGGCGGTGGCAGTTTAAGCGATGGCCCTGTGTCGGGAGTAGACACGGTGTTTAAGCAGTTTACGGATCCGTCTCAGGCTATCACGGTAACGGCAACACCGGCAGAAGGATATGTTTTTGTCAAATGGAGTGATGGTATAACCTCCAGATCCCGCACGGACACCGAATTCAAGCAAGATCTGGCTGTGACGGCTATTTTTGCGCAGGCTTCGGTACAGATTGATGGCAAACCCGATGGTTCCCGCGTCACCGTCAAGGCTACGCTCAAAGGCGACTATACCAGTGCAAAAAATTTGCGCTGGTATGCAGATGGCTCTGAAGTGGAATCCGCTGCGGGAAAGACCAGTCTCACCGTGAACAATACAGAAACGGCAGATAAAACCATTAAGGTCTATGCCGTTGTCGTGTATAACGATTGTAAGATCACCAGCAACACCTTGACTTGCAAGCTTACCGGAAAGAAACAGACTGCATCTTCTTCCAGTTCTTCCACCAGTTCTTCTTCCACGGCTTCTGCATCCAGCAGCCAAGCCGAATCTGCTGTTCAGACTGTGACCGATGTGTCGTACAGTGGAGGGAAATATACCGGGCAATGGGAAAACGGAAAACCGAATGGTCAAGGTAAATTTGTGGAATCCAACGGTGGCGTCTATGAAGGAAGCTGGGAAAACGGTCTTCGTAATGGGCAAGGAACTTTTACTTTTTCCACTGGAGCAAAATATGAAGGAAACTGGAAAAACGGTGTGCGTACCGGCTATGGAAAATTGATTTATCCTGATGGCAATATTTATGAAGGCAATTGGGAGAACAATAAATTTAATGGTCATGGAAAGTTCACTTGGTCGAGTGGTCCTGTCTATGAAGGCAATTGGATAAACGATAAACGAAGTGGTCAAGGAATCATGGTTTATTCTAATGGGTCAAAGTATGAAGGAAACTGGGAAAATAATAAGCAAAACGGTCAGGGAACCATGACCTATTCCGATGGTACTATAAAATCTGGCACATGGAAAGACGATGAATTTGTTGGCTAAGCCGATAGTCCTTCCGAAGTCGCGGCAAGCAGGGCGAGTCGGTACCAACTCGCGATTTTTGAATCGGATTTTTCAAATCCAAATTCAAAATGCTTGTTGGGCTGTGCCCAAACCCCTATCGTTCTGCATCGTGCGATGCAGGCTGCGCGTTTGTTTCAAACACTTCTATAACAAAAAAAGATAGCCTAGGGCTCTTCCATAAGGGAAGAATCCTAGGCTATCTTCGTTTATCGGGACTTCATTTTTTCAACGCCACTCTTTTCCTCTACAAAGAACAGTTCTACATTTTTCTTTGCACGAAGAAGCTCCTGCATTTCTTCTTTCGCTTTGCGGTAGTCCGGGTAGCGTGCCTTCTTTTCTGTCAGCAGCTTGGAATATTCTTCATCCAACGCCTTGACCTTGGGGAGCATTTTCAAATTGGCTTCATCAAACGCCGCTTTCGCCGCCTTGTGCAGCGTGATTTGTTCCCGGTGTTCTTCCAAAAACTTCTTGCTGTAC
>OIZF01000743.1_pt1 | contig 21466 bp, 16 predicted proteins | sample 1588471 | NCBI WGS metagenome assembly OIZF01 (sample SAMN03283279) | human gut metagenome | biome: human-associated habitat; material: feces | host: Homo sapiens | place: Peru | collected 2012
TCAAGAGGTTCTGCTCACTGTGCTTTATGTGCGGCAGATATGTGGGCAGTATCAAGCGACTTTTCTCAAATCCCTGTCGGCGCAACTGTTTATGGATATTCAAGCAGCCAATACGGTCATGTCGGTATCTATATCGGCAACGGTATGGTTGCTCACAATATCGGTGAAATAAAAATACAAAGCCTTGAAAGTTGAATTAAAACTTACAAAGGCTTTGCTTGGGGTTGGGAGAATGGAAGCGAAATACAGATTTAAAACGATACGCTTCTTAACAAGAGCACAAATAAAATTAGGTGTCCATATTAAAAAATACGGGCACCCAATTTGTTTACATTTCAGTCTACCTTTACTATGATTGTTTTCAAAGTTAGACTGAAATATTCATTGATTTAATTTAAAAAGCTTACATAATTTTATTAAAATACACAATAAATACATACTTAACTAAAATTTGAAGTTTTCTAAAAAAAGGTCATGATCCGATTGTGAAAATTTTTGTAAACAGAGTATTTATAACAACCTGAAAAATAATTATTTGTTAAGTAGTTTTTCTATTGAACAATCGCCTGTTTTTGTATCAACATTAAAGCTATAATCGGTTACAATAACATCTGTACTACCGTTAAAAAAGTGCATTTGATTGTTTCGGTCCCAATAAACATTTGTGTTCATAAAATAAATATTCCCATTAAGAAGATAAGATATTCCTGAAACGCTACTGATATAAAGATCATCTTCGTTAATATCAGACACAATTCCGTTTTTATCTACATAACTTTTATTTGTGGATTTATTATTTTTGTCTATAAAACATTTGGTGTCTTTATCTATTGAATAACTAACTCCGTTTTTATCATAAAATATAATATCTATAGAATTTTTATAACTGTTTCCGACAGAATCATAATAGCTGTATTTATTACTACCAAAGAAAACGATTAAGGCCATTATGACGAATATCATTAATTTAATGACGATATAATTTCTTTTATTTTTATAGAGATACAGTGAACATGAATAAAATCCTTTTTTCGATTTATATTCTTTAAATTCATCAAGTTCGCCTCGTTTGTTTATAACGATAAAGCATATGATTTCTTGAAGAATTTCTGCTATAATGATAATCAAAAAGACGCCAAATAACTGCAAAAATAGATTTTTATTCATTGAATTAACACCACCTCACTAAAAATCATAATCTGACTGAGAATATAAAAAACCTATATATGAATTGCTGTGTTTTCCTTTAATTTTACTTCTAAGAAAAGCGGCTTCTTCATTAGATGAATAATCTGTTGCACAAATTATTGCAGCTAAAACTAATATAATCGGAAGAAGTACAAAACCAAAGCAAGCCAAAACTTTTAGAAAAGCGGTTTGCCTTTCTAAATTATTTTTTTGTGTATTTTCATAATCTTGAGCAAGTTTTTCTATATCGCTAACTTTACCATACATATATGAAATCCCCAGTTGTTTTTTATAGTTGAATTTCGATTGGTACACTTTTGAAAGTGTCACAATCATATATTTTCTTTCAAACGAAATAGAATAGGAACCTGACATATATTTATAATCTTTATATTTACTTTTATTTAATATACTTTGCACTTCTTTGCTATTATCATATGAATTTTTAGCTTTGATCTCTAATGTCTTTTTTTGCTGTCTTGAAAGTGTGCCGCATAAATCTATTTGGTTTATTGGATTGTTACAACAATAAGCAAAAAGATTTAATCCAACAGTATAGCTGTTTGTTAAACAAAGAATAATATAATAATCAGCATTAATAAATCTGCAAATATCCGGGTCATAGTAGCGTGACCGGAGATAATAGTAGCCAGTTTCGTTATCAAGATAATAACCACGATAGCGGATAGGATTGATATTTGCTAATTTTATCTCAATATCATTATCGTGAACTGTTACTGTTGAAACACATTTGCCCCAAGCGTCATATTCGTATTGAACGAGTTCTGTACCTTGTGCATCTGTAATACTTATAACATCACCCATTTGATTTGTCAAATACAAATATTGTGTGCCGTTCCAAATAAAACCGAGAGGAGAACCTGTATTATCATATTGAAAATAAAGGGTATCTGTTCCGTCAGTCTGTGACAAAATAACGCCGTCTTTTGTATTGTAATAAGTCGTTTTGCCATTGACAGTCTTTGATGTTCTGATACCGTTTTCATCATAAGTATAACTGTATTTGTTGTTTCCGTCAACTATACTTTAAAGGTTTCTGCCGGTATTCCAAGTAAATGACTTATTACCATAAGTGAGAACATTTCCGTTTTCGTCATATGTAAGAGGTATGCCGTTTACTTTGGTTAGTTCGTCTTTCCAACCATCATTTGAATAAGCAAATGTTGTGCTTGTACCGTTAACAGTTTTGTTTGTAATATTACCCATGTTATCATATGCATAGGAAGCAGAATAGTTAGTACCGCTTACAGCAGTTAACTGACTGTTGACATCATATGTGTAATTATATGTTTTATTGTTATATGATGTTGAATTTATTCTTCCTTTAGTATCATAAGTATTTGTTGCAGATTTTGAATTACCATAATCTTTTTTTGTTACATTACCGTTATTATCATAAGTATATTCTGAATTTAATACATTCAAATTGTTATATTTAACAGTATCTGAACTGATTGAATTATTATTTTCCGTGTAACCATATTCAATAGTATTGTTTCCTGTAGTATATGCTACAGATTTATCTTTAATAACTGATGAATATGTTGTTCCGAAATGTGTTTCGGTTACATCTATTTTTGCTTCAATACCTTTGTCCTCGTCAGCCTCGGTTACATCCTCGGTATATGACTGAACAAGGGTATCGTCAGAAAGCCTATAAACCTCAACGCTGTTATTTTCACCATATACATATTTCAAACCTGTATCAGAATTAATTTTCTGTGTAAGTTCATTATCAGTATTGTATGAATAGGTTACATAAGGTGAGATATCATCATTGTGATACTGCATTGCAAGATTACCGTTATCGTCGTATTCATAACAGACAGTATCGCCGTTTGCATAATTTTCCGACAACAATTTATTATCATCGTCATAAGAATATGAAACCTTGGTTTTGCCCGAAATCTTAACGCTTTCAAGCTCGCCGTGAGGGATATAGTTAAACTCATAAATGTCAAACTTTTCTTGAATTTTCGCACCTACATCGTTATATTTATATGTTGTTTCAATATTAAGACGATTGATTTCACGGTCGAGATTACCTGTTACTTTATTATAGAAATATCTGTGACCTACATTAGCGTCTGAATATGTATTTTCACTCGGCAAACCATCCTTTGTACTATCATAATCCTCAGGAGCAATTTCCTGAATCATTATACCTTCATTATCATAAAGAATACGGGTGGTTTCGCCGTTTTGAGTTATGCGAAGTGTTCTGCCTGCTTTATCATAAACATATGTAGCAGAGTCACCCTCACTTTGAGTGGTGAGAAGATTTCCCATATCGTCATATGTGTATGTAGTAACGGTAGTTTTTGCTTTGTCATTTTCAAGTATAACATTTGTTTCCTTAGTTACATTACCTGTTATATCATATTCATACGATCCAGACGAGCCGTCGCTGTTCTCTTCTTTTGTTACTCTGCCTTTATTGTCATAAGTATATGTTGTAGTGTCAAAGCAGGTCAAGCTTGAATCATAAAGTTCAGGTGCTGTGTCTGTATAATCTTCTTTAAGAGTTGCATAAACAAGATTATTACCTTTGGCGTCATAAGTATAATAAGTATAGTAACTGCCAATTTGTTCCCGTAACATTCTGTTGTTTGAATCATATGTGTAATAGGTATCACTTTCTGTATTTCCTGTAACATAAGACAAAATATTACCCTTTGAGTCATAGGTATATGTTGTCGTTTCATCTCCTGATTTTTCAGTTTTAACTCTGTAATTGGAATCGTAAGTATACTCTGTTTTAGTGCCTGATTTATCAGTATATTCAACAGGGAGAAAAGCATCATTATACACGGTCTTGGTTGTTTTGCCGCTTGATGTAAGAGTAGTATAATTCATACTGTCATCGTTATAGGTATATTTGATCCAAGAACCGTTTTTATATGTGATTTGCTTTAATCTGCCGTTATCATAATACTCAATCTTGTTATCATTGCTTTTAACAAGAGTGAAATCGGTTGTATTGTTAGTATATTCATATTTGCCTAAGATTACGCCGGCCTGGTCTTTAATCTCAACATATTTGCCCTGCTTGGTTGTATATTTGAGTTTGTTACCGTTAGGGTCTGTAATTTCCTTTTGGCTGTAATACTTAACGTCACTGCCGTCAGGTGCATTAATTGCCTGATAATCGGACAAGCTGAATTTTCTTCCGCTTGCGTCAGAAATTGAAACTTCATTGCTGTTTGTAGTTCTGTTAAGATTAAGTTTATTGCCGTTGTTATCCTCAATAGCACTGAGATATGCAACACTGTTTAATGCCTTGATTGCAAAATAATATTTATATGTTCCGTCATCGAAGATATAATTATTATTTGTCTTAGTCAAGGTGTATCCGTTAAGCTCGTCAACATAAGTTGTTGAATCCTTTCTAATCATAGGGTATTTTGAGCCGTCAGGGAGAGTAACCTCAAGTCTGCTGTCGGTAACAAGAACTTTACTATGAATTGATTCAAACCAATCTTTATCGGCGCTGTTATATATTCTTGTATAGCCAAAATCAATTCCATTATATGAGAACGAGAAATCAGTATTGCTTTCGGTATACACGCCGAGAGCTTCATCAGTATTGCTCAAGTTCATATATGTAATTTTGCCGGTTGTACCGATTCGTGCATAAACTTTAGTGGTTTTATGAGCAGGAATGGCAAACGGTACGGAATAGTCTGTCCATTCACCATTTTCTCCTATTTTATACTGTAACTTTGTTTTGTCGGAATAATTTACTCTGTAAAGACCGATAAGTTCGCCATGTCTGTAGTACACAGGAACAGGGTTAAGAGTTGCAGCTTTTACAGTTAATACTGATTTTAAATCAACATAATCTGATAAAAGTATATTGGCAAATGTCATTGTAACGAATGTGCCAAAGCCGATTATTACTGCAAGAATTACGCTTAATATGCGCTTCCATAATTTCGTTTTGTATAAATTATTTTCCATAGTTTTCTCCTTTCTTCATTTAACAATTTTAAATTTTATAAAAAGTTGTTTTTTCTTTTTTAGAAAATAGTTTTGTTGGCGAATCCGTCAGTCGTTGTATTTTTTGTACTTTCTGATTTGCAACAATTATAATTTCATATTAATAATTCACTAATTCTTTAAGCTCTTGAATAAACTGACTGATATTTGCATCATCTTCTTTTCGTAATGAACAATCCCAACGATATAAAAATTTTTCAACAGTTTCTTTTGGCAAATTTTCCCAAATTGGAGCAATTGCAATCAAAGCAGCATCAAATGGATTTGTCTCAAAATGATCGGCATCTATATAGCCACCCATTCCGGCACGGTCGCAATTATGTACTTTTTTTACAAGATTTTCTAAAACTAGTGCATCATTATGACTTATTTTCATTCTTTCACCTCCTTTTCAATTTTATTATCTTCCATTATAAAAAAATAATATTCCATTTCCATTACGGCATCTAATAATCGCTGATCTTTTCGATATCCTTCTGTATAATATGAAATGTATTTTGCTGTTGTTATAATTACATAAATTGAAATACCCAACATTAATATTAAAATGATTTTAGTGTGTAATAAAGCATCATTTTTATCGACTAAAGAAGATATCAAAGCACTAATTGGAACGCCTATAAACAGTTAGAAAATTTTGTTACTTAAAATTTAATTTTCTACCAATTAGGCTGTTTTGTACTGTCTGCACAATCTGGGGCAGTTCAGTTGAACTCTTCATTCTCAATTTTTTTGAATTACTTCTTTTTTAAAATGTTCCACAAGCATTTAAAAAATGAATCATCACCTACATTTTCTGTAATAATAAATGTTATTAATATTAAAACAGCCCAAATAATAGACAAAATAATTACATGTTTTTTGTAATCTTTTTTGACTTTTAAAAACTCTTTATTTTGGTTGAAGATTTCATTTGTTTCAAATTCTGATAGAAAATCGGCGTAATTATATTTCAACAAATCAAATGCTTCAATTTGCCTTTTGTAGCGTGATTTTGAATGAAAAACGGAAATAAATAAATATGCTATCGAAAAAATAATAATAATTTCAAAAATTTTAGTTACATCTTTAGTGAAAATATTATTTAGTGGTTGCTCAGAGGCGACATTTACCAAAAATACTGTAATAAAAAATCCTGCAAGAGCTATAAAATTGTTTTTTAATTCACCGGTTAATTTTGAAATGTTTTCATCAATTTGAGAAACAATATCAACAATAAATTTTGATACCGCTTCTTTTGCTTCTATATATTTTGCAACGTTATCTTTTAAATAAAGCTGATGATTTGCTTTTATTGATTCAAAGGTCCTTTCATCAAGATCAATTAATTTAACATATTTACAATGCAAACTAATCACATTCCTGGCGATTAATAATTTATCTATAATATTTCCGTCAGTATATACCCATTCATATATTTTATATAATTGTTCATTATATTTTAATGAATTATAATCATCAATAAATACGATGTTTCTCTGACCAATTATTTCACAATTAAAGTTTTCTTTATTGGTTGTGGAAAATGAAGATAAATATATTATTGATAAAAATGTAGTGAGTTTACTGAAAAGAACACTTAATTTGTTATCTACAATATCTATATCAATCTTAAAATCTTCAGGAAGCAAATGATATTTTTCTAATGTTGTGCAATTACAATTTTCTTTTATATTTGTTAACAATGATATCCTGTTTTTTAAGCGATACTTTTCTTTAGATTTCAATCCAATAAATGCAATGGTTTTTGTTTTCCAAAACAAATCTTCAAATTCTAAGCATTGAAAATATAAATTTTTTTGATTAATTAATAATGAAGAAAAAAATTCTAGGTTGTTAATGAAATTGTCTTTTAAAATGTTTTCAGTAAAAACTTCTGATAGATATACAGAGAACATCGACTCTTCGATTCTTTTTTTGATTTCTATATTTATTTTACATTCATCGTGAAGGTCAAATAATTCAATAAAAGAAATGTACAACTCGTTTTCAAAGTGAACTTTTGAAAATGTTTTGATTTCATCATCATAAAAATTGATGGTTAATTCAATCAAATCGCGGTTTGGTATTTCGTTGAAAAAACTTAATAAAGAATCAACTTGTGGTAAATTATTTTTTTGTACATAAAAAGTAATATTTACATATTTCGATTTTTCATAAAGCTCTAAATCTTCTTCCTCAACACCAAATATGTTTTCTATTTCGTTTATTATATTCAAAATTAATCACCATCTATAATTACTTTTACATTTTCGTCGTAATAAGTATTGAATATTTCAGAATTGTTGGTTTTTATAAGAATTAGTCTTTCACCGGTAGAAGTTTCTGTACTTCTAATAGTTTTTGAATCTATGTCATACATTACTTTTACTTCGATTCCGTCAAAAACTTTAAAAATATGTTTCATTTTTGCTTTGAGTTCTTTTGGAATTGAATTAAATTGTGCGTCAAATCCTTTTTTTTCAGGCAATTCGTTTAATGTTGCGACGGTATTTTTTAAGGCTTCCGATGTAATAGATGAAGAATCACAAGGTACATAATTATTAAATATTTCATTCACCATGGTTCTATATGTAATAAAAGGATGAGTTCTATAATAACCAATAATGTTGTTTCTTAGTAATTCAAAATCTTTAGGTGCTTTTTTCTTTAAATTTCTTTTTAAAACTTTTTCGGTTTCGGTAAAGGATTTACTCGTGTTATTTTCATCACTTGTTTGTTCAACAAATTCTAAAAATTTTTTACTCCAATATTTTGCTGATGTATCAGAATATATTTCAGAATAATATATATTGTCTATTGGATTAGACAAATCAATTATACAAGATTTCCAAATATTTTTTTTATCTTTAGAAAAACCGGTCTTAAAACTAAAGTCGTTATCATCTATAAAATCGCTGTGTTCAATTTTTGCCAAAAGAAACGAATAATTAGATTCAAATGGATCAAAAATTAAAGCCTGTATCAAACTGCCTTTCTTAACATTAGTTAAATGCCCAATTGATTCCTGAACATCAATTTCAGCATCTAATAATTTTTTTGCAATAGTTTCAAAACTATTAGAATTTTCGTCAATATCATTATTTTTTAAAATTCTTCTTGTTTCTAATATAACTTGTGTAGAATCAGATGTACTTTTGAATGGTCTGGTATTGCTGTTCGACTTAATAAAGTCAACCAATTCTGTTATATATTCGTCAAAATTGCCGGGTATATTTCTGTGGTAAACTTTTTTTGCTTCATAATCAATAATATGAACTGATTTTTTTATAATTGGCATATTATTCTCCATTTTTACTTTTTAATTATAATATATAAGTTTAGAAGCGAAACATTAAGATAATGAATTTGAAATTGCTTCATCTGGAAATTTAAATGCAGCACCTTCTATATCGCTATTTTTGAATTTCAAATAATAGCAATTATCTTCTCCTATATAAATTGTTCCAAAAAGGCTATGCGAATTGTCATCATATGTTGCAAACACATTGGCAAATATAGTTGCTAATTTTGTTTCAGGGATTTTTGAGCTTTTTTCTGCTGCAACTATTTCGTCAATTTCAGTTTTGTCAGAAGTAATATCTATTTTAATTCCACCATAGGAAACATATAATGATGTTATACTTTTCTCGTTTTGCTCATTAGAGTTGCTGCTTGGCTTAGTTATACTTTCTTTCTTAGCATTATAGTTACTTGAATAACTGCTTTCGTTTGTGGTATTGATTGTCTCGACACTTTTAATACACGAAATTAAAGACAACGAAATTATTAAGCACAATATTAATATAATTGATTTTCTCATATTATTTTACCTCATTATAATTTAGAATTAATACCATTTATCTACCCAACCTTCTTTATCCGTAATAACTTGACTGCTTTTTTGAGTAGTACTGATTTGTGTTGTGGCTTTTGTATTTATTGTGTTTTTGTGTGTTGTTGAATGGGATAGGGTAGTATTAGTTTTGTTTGTACTATTTTCATAATCTGACGATTTTGATTGTGCTGTGCTTGTTATATTTGTATTTTGTGTGTTCGCAGTATTCTCGTTTATTGAAATTTTTGTGGAAGTATTGCTTTTCTGAATTGCAGGATTTGGTTGCTTAATGTTTGATTTAGATGAAATAGTTGTTTCGTTTTTTGATGTATTATTAACCGATATTTCAGTTGTAATAGTTTCATCACTTTTATTAGTGACAAATTTTTTGTTTTTATCTGTAATAGCTTTGTAATAATGAGTAGTTCCTTGTTCGTCAGTAACAGCAGTAGTGGCTGTTGTTTCACTACTGCTGTTATTTTTACAAGCAACAAAAGAAGAAATTATAACTATAACAGATATTATAATTAATATTGCTTTTTTCATTATGAACCCCATGGAATGTCTGTATCAGGTGAATTATCTCCTGAATCACTTGTGGTAATTACATCAAATACAGAAAATTCTTCGATTAATGTTTCCGGCTTTGCGTATTTTTCTTTCATATTTATGCCTCCTTACTAAGAGATAATTTAACTTGGTCTTTGATGTTTTGTTCTACTGTATCATCATTCAAAACAGCATTTGCAACACTGCTGTAGCTTCGTGTAACGACAGGCGAATAAAAATACATTCCGTCAATATTTACATAAGCTCTTGCAGATATTTCGTCATTGATATGTTCTGCAGGAATACCGGTAAATACTGCATTATATGTTGAAACAGTACCGTCAACATTCCTTTTCGTAGCAGATTTAACTAATGATTCATCGTCAAATTCTTGTAAAAAGTCATTAATATAATCTTCATCTTTATCTTTAAGTGATTTATATGTGTAAACAAATCCGTAATCGACAGTATTGGCATACTTTTTGAAATCAAAGCCTATATTATTATCATCAAGTTTAAAACCAAAACGCAAGCCATTATCTCTTGTACGAATTTGAGCACCAAGGCTTTCTCCGATTGAGTCACTGCAAATATGATTATATCTGTCTTGATACCCATTATAGTTCGCAACAATGAGTCCACTTGTATGAAGAGGACTGAAAAATGTATACTTATATTCGGAAAAATCATCGGGGAATGTAACATGTGACAAAAATCTGGTGCAATATATAGTAGTATTGTTAGGTATTCCGGCTATTATACTTTCAAGCATCGGAGCAAAAATTGTTTGCAAATTTGTACACCCGTCACATCTATCTAAACTTGTTGCCATAGGAATATAAAGCGTTTCTAAATTTGAACAGTTTTTAAAAGCATTATCTCCTAAATCAGTTGCTTTATTTAATGTGATTTCCTGTGCAATACAGCTTTCGAAAGCCGAGTCGCCTACAGATTCACATGCCGGCAAATCTATCGTTTTAAAATAAGTTCCTGCAAGACCTTTATTATCAACTCGATTTACCGATGATAAATCAATATTATCGGTAAGCAATGGACAATTGGTAAAAGCTTCAGTGCCAATAGATTTAACATTAGAAAGGTTTATGCTTTTTAAATTATTACAACCGTAAAATGCTTGTTGTTCAATTGAAGTAACACTGCTTGGTAATGTGACGCTTTCGATATTAGAATTTTTAAAGCATCCTTCTTTAATTGAACCTACTTCAATACCGTTGATTTTATCAGGAATAGTAATATTTGTATCATTTCCGAGATATGCTTTTATGCCACACCAGTAGGTTCCGTCATCTACAACAAATTCACTTTCACCGTCTTTTAATATGTAATAATCAAGGGTTGTAAATTTGCTGTGTAACGGAGTTCCTGTTCTTACAAAAGCCACTGCATTTATTCTTGTTGTTTCAGTCAATTTGATAGGCTCGGTATACTTTGTGCCGTTTGTTTTGCTCGGCAAAGTCCCGTCTGTTGTATAATAAATATCAGTAAGAGTATTTGCACTTTTAAGTTCGACACTTATGTCATCACGATAAACACCGCTTTGCAAATTAGCAGTAACATCTTTGCATCTTGTACCGGCTATTATATTGGAAAAATTAACAATTCCTGCACCATACAATTCATCGTAGCAATCGCTCTTTTTAAATGGGATTGCAGTTTCAACAAGTTTTTGTTTAACCTGCTCAGGTGTGTAATTTTTATTTTCCATTAATACATAAGCGGCGGCTGCCGAGACGATAGGTGTTGAAAGAGAAGTGCCATTATAAAAAGTATATGATGAATTGTTTTTTATATCTGCAGTATAAATATGTTCACCTGGTGCTGATATATCCACACAAGCACCATAGTTTGAAGAACTCCATGCATTGCCATATTGATTTGTGGCGGCAACCGTTATAACACTGTCAAATTTCGCAGGCTGTTGATATACTTCCTTATGTTCGTTTCCGGCACCTGCCACAACAGTCACACCCATATTGACGAGTTCATCAACTACAGTACCAAGACCTGAACGAGTTCCAAATGAACAATTGATTATATCAGGTTTATTCTTTAATTGTTTAATATATTCTAAAGCGATTAAAGCCTCTGAAGCTGTTCCATTGCCATTTGAATCGTAGAATTTATAGGCAGATATCTTCACATTGCTTGGTGTGCTTTTTGCAATAGCACCTGCAACAGCCGTACCGTGGCCGAATTTATCCATTTCATCACTACTGTTATCATTACTGAAATCAATTTTAGTACGCACAACTCGATTTTTAAAAAGCTCATGGTTATAATTAATACCACTATCAATAATTGCAATATTGATTGTTGATTTGATTTTCGATTTATAATAATCAATAGCAGAAATGGCATCAGTTTCTTCGTATGCCCATTCATCATTTAGGTTTTCGTAAGTGCTTTTATCTGAAGTTGCGACAAAAACAGAATCATAATTAACAATATATTTTTTTTCGTACTCGCTTTTTGCCTTTTGAGCTGATTTTTTATCTGCATATTGCAAAAATGCATATCCGAAACCATATACACTGTCAATAGCCTTATATTCATCAATAGCAGTATCTGTTTTTACAATTAATCTGTTGCTGACAGTTGTATCATCTAAATTATCGTACTTGTCATATTCGGCACACATTTCTGTTACATCTCGTCCGATAGAAAGGATATTATTTAACTTTACTTCCTGTGCGATTACATTTTGACAAGGATATATTACTGAAGTGAATATTGCCAATGTCAGCATTAAACTAATAATTCTTTTCATAATATTATAACCACTTTCCAAATGACACAGATATGTTCAAGGACATATCTGTGTCCGAATTTTAATCAATCGATTTTGAAACTTTATATGGTGTATTTTGTTTGTCTACAGAATACTTAGTAACGGAAGATGTATCTTTATTAATAGCAGTTTCTATATAGTTCAATCCATATCCGTTTTCGACAACATCTTTTTGCTTGTTTAATGTTTTATCCCAATAGTATTTTGCATCAGCATCTAATGTTGTTCTCAAACCAAGGCTAAGAGTGTCTAGCCCTGTTGATATTTCTCCAAAGTATTTTGCAGTTGAACGATTTTCTTTAATTAGATTATTTGTACTGTTTACCAATTTAGGGACAAAAGCATCGCTGATTATCTGATCAGGTGCATTAAATCCTGTTTTTGTAATATTGTTAACAGGATCATTTCCACAATAATTAAATAAATTTGAATTATAAACACTACTCATATCTTCTGTTAATGTAATTGGGTCACTTGCATTAATGAAACGACCCCAAGAAGGTGAGTAATATCTTTTTTGACCATAATATAAACCCGTCTCAATATCATAGATATATCCTTTAAAACCTTGTTCCACACTAACAAATACACCACTCAAATATAAAGCAACAACTAATGCAATTGCAATTTTTTGAATTATATCTGCCCATACAGAACCACTAGGTTTATATTTATTTGCCATATCCCGAATAAATGTACCCATATAGGTTGACGTCATATTTCCATAAGCATCATAAGACATTGAAATGACCACTTTTTCGCTTGGGTCATAAATTTCAGTTATGTTTCCTTGACCGTCTTTAACAAATGTATAGTTTGCTGATTGCTTCCAATCAAGAGCTTCTATACCTTCTTCTGTAATATTGGCAGTTTTATTAGCTTTTGAAGGTTCACCTTCGTTTGAGATAACACAAACTCCCACGATTTCATTGTTGTTATAAATGATTTTTGTGGTTTTGTCATAGCAAAGAACCGTTCCACTTCCATCTTCTGCCTCACCATAAAACTTTGCTCTGTAACCTGTAATTAAATCTCCATCCCAAATGTATTCGATTTCTGATACTGGTTCTTTACTGCTTGCACTTTTATAACAAATTTTTGATGTTCTTTTGCCGTCACCATCATATGTATATTTATAAAGATTAGAACCGGTATTAAACGATGTTAACAAATTGCCATTCCATGTCATATCACCGTCAGCCAGTTCATTGTTTATGCTTGTACCGGCATATTTTACAGGATTACCAGCGGCATCATATTGTATGCTGTGACCTTTATAACTGGTAAGATAATCAGTCATACCATTTGATTTATAATATAATTTTGTTGTCTCTCCATTAGTTTTTGGAGTAAAACTTAATGTGTCTGAATTATAATCATATGAATAATCTCTATCAGATATTTTTGAATAGGTTACTTTTTCAGAGATGTTTCCACCTTCGTCATAATAATATACAATTGCAATTTTACTTTCTAAATTAACATCTAAAGAAACTTGACCACCTTCATCATATTGATAATGACGAACTAAATCTCCTTCGCTGTATGTATAAGAAGCTTTGTTTGCCGGAGCAAGGACAATATTATTTGTTGATTTTTTGAATATAGAAGTTACTCTACCGACATTATCATATTTATAGCTCCATTTTGCTGATATACGTGTATTCTCATATTCTTCAGGCAAAATTCTAGAGCGTTTTGAAAGTTCGGTTTTGTAATAGGAAACTAGATTTGTCTGTCTATTGTTAATACCCTCAACATATTTTGTACTGGAGGTTAATCTGTAATGGGTGTCAGTATTGGTGGTTCCTTTATTTTCTACCGAAGTACTGAGAGTTCTGTCAAAAGAATCTAATTCCGTTTCAGCTTTTACAATAGGTCCTTTTGTCAAAGAAACAGTATAGTTATCCTTAACAGTTTTTTTGGATTTATCTTTTAATGTGGAAGTTGATTGTGAATATGAAAGCGAAGTTCCAAATAGATTGATTTTACTTCCGGTGTTAGAATAAATTGTTTTACCGTCTTTAGTAACAACAGAACCTTTTTCTGTGTAAGTTGTAGTGATTCCGGAAATGTTATCTTTCATTTCTGATACAGAACCATCGTCGTTATATTTATATTCGTAAATATATCTTTCATTGTCATTACCACTTTTTCCATTATCAAAAATGGTTTTTGTGATGTTGTTTCCATCATATACATATTCAATTGTTGCACCATTACCAAAAGTAACTTTTCCGACATTATCGATATTGTATTCGTAGGAAACAGAATAATCTGTTTTTGATGTTTTATCATCACTTTCTTTAACACTTACATTTTCAAGCTTGCCATTTTTATTATATTTGAATTCGTAAAGAAACTTGTTATGGTAAATTGATGAAACTCTGTCATTCGTATCATATTTATAATCAACAGTTTGATTAACAGTATCTCCATTAGCATTTGTTATTGCTTGTTTAACGGCTGTTAGTGCACCTATGCCGCTATAAGTATATTGTGTGTTTTTTGAAGCATCTGTATTTTTACCTTTTGAAGTAAGTAAACCACTGCCGCAATCGTAATTGTAGTATGTTGTTTTGCCTGCCTCTTCTACTTGTGATTTATAATGAGTATTATCATCATATTCGTAATGCTTTCCGATAGTTTTGTTGTCGCTACTCTTTGTTTTGATAATATCTGTAATTTGACCATATTTGTTTCTTATTATTTCATAGTTAGGAATATCTGGGTCTTCTCCAAAAGGATTGCTATTATCTTTAGTAGCAATGTACATTTCAAGATCGTCAAAATAGCATTCACCAGGCATATTCAAACTATTTATCTCAATTCTTACTTTAGAGATAGTTGAAGGAATATCTATCACGCATTTTGATGTTTGCCAATTATTAACGATATTGTAATCAAAATATGTTTCACCTATGAGAGTACCACTTACTGCACCATAAACTCTTACTGAATAATATCGCATATTATCTCTATCATTCTTAAAAGGTAGTGCTTGTTTACAATAAGCAGAACAGGATAGTACATATGATTCTCCCGGAGTTACGCTAACTGTTCGTGTAGCTGTTCCTCTTCTGTTATTAGCAATAAACGATATAGCCCCATTATTTGTGCTGCCATTTTCCTTTAATGGAGCATCTTTTACAATTGATGCACCTTCTGTTAATGTCCAGTTATTATTGCTTTCAAAATCTCCATTAGTAATGATGTTTTGCGAAGATGAATCGTCAAAAATTAAATGTTGCAGTTCTTTATTTGTATAGTTCAAATAATATTCTTGACCATCATAGTTTTTATAACGAATGAGATTGGAATCCTGATCGTAATGCATTATTTTTTCAGACTTATTTAACAAATCTGAAAAAACACGATTATATGTGTTGTAAATAGGGGAATTGATTTCTATTTCTTTAGAAACAACTCCATTAGTTTTTAAAATATATTTTGAAAGAACATTTGCCTTGTTCGAGCCAGTTTGATATTGTAATTTCAGTTCTGTTGCTGCAATATTTAAATTGTCACTTTCATATGCAATGACTTGAATAATTCTACCATATGTATCATAGAAATATGATACATAATATCCGTCCGGATAAGTGACTTTTTCTAATCTGTTATTTTCATCATAACTATATTGGATTGTTATATCTTCGTCATTTATTTTTACCGATTGTTGCGTACCATTATTATTGTAAAAAATACTGATTGAAGTCAGCATATTATTGTCGTAATTGAATTTGTATTTTCTTCTTGTACCATCAGTAATATATGAAATGTTTGAATTTTCATAAACAATACCTACTTCATTTTTATATGGCTTTTTATTTTCATCAGTAAATACGTATTCGATTTTTGTGACATAGCCATAAGAACCAATTTTTGAAAAATAATATGTTGTATTATCCTTTTCGCTTTCTATTTCTATTCTGTTATAATCAGTTCTATCCTTAACAGAAGTCAAAATATATTTATCGCCTGAGCTATTTGAACCAACAAAATTATTACCACTGCTATATGTGAAAAACACATATTCGCCTTCGCAGTTTTTCCAATAATATTCTCCGTTTTCGTATTGGAGAATGCTATAATAATTTGTTCGGGTATTAATACCATCTGAAGGATTATTATCTATTGCCGCCGGATTGATTATTGTTTGAATATTAACTTGTGCAAGTTCGTCATAAACACTTAAATCATCTCTGACAATTAATGGAGAACAAGTGTAGTCGTTGACATATAATGTTCCTGCTCTGCCTAAATCTACATTTTCGGATTCAATAGTTTTATCTACATCACCGATTTCTCGATAATAAATTCCCAGAATAATCGAATTTACGCCTATTAATGTTGAGTCTTTTGCCGGCTCAAGTGCAAGACCTGTATTTTTATACAAACCTAAAGATGTGTTATGGGCATATGCAGTAATGTCAAGTTTGCAAGCTTTATATTTTGATGCATATTGTTTATCGAAAAGAGCATTATCAACAACACCTAAAGGGGCATTTCCTAATTTTTTGTCATTTGGATTATCAGGATTTGGCAATTCGTCTTCTAATTGACGTACTTCAATATAATTACTGTTGCTTTCAGTATTCTCTTTATCAATTTCTAATGTTAATGTTGCATTATTAATAAAAACCTGTTTATCGGTAATTATATTTGGCTTAACATATATGCAACTATTGAAGTCACTTTTTAAAGCATCAATACCGGCAATTTTCATATGCGTGACATCACCATTCGTATACATAGTTAATGCTTCGCTCTCATAAAAACCGACCTTTGTAGAATCGGTTGACGAGTATGTTGCAATTTTACTAACTTCATTTTCTGCATCTTCTGCAGTTTTAATGCTTTTATCAATTTCAGAAATTTCTTCCCATTTCCCATTAACCTTGTTATGAATAGGAACATCTGCAGATACTTGATAATATCCTCCATCGTTTGTCATATAGGTTTTTGAGTTTTCTGTACGCTTACTCTCAATTTCGTATTCAATCGAAACATTATCCGATGAAAATTCATAATCGTTTTTAATTTCTTCCATCGCATAGGTAGTTGAAGGAATTATTGTAACTGCCATAGCTGTGGAAAGAAAAACCGATATAAATCTTTTTAAGTTTTTTCTCATTACATTCTCCTTTTTGCTTGAAAATAAATTTAACATAAATATATTTTTATGCTCACTTTTTAAGTTGGGATTATCACCACCCTATGCAAATAGTCAAATACTATATTTCAGCGTAAATGTATCAAATTTCTTGCTTTGTTACAATAGCAAATGTCAAAATGCAAAGAAATAATGTAAAAATGCAAAAAAGGACTGCCTCACAAAAATCGTGAAGCAGTCCCTTTTACTTTTTAGCTATTTGATTTGTGATAATAATGAAATCATCAATGTAAATTCTTTTGAATTTTTGTCATATTCCCATTGACAATCTCCATTATATTGTTTAAGAACCTTTTGAATACTTTTAATTCCAAGACCATGGATATTTTTGTTCTTTTTAGTAGTTTCTAAATCATTTCCTTTTATTTTGGGCGGAGTATCACAACTATTGATTATTGTTACAACATCGTAAGTGTTAATGTGGTCTGTTGCAATATTTATCGTTTTGTTTGAAGACTTTTCTGCGGCCTCTATTGCATTATCCAAAGCATTGCTTAGAATCGTTACTAAATCATTGTTTTTTACGCATTTCAAATTAGTTACACAGACATCAAAACCGAAGTTTATATCTTTCATTTCACATTCAGTTGCATATTTGCTGATAATTACGTCTAACATATGATTTCCACTGTGGCATATACTACTGCAATTTTTTAAATTGCTTATCATTTTTGTTAGATATTCGTCTATTTCAGGATTTGAATTCAAATTATGTATTGCATTAAGATGATTTTTTGTATCATGAGCATAAATTCTCAAATCTTCATTTTGTTTTTCAAGAATATTATAGTAGTTTATATCCATATCCTGTTTTTCAACTTGACTTTTCAAAGTGAAAATAATATTTTCTTTTTCTATGCTTTGTTGATAGGATATAAATAATATTACTATAGATGCGAAAAGAGCAAAAACCACTCCTGATAACAAAAGCTGATAATTGTAGTTCAATTCAAAATGCGTACACATAGACCAAAATATCAATAGTGTAACAATTACAATAACAGGATACATATATAAAGCCACAGGAAATTTTATGTCAGCCTTTTCTTTTCTTATAAATCTTGTCACAATAAGGCAGGTTAAAAAATATAACGATTTACTTATAACAACGTCTAAAACAAAAAACGATAATTTATCAATATAGGCATTTACTTCAGTGCCGATCACTATAGATATTAAAGAAATTGATACAATTTCCAACGCTGTCTGAAATATATCTAAAAGAATAGAGTAGAATATACACCTTGTTATTTTTATTCTGAAACAAGAAATAGAAAATACTATATTTATAATAGAAAAATACAGGGCATTAAACCAAATAACATTTGAAAGAATAATATCAAAAAATGCACCACTCAAAAACAACAATGTACCTATAGTCAAGCATATTGAATTTTTATGCTTCCTGTCACCGATTAAAGAGAAAAAGCTATATGAAATAAGCATTTCAATAAAATATGTGAAACATATTGCTAAATTATACATTTATTATCTCCTTTTAAGATATTGAAACCAATATTTATGAAAGTCAGCTTGTTTTCGTGATGCAACGGGAATTTCAATAGTATTATCTAACACTATAATTGAATAAGAATTTTTTGTAATGTAATGAAGATTAACAAGGAAGCTTTTATGAACTAAATAAAAAAATGTATTAGGTAATTCCTCCATCCATTCATTTAAGTTGCGTCTGGTGATATATTCATTTCCATCCTTCGTATGAAGAATGATTTTTCTGTTTTCTCTTCTGATATACACAATATCGTCAACAAGTATTTTCTTATCCTCGCCGGCATTATATAAAAATAAATCAATATAGGTTTCATCTATATATTGCAAAGCTTTATCCAAGCTTGCATACAGGCGCTCGGCGTCAAAAGGCTTTTCAAAAAATCTGAATGCGTGCAAATCCATCGCTTCATCTTGATATTCATCAAATGCTGTTACGAAAAATATAACAACTTTTTGATTTCTGTTTTTCAATTCTTTTGCTACTGATATGCCGTCTATATCAGGCATCTGAATATCAAGAAATGCCAAATCATAAGAAGTAGAGCTTTCAAAAACATCTTTAGAAGAAGCAGTAGCATAAATGTCAGCTTTTATACAATGAGCCGCTGTGTATTCCATAATATACTTTTTTAAAATTTCTAAATTAGTATATTCATCATCGCAAATTAAAATTTTCATGAAAGTCCTCGCAAAAAATAACTCTTATCAAAAGTTTTTGATAAGAGTAACTTAACACTTAATCTTAATAGTGTCAACTATTTATTTTTTGTTTCAATTATATAATCTATTAGTCCTTGAATGAATTTTCTTTCTTGAGAAGATAATTTTAAAAGACAATTATTGTATTTTTCAATATCTTCATATGGTATTTCGCCTAAAAGATAATAATTAGGATCCTCACCAAGTACATTGCAAATATTAACTATAAATTCAACACTTGGCGGATTTTCACCTCTTTCAACATTTGATATTGTATTTTTGGAAGTATTAATCATTTCGGCAAGTTGCTCTTGCGTTATATTTAAGGAATTTCTTTTGCGTTGAATTCTTTCTCCAATATATTCTTTATTATAAATCATATTAGCACCTCTTTTATTTATGCTAACATTTTTAAACCATTACATACACCAAATATAATGGTAAATCACAATATATTGGTAGCAAAAGCAAAATTTATTTGTAGTTACCAAAATTATAGGAATTTTTGCAATTTAACAATTTAGATTTGTGTTTTGTTTTTTTACTTGAAACTAATATAGAAAAATGATATTTTAAATAAAAAAGGGGGGATTTTAATGAACAAAATCAAAAAAGCTTTACTTAGTACATCAAAAAAGCTGGCAATTTCATCATTAAAAAGAGATGCTAATGCTACGACTTGTACTATAGTTTATCAACCTAAAGCACCGGCTGATTTGAAAAAATTCAGCAAAATTAAGTAATGATAACTAAAATTTCTTCAAAAATTGTTGAAGCATTAATAAAGCATTCATTAGTTGAAAATGAAGATAAAGAACTTTATTCGTACGGTTTCTTTATTTTGTTATCACAAATACTATATTTCATAATTGTAACAACAATTGGTGTTTTATTTAATATTATACGTGAAAGCATTATCTTCTATATTGCTTTTCATTTTATAAGAAGATATGCCGGTGGTTATCATGCCAAGACTGAAACAAGATGTGAAATATTATCAACCTTATCGATTTTATGCTGTATAGTGCTTATCAAGTTATCAAAAATGTATGATATTAGAATTGCTTTACTTAGTATATCTTTAGTATTTGCTGTTTTAATATTCATTCTTTGTCCGCTTGACACACCGGAAAAGCCTTTAAGCGATAAGGAATATAAATATTTTCGCAAAATATCTTGGATAATATTATCGCTGATTATTGTTGCGATAATCGTATCATTTATTTTTAAATTTAATGTTGTATTTGCACCGTGTTGTGCAAGTTTAATATTTGAAGGTGTACTAATTGGCACGGGTCAAATTAAAAAAGCATACAGTGAAAAAAGAGCAAACTCTGAAATGTAAAGAGTTTGCTCTTCATAATTGCAAATGTAAATACAGAAATGCAATGCAAATAAAAGAGATTATTTGCCTAACTTGCGCTAAGCTCGAGTTTCCGGTTTGTCCACAATGCGGCGGGGCAATCGAAAGAGAATATATGGAATATTGCTCAAGTTGTGGTCAAAAATTATCATGGAAAGGTTTTGAATTCATAGAAATGACATATAAATAATTATTTGCGCTTAACGAGTATTAGCAAATATTCGTTAAGCGTATTTTTTTATTCATTTTTAGTTGCATGTGGTTATGTTACATAGCTGAATATCCATAATCTTTGATTTTTGAAAATTCACAAATCAAAAATCAAGGAGAATA
>OIZF01000744.1_pt1 | contig 21462 bp, 33 predicted proteins | sample 1588471 | NCBI WGS metagenome assembly OIZF01 (sample SAMN03283279) | human gut metagenome | biome: human-associated habitat; material: feces | host: Homo sapiens | place: Peru | collected 2012
TTAAGCGATCATCCACACCGTCTACAAGAACGGGACGTCGATATTTTGGACAGAATACAACATGATATTTGCAGGAATAGGTCACATTATTATTCGATTTATACTTCATGGATACATTATACTACTAAAAGATATCTAATGATATATATTATTGATAAAAACTTAAGAAAGTTGCCTTATATCTCCACAGCTAAAGTTGGGAGCTTTACGGCAACATTTGGTAAACAATCCCCTTTAAAGCGTTCTTTAAGTAAGCATTGATTTGATTTTCATTAATTTTTTCTCTTCAATTAATAATTGTGCATCGTATTCAAATTCTAACATATAATCTCGTTTATTTTAACAATGAATAAGCAATAGCCGCCATAATTCTTGGTCCTTTATTAAGAACTTCTTCATTAAAATCAAATGAAGTATTATGAGGTGAAGCGGTAATATCTGTCAATAATTTCATATAGGTTGCTTTTCCACCATGAACTTGAACATATTCCATCATATAAGAAAAATCATCGCTTCCTCCTAATTGGCTTAAATTTTCTAGTGGTAATTTTAAATCAGGCATTTCTTTTTGACAAAGTGTTCGAATTTGATTCATAAAATCTTCATCACAATTTAAAGCAAATGCTTTTCCCATTTGTTTGATTTCTACAACCGTATCATGCATCAAAGCACAAGCATTAATAATATCTCTTGCATAAATTTCCATATATCGATTAAGCTCACTTGTAACTCCACGAACTTCAATTTCTAATTTAGCTGTATCTGGAACAACGTTTCTTCCTGTTCCCGCATGAACTGTTCCCACATTGACACGTGTTTGTCCATCACTATTTCGAGGAATAGAATGTAAATTAATAATACAATTTGCAGCTGATAAAAGTGCATTTTTACCAAATTGTGGTGATTCAGCAGCATGCGTTGAAACACCATGATAAATGACATCAAGTTTCGTTGTTGCAAATGATTCATTCATCCCAAAATAGAGATCATAATCGCCGTCTCGTGGCATAATATGAGCTGCAAAAATATAATCAACATCATCTAGAAAACCACTTTCACAAATAGATTTTGCGCCACGTACACCTTCTTCTGCCGGTTGAAATATAATTTTTAATGTTCCATGTAAATGTTCACTTAATTCCATTAAAATACGTGCTGTTGTAAGTCCAATGGATGCATGTCCATCATGACCACAAGCATGCATTGCACCTAAATGGCATGAAGAAAATCCTTCTTGTAAAGGGTAATGACCATCTGTTGAATCTTCAACAAGGCCTAAAGCATCAATATCAAAACGAATGGCGACAACTGGTCCATCTCCTTTTTTTAAAACACCTGCAACTGCTGTCATACCATTTTTAACTTTTTCTAAATATTTTGGATTTGCTCCTTCTTTTTTTGCACGTAAATAATTAAGATTAAAAATCGTTTCTGGTGGTAAACCCATACGCGCATCTTTATCCATAATCTCTTTCCCTACTAAAACCCCATAACCAAGTTCTTCTAAAGTTGTTGCAATTTGACAAGCTGTTCTTATTTCAAGCCAACCTCTTTCTGCATAATGATGAAAATCCCGACGTTGTTTAATCGTATCTTGATGATATTTAAAAGCAAGATCTTTAATTTGTTTATACATTTTATCACTTCCTTGAATTTATTATAATACAAACAACAAAAGGATGATAGTTTTTGTATCACCCTTAATAAGTAATTCGACCTTTTCCTTCCCTTTTAGAAATATACATTCTTTGATCACATTTGTTCATCAAATCTTGTACACTTTCTTCATCACGAATACCAGCAACACCAATACTTAATCTTACAATATCATGTAAAATGTAAGTCCTTTCGAAACGAATTTATTTATAAAAATATTTATTTAAAGTTTCTATAAGTTCAGCATAAATAACCGTATTTTTTATCATTGAATGTTTATCGTTTTCTGTATTAACAACAAGTCTTCCTCTAATAGCAAGAAACATGCCAATCTCTCCTACATCCTTCATCATTCCTTCAAGCCCTTTCCACAATTGAACTGAAAAAACATCCCACGATTCATAACCTATTTCCAAAGGAAATGGCTTTTTTACCTCAATATCGATAAAGGCTTTATCATGAACATGATAAACACTTTTAACGATTCTTCCTACTACTGAAATTGAATTTAACATTTACTTTCCTCCTTAAATAACATCGTAAATAAATTCAATTTCTGTATCATCATAAAACCGCTAAATAGCCTATTTAAATGCACAAATGGTAGAAGATTACTCTTCTACCACTACGAATGCTACTGCATAATTATTTTCATGAGAAATAGAAACATGTCCATTCCTGTTTAATAAATAAGGACATCCCTGTTGATCATTTAAACAACAAATTTCTTTTAAAGATACAGGACCACATGCCTTTATATACGCTTCCTTCACTGCAAAGCGACCACCTAAAAATTCTCTTTTTGCTTTTTCATTTTTCTTTTGACAAAAGATTTTTAGTTCTTCTTCATGAAGAATTTTTTTAGCAAGGCTATCTAATGATGTTAATCTTCTTAAATCACAAATATCTACACCAATACCTTTAATCATAACCTAGTCCTTAAACTTCTTTTCATATAAACTCATTAATTCATCTAAAGACATATTATCATCGATTTCATCAATTAATGTTGTTTTTTCTTCATCTTTATTTGCACCAAAATCTAATTTAAATTCACCTGTTCTTTCTTCAATGATTTTTAATTGATCTTGTTCTTCTTTTACGATGTTTGCAATATTTCTTAAATTATCTTCCACAGTTGGAAGCTTTTCTTCTTCATCTTTAACTGTTTCTGTAGTTTCACTTTCTTCAATATTTTCAACAGTTTCTTCTGTTTCTTCATTTGCTGAAGTTAAGATTGCTTCGCTTTCTTCTTCTACAACCTTTTCTTCAAAATTTCCATAATACGGTGAAATAACTTGAATAAGTGAATTATCTTTTTTCTTTGATTTTTTTACAGAGGGCTTTTTAGTTACCTTTTCTGTTTCAACTTTTTCTTCTTTCATTCCAAACATAGGTGAAATAATCTCAATCATTTCATATCCTTTTTTAGAAACAGGTTCTTCAACTTTAGGTGCTGTTTGTTTTATGTTTTTTTTGGGAACTTCTTTAGCTTTTTCCTTTTTTGAAGCTTCTACTTTCTTTTTGTTTGCTTCTTGTTCTTTTTTAAATTCTTCATCATAAATTAATGGTTTTGAGAATTTTTCATTTCTTCTTTGTTCTACGATGGGATCTACAGTTTCAAAGATATCTTCATCATTTGCTCTTTTAAAAAAATTTTTAAACATAACTAGACTTCCTTTCTTATGATAATGAATCAATAAAATCAATAATTTCTTCTTTTGTCTTTCTTAATTTACTTACAAAACGTCCAATTTCTTTTCCTTGATCAAATGCTACAAAAGAAGGAATTCCTAAGATATCCAACTCTTGACATAATTCAAGCATTTCATCTCGGTTAACACTATAAAAGGTATAATCTTGATATTGCTCAACGATTTCACCAATAAATGGTTTAATAAACATACAATCTGGACACCAATTCGCTGTAAACAATAAAATTGATTTATTTTGAATTGCTTTTTTGTAATCATCAACTGTTTTTATTTCAATAAATTTATCCATTATTCTTCTCCATTGTATCACTTAAAATCATTTTATAAATAGGTCCATTCACTGAAAACTTTCTTTCATATTCTGTCATAATATTATCTTCAGCTTCAAGCGAATTATGTAAATCTAAACTCACGTAATCAAGATGATAATGATTTTCTGTAACAGATTGTAATGAATATTCAAATAATCCTCTATTATCTGTTTTAAATTCAATTAAACCATCTTTTTTTAATAATTGACGATAAACATTTAAAAAATCAGGAGATGTTAAACGTCTTTTAGCATGTCTTTTTTTAGGCCATGGATCACTAAAATTTAAAAATAAGTGATCAATTTCTCCTTTTTCAAAAACATTTAATAATTCCAATGCATCATAATGCATCAATTTTAAATTATCTAATTTTTCCTGTTTATTTATTTTATTAATAGCTGCCGCTAAAACGCTTGGAAACTTTTCAATTCCAATATAATTATTTTCTGGATGCTTTAAAGCATTTTGATAAATAAAATCACCTTTTCCCATTCCAATTTCAACAAACACAGGTTTATTTTCTTTAAATAATTGGTGATATTTACCCTTATGAGATTCAGGACTCAAAATAACAAAATCCGCATTTTCTTCCATAATATCATAAGCTTTTGGGTTGTTTCTTAATCTCACAAAAAATCCTCCTTATAAATCATTCATTAAATCATTGAGTTCTTCTTCACTTAGTTCGCGATACTCACCAAGTTTTAAATTCTCATCTAATTTCAAATTTCTCATTTGTATTCTTTTTAAATAAGTTACTTTCTTTCCTACTTTTTCCACCATCTTTTTTACTTGATGGAATTTTCCTTCAAAAATTTCAATCAAAACTTCACATGTATTTTCATTTGTATTTAAGATTTTTAAATGTGAACTTTGACATTGATAATGATCAATCATCATTCCTTTTTCAAATTCAAGTACATCCTCTTGATTCATAATACCGTCGACTTTTGCATAATATAATTTAGAATGGTGTCTGCTTGGTGCTAACAACTTATGCGCAAAATCACCATCATTTGTAAGTAATAACAATCCTTCTGTATCTAAATCAAGTCTACCTACAGGAAAAAGATCATATTGATGATAACCTTTTATTAAATCAACAACTGTTGGATGCACATTATCTTTTGTTGCAGAAACATAATCTGAAGGTTTATTAAGCATAAGATAAACATAAGGCTTATAATTTACAGGTTGTCCATCAAAAAGAATTTGATCCTTTTCATAATCCACTTTAAAATCATCCTTTTTAATGATTTGTCCATTGACTTGAACATACCCTTTTCTTATATACGTTTTAACTTCTTTTCTTGTTCCAATACCATAATGAGCTAAAAGTTTATCAAGACGCATTACCATTTAATATTACATACCTTTCTTCTAGTGTTCCGTTATTTTCATATGTAAAATAGATTTTTACTTTAAACTCTGTTTTGGTTGTTAGACCTGACAAATTAATTCCTTTATAAAATCCTTCTTCTTTATTTATATAATTTGGTTTTAAAGAAAAAGAATTTTCTTCTAACAAACCAATACTTGGTATATCTTTATTTTTTTTATCTACATATGCAATTGCTTTAATATTATCCATTTCTATTTGTGGATCATTAATAATAACATCATAACGAATTTGATCATTCGATGTTTTATTAACAATCAATTGAATTGAACATTCCTCACATTCTGTTTGGAAATCATGAGATGATGTTACTAATTGATAATATTGGCGGTATTGATTATATAACTTTTTTGAAACAGTATCTTGATTTTGTGTGTTTTGACAACCAGATAAGGTTAAAAGTAGTATCAAAAAAACAAAAAATCTTTTCATATATAATCACCCACTCCATTATAGCATATCAAACTTGTAAAAAAAAATTAAAATAGGAAATTTCCTATTTTAATTTAAAAGTTCCACATTCTGTTTCTTGTTCTTCACAAGGCGAACTACAATTACATTTTGAAACACGAATTTCATTTGCTTTACAGCAATCATTTTGATCATGATAAGCACATGTTGTAACAGAACATCTTACATCCTTTGCCATGATTTCACCTCCATAATTGAGTTTAAACCATTTTCTTTTTTTTATACTTTTTAATCTTCATAAAGGATAAAACAACTAAAAGAATATTCTAGTTCCGCCGAAAAACACATTGCTACTTGGTACTTCATGTCAATAATTCGTTTTCCTTTTTCTAAAAAATCATTGATTTCATCTTGCAAATCCAATTCGTGACTACATTCAATTATTTTTATTTTCATAAAATGATTTTAACAAAAATCATTTAAAAAAATTGTCAACTATTGATTGATTTCAACAGCAAATTGAACATTAAATTCTTTATCAGTATCTAAAGCTACACAGCTTTCTTTTTCTTTAAATTCACCATCAAAATCAACATAATCTGCATGTCCAACCCATGGTTCAATAGCAAGTAAACCACCGACATGTTTTGCTGTCCATAAACCTACATGATCAAATCCTTGCATATGGAAAACAATTGATTTTTGATGATTTAATGATTTGATTGAAATATTTTCTGATTTAAAATTTTTGATAACAATAGCATCATTATTAAATAGTTGTTGTCTTACAAAAAATCTCTTTTCATGATCAAAAAATGGTAATTGCACATGTGACATTCCTCTTTTAGCCACATCAATTACTTTTTGATTACGTGTTTCATATTCAGAAAATTCTACGTAATAATCATTACTTGATTCATTTTTCATAAACGGGCAAGCAAAAGCAGGATGTCCACCTACTTGGAAATAAATTGTTTGATGATCTTTATTTTTTACATTAATAAAACAAGTTAATGTATTTTCTACTAATTTATAAGTCACATTAAGTTCAAATAAAAATGGATATTGTTTAATAATTTCATCATTTGATACAAGTGTAAATGTTACCTCAGTTTGACTTTGATTTTTAATTTCAAATTCATTATGACGGGCAAATCCATGTTGTGTCATATGATATTCTTTTCCATCAATACGACATGTATCATTTTTAATAGCTCCTACAATTGGAAATAAAATAGGTGCACTGTTGGCCCATTGACAGGCATCTCTTTTCCACATATAGTTAATATGATCTTGATTTCCAACAATAGAAATAATTTCTGCTCCTTTTGGGTGTAAGTTTACTGTTAAATATTGGTTTGATAATTCTACCATGATAATCCTCCTTGTCTATATAAACATTATAGCATAGATTAATTTTAATAAAAAAAGAAAAAGACATTAATCGTCTTTTTCATGTAATGAGTTAATAATACTTTCAATTTTATTTCCATATTCTAAAGAAGTATCTAATACAAAATGTAATTCTGGACATTTTCTAATTTTTAGTTTTTTTGCTAAAAGGTTACGAATAAATCCTTTTGATCTTTCTAAAGCTTCCATTCCTTTTTCTTGATTATAATTTTTTCCTAAAAAAGTAACATAAATTTTGGAAATAGATAAATCATTTGTTGTTTCAACCGCTGTAATTGTACATAAACGTAAATCACGATCTCTTACTTCGTTTTGTAAGATCAATGAAACTTCTCTTAGAATTTGAGCATTAATTCTTTCTGTTTTTAATGACATAAATCATTCGCTCCTATTTCTTTTCTACTTCTTCCATAACATATCCTTCAATGATATCTCCTTCTTTGATATCATTGTAGTTTTCAATATTTAAACCACATTCAAAACCAGAGTTAACTTCTTTAACATCATCTTTAAAACGTCTAAGTGAAGCAAGTTTTCCTTCATAAACAACGATACCATCACGAATTAAACGGATACAGCTATTTCTTTTAATAGAACCATCGGTTACATAACATCCTGCGATATTACCTATTTTACTTGCTTTGATTACTTGACGGATTTCAGCTTGTCCAGTAACGACTTCATGATATTCTGGGGCAAGCATACCTTTCATAGCTGTTTCAATTTCTTCTACCATCTTATAGATGACATTGTGTAAACGAATTTCAACATTTTCTTCTTCTGCTTTATTTCTTACTTTTGCATCAGGTCTTACATTGAATCCATAAATAATTGCTTGTGAAGCACTTGCAAGAATAACATCTGATTCAGAGATTGCTCCAACTGTTGAACGGATTACATTTACACGTACACCATCAACATCAATTTTTTCTAAGGATGCTTTAACTGCTTCTGCCGTACCTTGTACATCTGCTTTAACGATAATATTTAAATCAATAATTTGACCTTCTTTTATTTGTGAATATAAATCATCTAGTGATAAAGCAGCTCCTGAATTACGATCCTTTTCAATCTTAGCTTTCATACGTGTTTCCCCAACACTACGTGCTTGCTTTTCAGATTCAAAGACCATAAATTTATCACCGGCAACAGGAACTTCATTTAATCCTGTAATTTCTACTGGTGTACCAGGTAAAGCTTCTTTGATAACACGTCCTTTATCATCTAACATTTGACGTACACGACCAAATGCAGCTCCAACAACGATTGGATCACTTGCTCTTAATGTACCATTTTCAACTAATAAAGTTGCAACAGCACCACGTCCTTTGTCTAATTTACCTTCAACAACACTACCATAAGCATATCTATTTGGATTAGCTTTTAAATCAGCTAATTCAGCAACAACTGTTAATGTTTCTAATAGTTCTTCAATACCAATTTTCTTTTTCGCAGAGATTTCACAATAAACTGTATCTCCACCCCATTCTTCTGGTAATAATCCTTCTTCAGCCATTTCTGCTTTAATTCTTTCTGGATCAGCACCTTCTTTATCAATTTTATTGATTGCAACAACAATTGGTACTCCTGCTGCTTTGGCATGGTCAATAGCTTCTTTTGTTTGAGGCATAACTCCATCATCAGCAGCAACAACAATAATAACAATATCTGTCACTTGAGCTCCACGTGCTCTCATGGCAGTGAATGCTTCGTGGCCTGGAGTATCTAAGAAAGTTACTTTTTTACCATTGACTTCTACTTGATAAGCTCCAATATGTTGCGTAATTCCACCAAATTCACCATCAACAACTGCTGATTTACGAATTGTATCTAATAAAGTTGTTTTCCCATGATCGACATGTCCCATGATTGTAACAACAGGACAACGTGGTTGTAAATCTTTTTCATCATCAACTACTTCAATATTTTCAAAATTGATTTCATCTACAGGAATATGTTTTTCACATTCACAACCATATTCTAAACAAATAAGTTCTACTTGTTCATCATTTAATGCCGAATTTATTGTTACCATTGTACCTAATAAAAATAACACTTTAATAACATTTGCAGGGGTTTGTCCTAATTTTTCTGCAAGTTCACCAACTGTAATTCCTTCTTCATAAGAAATTACACCATCTTTTACTTCTACTGTTTCTTTTTTAGTAGGAAAGTTGGATTGTAATTGTTTTTTCTTTGGTGCACCTTTTTTCTTTTTATTTTGTTTTGCCATAAAATCAACCTCCTATCATTTCTTTAATTTTTTTTGCAAATCCTTGATTTGTAATACCTACAGCAACACGATTATGTTTACCGATTGCTTTTGAAATTGTTTCAATATCATCAACTATAAAATAATCAACATGATAAAATTGACATTTATCTGTAATTTTCTTTTTTGTGTTATCACTCGCATCATTTGCAATTAAAACAAGTTCAACTTTATTAGCAGAAATACTTTTAATTAAAGTTTCTCCATTTACAAGCGCTCTTGCTGCATTTGCAAGACCTAACATATTTAAATAGTTTTTATTAATCACAATAAGATTTCAACTCCTCAAATATTTCATCAGGAATTTCAACTTCTAACGAACGACTTAAAAGCTTTTTCTTTTTAGCAATTTCAATTGCTTCAATACTTTTTTTAAGATAAGCGCCACGTCCATTCATTTTTCCAGTTGGATCAACAAAAACTTGACCTTCTTTATTTCTTACAACACGAATTAATTCTTTTTTTGGTAATTGTTCATTTGTTGCAAGACATTTTCTAAGCGGTATTTTTTTCATAGAAACCCACCTTAATCTTCATCATAATATTTGTCATATTCATCATAGTCGATATCTTCATCATATTTGCTGTAATCGTCATCTTCGAAGTCTTCAAAATCTTCATCGTAATCATCTTCAACAACTTCTTTAACGTCTGCTTGTTGTTCAACAACAGGTTCTTCTACAGCTTCTTCAACAACTTCTTCATTATTTAACATTTCTTGAGCAAATTCATCTTGGAAATCATCATCAACAGGTGATTCTTCTTTTTGTGCAATGGCATCCATTAAACCAAGTTCTTTTGCTTCTGATAATGATTTAATATCTATTTTCCATCCAGTAAGTCTTACAGCAAGTCTTGCATTTTGTCCACGTTTACCGATAGCTAATGAAAGTTGATCATCAGGAACGATAACTAAAGCACTGTGTGCTTCTTCATTTACAGAAACTGTTAAAACATCTGATGGTGATAAAGCATGGGAAATATAAACAACTGGGTCATTTGACCATTCAATAATGTCAATCATTTCTCCATTTAATTCATCAACCACATTTTTAACACGTGATCCTTTAGGTCCAACACATGATCCAATTGGATCTAATCCTTCAACAGCTGTATAAACAGCAACTTTACTTCTTTCTCCTGGTTCACGAGAAACAGATTTAATTTCAACAGTACCATCGAATACTTCAGGTACTTCTAATTCAAATAATCTTCTAACAAATTGAGGTTCTGTTCTACTTACAACAATGTGTGTTCCTTTAGTTCCACGATCAACATCACTTACATAAACTTTAACATGTTGTCCTTCACGTAATGTTTCACCTGGAATTTGTTGATTTAATCCTAAGAAAGCTCCTGTTTTTCCAATATTAACGATGGCAAATTTAGGTTCAACACGATCAACGATACCAGTAATGATATCATCTTTTTTATCTGCAAATTCATTATATAATGTTTCTTTTTCAGTTTCGCGTATTTTTTGTCTGAAAAGTTGTTTTGTTTGAATTGCTGCTAAACGACCAATATGATCTACATCTGCTTCAGTTTCTACAATATCACCCACTTGATAATTTGGGTTGATATCATGTGCTTCATCTAAAGATACTTCTAAATCTTCATCTTCTAAATCATCAACAACTGTTCTAATTTCAAATAATCTAATTTTTCCAGTTTTTTCATTAATTTCTACACGTACATTTGCTTCTGGAACCATATAATTTTTTTTATAAGCTTTTGCAATTGATTCCTTTAACATTTCTAAAAACACGTCTTTTTCAATACCTTTTTCTTCACATAAAGCATTTAAGGCGCTCATAAATTTTCTGTTACTAGCCACTTTTATTTCCTCCTAAAATTTTACAGCTAATCGTATAAATTGAATGTTATCATAATTGACAACAATTTTTTTCTTTATATTTTTTACTAACTTCATTAGATTTTTCAATCATTTCTTTCACTTCTTTTTCATAGTTCTTATTATTAATTAATACTTCAGGAAACAAAGAATAAGGTATATTCTTTGCATTTTCTTTAAAATACTCTAACAATTGTGGTACAACTATTTCAAAGAAATAATTTATAAAATTGAACTCCTTTTAAAATTTAGTCAATAAAAAAAGAACACATTTCTGTGTTCAATTAAATAAATTTTAATTTTTTAGAATGTATAAGTTTCTAAAATTTTTCCTTCTTCATCATAAATTGTGGATTCTGCATTAGCCATATACAATACTTGGAATTCTTGATTATCAAGTGTATAACCTGCTTCAATTGCCCAATCAAATTCATCAATAACAGCTTGTTTAACTTTTATATTTTGACTATCATCTATTAGTTCACAATTAATTCTTATCCATTTTTCATCATCATACGCTACAATACAAACATTATTATTTTTTTCAATTTGTTTAGATACATTTTTATGTTTATTAGTAATAACATATATCTTATTATCGACCATAATCGGATCTCCAAATGGTCTACAACTTGGTTTGCCATCATTAATTGTAGATACATAATTTACTTGTGTATTTTCTTTTAAAAATTTATAAGTTTCATTCATTTTTTATATTCTCTTTCATTTAAATTATAATTTATTTACTATCTTTCTTATATCACCACTAATAATTTTCCAATCATCAATAGTCTCAAATCCTAATCTTTTATACCAACAATATGGGAAACCATTTTCATCTTCATAAGTATGTGCTTCTAATGTAGTTGCATCATATTTTTCAATAGCATATTCAAATAATTTTTTAAATAGCATTTTAGCAATTCCTTTTTGTTGATATTCTTTACAGACAAAAACTTCACCGTCTTCTAAATGCATACCATCCCACCAAGGCTTTAAGCAAGTCATAATTACACCAACTGGATTTTCATTATCATAAGCTATAAAGAATAAATCAGGTGCTTGATTATAAAAATATTTAAATAGTTTTATTACTGATTCTTTTGTCCATTTTTCTTCTAAAACTGAATTATTGTAATAATTAGAATATTCTTCTGCAATTATTTCTAAATCTTTTTCTGATTTCAGATTACTAATTTTTATCATTTTATTTATTCCTTTCTATTTAATCATTTCCCAACTTTTAAAGTAAATGCACTCTAAATTATCATTAAATTTTATTTCATAAATTCCATCATATTCTTGATTATTTTGTTTCAAAAACCATTCTGCAATTACCGTATAACCATCAATTGCTAATAGCTTAATTTCAATATTTTGAATATTTTCATTTTTAACATGTTGCCATTCTTCGTTAATTTCATCTAATGTCGTATAAGGTTCCATAAATGGAGTTTCTTGATAAAATGTTGTATTTTTAAACAATGAAACCATGCTTTCTATATCTTTGCTAAACCAAAAATCTTTTAAATTATTTAACCATTTTTGCACAAAATTCTTATTCATAATATATTTTCTCCTCAAAATAATAGTTTAATATTAATAATTTTCAATATCTTTTATTCCAAACTCTGGAATAATTACATCATCTTCACAATTAATTATAAACTCGATTGCTTTCGCTACCTTTTCTACTTCTAGGCCAGTTGAAGTATCATAATCATTACCTGCTTTTTTAAAAATATTAGTCTGCATAAATCCTGGATAAAAACCAGTTACCTTTATTCCTTTTTTACTAACATCTTTTTGTATTGAACGATTAAATCCTCTCATTGCCCATTTTGAAGCATTATATACTGTGGAAAAATCATCACTATCAAAACTTGCTTGTGAACAAACATTTATTATTAATCCTTTTCCTTGTTCATACATATTTGGAAGAATTGCTTTAGTCATATAAATAGGTCCTTTAGTATTAACATCTATACAATTACTAATTTGTTCATACGAATTCTCAGTTAAATCTCCTGCTAACCAAACCCCAGCATTATTAATTAATATATCTATATCCCCCTGATTTTCAATAATTGTTTTGATAGTTTTATCAACTTCATTAGGCTTTGTAATATCACAAGCATAACATTCAGCGCTTGGAATTTCCTTTGATATCCTCATTGCATTTTCTTCTGTTTTAGAAATAGTTATTATATTATTTTTATCACTTAACAGTTTAGCAATAGATTTTCCTAAGCCATCATCTCCACCAGTAATTATTATATTTCTCATTATAATATCCTCCTTATATTAATCGTTTTTTCTTATTCAAAATATTTTCATTAATAAATTGTAAACACTCTACATCAAATTTTTGACCTAAATTTTTAAAATCTTCATCAGATATTTCTGTATAATATTTATTAACATTTGGATCTATTTACATAACATCTAGATGATTTCCTCTATGATTTGTTTTTGAAATATTAGAAGTTAATATAAATTTATCTTCTTCTATTTCGATTGTTTTAATACCATCTTCATTAACTAAAGCAAGACCAGTAATATAATACGCTATAGTTTTTCCACCAATAGAATCAACTAATTTAGCATAATAATCTATCATTTCATCATCCGTTAATTCTTTTCCATTTACTCTTCTAACAAATAATCCTAGTTGTTTTTCTTCTGGAATATTTTCAATATATAATCCTGAATCTCCAGCTATTGTTGGAATACCTGTTGCCTCATAATATGCAGAAGCTTTCTTTATTGCATTTTCAACTGCAGTATTTCCATTTTCAACAACATTTAATTTAATATTTAAATCTTTAGGACTAACTATTTCAACGGGTAAATTGCCTACTCTTCTTTTCATATTATATATTTTTGAATTATTATTTGTTGCATACAGTAATTTCATTAAACTTTCTCCTTTAAAGATTTCATCTACTATAATTTTATCATATTTCAAGCATTTATTGATAATAATGTTAAAGTTTCTTTATCAAATCTATTATCTTTATTTATTTCTTCCAAATTAAGTGATTTAATATTTAAATTACCTTGATTTATTTTATAAAATTCACTTAATGATTTTATATATTTTTCCATATCTTTATTTGTTTGATAATTAGATAATATTATATTTTATCATCAGAATTTATTAAAATATCAAAACGGTTTTCTCTAAACATACATTCTATATTTTCAATTTCTTTTTGATTTAATTCATTAATTATTTTATTACATTTCTTTAATTCATTTTCAGTTTCTTAACACAAATAAGGTTTATAGGTATTATCAACTAATAAAAAGAAATCTAACATATCATCTAAAAAGTTAATCATTTGTTTTTCTATTTTCTTCTCACTTACTCTTGTTTTACAATTAGCACATTGATAATAACAACGTTTTTCTCCAGTATGAATTTTACTAGAACAACCACCCATGATAGTTTCATATTTTGGACATTTTATACACTGCATAAAAATATAAGTTTGTTTTTTTTTATAATTTTTAAATTCTTTTAGTTTTAGACTTAACCTCTCTATAATTGCTAAAGCTGTATATATAAATTTTCCAAGTTCTTCTCCTTTTTTGTGAATATAATATTCTTATAAATCTCATTTGATAAGATTCTATTTATTAAAGTAGGTATTAATTTTCTATTTTACTCAATATATATTCTATATTTAGTTTAGTAATAACTTTAATCCTCAATGTTTTATTTTTTATGCACAAAGAAAAAAGTCCATAACACCAAGTATTACGAACTTTTACTTATTTAACACACAAAGGTGTGCGTAAATTTCAATATGGGGCGCGGTAAGGGGATCGAACCCTTGCATAACGGAACCACAATCCGCCGTGTTAACCACTTCACCAACCACGCCATGTAACATTTGTTACACGATATATTTTATCAATAAATTTATCTTTACGCAACCCTTTTTCTAAAATTAATAGAATTATTTATAGTTTAGTGCCCAATCAACATTTTACCTATCCCATATAATAAAAAAGAGGAGGATAAACATGTATAATTATGATTCAGTTCAAAATTACTATGAATATTTAAATAGTAATAATTCAAATATGAGAAATGATTATTATAACTATAAAAATAATAATTATAATCAACCACTATATACAGAAGATGCAGATGCTTCTAAATTGTATGATCCTTACCAAGGATTTATTCGAGGAAATATGTATCCTAATCTTTATAACGGATATAAAATTAATCCTGCTGACATTACCCCTGCCAATGATCAAGCACAATTACTTACCTATCTTGATGCTTTATGTTTCGCAATGATTGATATTAACCTATATCTTGATATTTATCCAAACGATAAAGATATGCTAACCTTATTCAATCAATATCGAACAGAAGCAAATAAATTAAAAGAAGAATATCAAAACAAATATGGTCCTATCTTAACAGATAGTAATGCTAACAATCGTTATCCATTTTCGTGGATTAATAGTCCTTGGCCATGGGAAAATAAATAGAAAGGAAAAGTAATATGTGGATTTATGAAAAAAAATTAGAATATCCTGTTAATATTCGTAAAAAAGATTTAAAAATGGCAAAGTACTTAATGTCCCAATATGGAGGACCAACAGGTGAATTAAGTGCAGCCTTACAATATCTAAATCAAAGATTTACAATGCCAGATGATAAAGGAAAAGCACTATTAACCGATATTGGCACTGAAGAATTAGCCCATATTGAAATGATTGCTTCAATGGCATATCAGTTAATGAAAGATGCTAGTATAGAAGAATTGAAAGCCGCTGGATTAGGTGGTATGTTTGCTCAACAAGATTCAGCATTATTTCCAAGTGATGCATCTGGAATTCCATTTACAGCAGCATATATTAATACAACAGGTGACTTTATTGCCGACTTAGAAAGTGATATGGCAGCTGAACAAAGAGCAAGAGCAACTTATGAGCATCTAATGGATCTAACAAACGATCCTGATGTATTAGGCCCTTTATCCTTTTTAAGACAAAGAGAAATCATCCATTATCAAAGATTTAAAGAACTTAGAAATTATTATTTAGAAAACCAAATTCAAAGAAAAAACTCTTAATTTAAGAGTTTTTTTAATTATTTATTATTTTTTTCTGCTTTTCTTTTGTCGCGACATTCTTTACATCTTACAGGATCATTTGTAAAACCTTTTTCTTGATAAAATTCTTGTTCACCAACTGTAAAAATAAATTCTTTACTGCAATCTTTGCAGACAATTTTCTTATCTTCCATTTTAGTACCTCCTTTTTGATATTTGATTGAATAAATTAGATCTCAAAAAGGGAAACTAAAAATATTAATCACTCTTATAATACCATATTATGACATTTTATTCAAATTATGATAAAAATATATCATCTGGCTTTTTTCGAAAAATTTTCGCTATTTTAATTGCCATTTCATATGTTAAATTTCTTTTCTTATTTTCTATTAAATAGTAATGAGAAGCAGAAATTCCAATTTTTTTTGACATATCGTAAATTGTTAAACCTTTTTTTATTCTTAATTGCTTTAATTTTTCTGTATTATACATATTACCACCATTTTTATGATATCATTTATTAGACTATTAGTCTATATTATTTAAAACTTATTTATGAGAAAATAGAAGTGGTGATAGTATGTATAAGGAAGATATTTATAATATTGTAGGAAAAAATATAAAAAAATATAGAAAGAAAAATGGAATGACTCAAAGACAATTAGCAGAGAAATTACTTTTGTCAGAAAGTTTTATTTCAAAATTAGAATCTACAACACATCAAACAATTTCACTAGATACGATAGAGCAAATATCAGAAGTTTTAAATGTAGACATAAAAGACTTATTCAATAGAGAATAAGTCTTATTTTTTATTATCAAATTTTTTTCTTTCGTTTGTATTTAATATTTTCTTTCTCATTCTAATAAAGTTTGGAGTAACTTCTACATATTCATCACTATTAATATAATCCAAACAATATTCTAATGTTAAAGGTCTAGGACGTTTTAATACTACAGTATGATCTTTACCAGCACTACGTGTATTTGTTAAATTCTTTCCTTTTACAACATTTACCGCTAAATCATTTTCATGAGTATGTTCTCCAACAATCATACCTTCATAGATATCTACACCTGGTTCAACAAACATAACTCCCCTATCTTCTAATTGACCTAAAGCGTAAGCTGTTGATTTACCGTTTTCCATAGAAACTAGCACACCTAATTTTCTTTCGCCAACAGTTCCTCCAGCTAAAGGAGCATATTCTTTATAAGTATGGTTAATAATTCCATAACCTTTTGTCATTGTCATAAATTCTGTAGAAAATCCGATTAATCCTCTTGATGGTACTGTATATGATAAACGAACTTGATTTTCGCTATTATGCATATTTTCCATTTTACCTTCACGATTTCCTAATGCTTCAATAACACTACCGACATATTCTTCTGGAACATCAATTTGAACATCTTCATAAGGTTCACATTTTACACCATCAATTTCTTTAATAATAACTTCTGGTTTGGAAACTTGAAGTTCAAATCCTTCACGACGCATATTTTCAATTAAAATAGATAAATGTAATTCACCACGACCAGATACAATAAAAGATTCACTATCATTTGGTTCTACCTTTAATGATACATCTCTCTCTGTTTCTTTTAATAATCTTTCTTCTATTTTTCTTGCAGTTACTATTTTTCCATCTTTTCCAACAAATGGAGATGTATTTACTCCAAAAGTCATTTGTAAAGTTGGTTCATCAATACGAAGTTTAGGTAATGCATCTTCTTTTCCTACTTCACAAACAGTTTCTCCGACTGAAATATCTGGAAGACCTGAAATAGCAATAATATCTCCTGCCTCTGCTTCATTAATTTCAATTCTTTTAAGTCCCATATAACCAAACATTTTCGCAATTCTAAATTGCTTAATAGAACCATCTAAACGTATACACGAAACCATTTCATTTGTCTTAATTTTTCCTCTTTTAACAACACCAATACCAATTCTTCCAACGAAATCATTATAATCTAGTAATGCTGGTTGAAATTGTAATGATCCTTCTATATTTACATCAGGAGCTGGAATATAGTCTACAATAGTATCTAAAATTGGATCCATTCCTGATTTTTGAGTAGTAACATCTGCTTCATAACTTGAAGTACCATTAATTGCTGAAGTATAAATTACTGGGAATTCTAATTGATCTTCATCTGCTCCAAGTTCAATAAATAAATCTAAAACTTCATCTACTACTTGAGATGGTCTTGCTGTTGGTTTATCAATTTTATTTACAACAACAATTGGTGTTACTCCTGCTTCTAATGCTTTTTTTAGTACAAATCTTGTTTGAGGCATTGTTCCTTCATAAGCATCTACAACAAGCAAAACACCATCTACCATATTCATAATTCTTTCTACTTCTCCACCAAAATCAGCATGTCCTGGTGTATCTAGAATATTAATACGACAACCATTATGATCAATCGCTGTAGGTTTTGCTAAAATAGTGATTCCTCTTTCTCTTTCAATATCATTAGAATCCATTACTCTAACTTCTACATTCTCATTTGCTCTAAATGTTCCTGAACATTTTAATAATTGGTCTACAAGTGTAGTTTTTCCATGGTCAACATGGGCAATAATTGCAATATTTCTTATATTTTTCATAAGATCCACTTCCTTAATCCATGGTATTATAGCATAATTATAGGAATAATGTAAATAAAATTTTTAAGTGACTTTTAAATATTTGTTTTTAAGTTTTTTATAAAGTATAATATAGATGGTGGTAGTATGAAAAAAATATATTTATTTATCATTGTTTTTTTGTTATTTTTTGTTCCGATTCCGATATTTGCTTCTGAAAGAATAGATGTTACTTTAAATAAATGTGTAGATGGAGATACTGCTTGGTTTAATTTGGAAAATAAACAAATAAAAGCCAGATTTTTAGCAATTGATACTCCAGAATCTACGAATAAAATTGAAGAATATGGAAAAGAAGCAAGTAAATTTACTTGTGATTTATTAAATAATGCTTCTCATATTCAAATCGAATATGATGATAATTCTGATAAACAAGATAAATATAGTAGAGAGTTAGTTTGGGTATTTGTAGATGAAAAATTACTACAAGAGTTAGTTGTAAAAGAAGGATTAGCAGAAGTAAAGTACATTTACGGGAACTATAAATATTTAGATCAAGTGAATCTTGCTTTGAAGGAAGCTAAGAAAAACAAATTAAATTTATGGAGTGATGCCGAAGATAATAATTCTGATTATTTTATTGTTGGAATTGGAATTATTGTTATTATTCTATTATTTTGTTTTAATCAATCTTCTAGAAAAAAGATTCTTAAAAAAATTCAAAAACAGGCTAAAAAAGAGTTTCAAAAATCTCTTAACAATTTAAAGTAGAACGGTGTTCTATTTTTTTATTCTAATACGTTCTTAACTTTTAAATTATGATCATTTTCATAAACATTTAATTTGTCTTCAATATCTAATGTTGCTAGTAATATATCTTCTAATTGATACCCTTTTACCTTTAATTGTTTTAATAACCATTGTTTTGATTTGTTCATATTCATTAAGTTATTCATCATTATTCTTCCATCTATAATAACATTTGCACATAAATCCTGAGGGCTTGGTTTTATATTCATATCATTCATTGTAACTGGGTTATATTCTGGTTTTAACATAATGCTTATTTTTCCATTTACTTCCATAATTGCATATTCAATTTGGCTAATATCAAATGTTCCATTATTTCTACATTGTTCTAACAAATCATTGATATCAATATTTAATTTTTTCATGTTTTCCCTGATAATTTTACCATGTTGAATAATAATGGTTGGAGTTCCAATTAATAATCTCCTCAAAATAATGCTTTTCATTGTTAATCTAGAAACTAACCAAGATATAATTCCAAATGTAAATATAGCAACAATTCCATTAATATATTGATTGTCTAATCCCATGGTCATTTCTGCTGTAAAGTTTCCAATTGAAATTCCAATTACATAATCAAATAAACTTAATTCAGAAACTTGTTTTTTTCCAATTAATTTTGTAATAATAAATAGTGTAATTAAAGAAAATAGACTTCTTGGAACTATTGATAATGCTTCTAAAATATTCATAATATCACCTATTTTTATAATTTAACAATTTATCTTAAATATACAAAAAAAGGCTATTATTTTAACCTTTTTTTAAATTTTTTTCTTATTTGATCGTGATCAAATACAACATTTGTTTTCATAATAAATGTAATTACAATTACCAATAGAATTCCATAGATAATATAACCTAATGTAGCATCTTTTAATACATAAATAATAGAAGCTGCTGCAAATAAGGCATCAATTGTTAAAATTATCAAAACTGTTGTTCTTTGAGAAAAATTTCTATTTAATAACTGATGATGGATATGTAATCTATCTCCTTTGGCAAAGCTTTCTCCTTTTAAAGCTCTTCTAATAATTGCGAATAATGTATCTAATATTGGAATAGCCAATATTAATAATGGAATAATGAGAGATGTCATTGTTACATTTTTAAAACCTAAAAGGGCAATTACAGATATAATAAATCCCATAAACATAGCACCAGAGTCTCCTGCAAAAATACTTGCTGGATTAAAATTATAAACTAAGAATCCTAAAGTAGATCCTAACATTACGAACGCTAATACAAAATCTAAGCCTGTTTTTCCTTGAATTGTTGCGATGATACCGACAGTTAAGAAATAAATGGAACTGATTCCACCTGATAAACCGTCTACACCATCAATAAAGTTAATACAATTGATACATCCTAGTATAAAAAATATTGTTAGCGGATAAGAAAAGATACTAAAGTTAATATATAATCCAAAAGCTGTTACATCAGAAATTAATAGTTTTCCATAAAATACAATAACTAGAGCCGCTGCTAATTGTCCTATAAATTTTGTAAATGGCCCTAATTCTGTAATATCATCAATAACTCCTGTAATAATAATTAGAAAACTACCAATTAAAATAGCGTTCATGATGGAACTATGCGTTCCAAAAAACATATATCCTAATAGGAATCCCAGAAATATAGCTAAACCACCCAATTTTGGAGTTGTCTTTTTATGAATATGCCTTGTATTTGGTCTTGCTTTATCTACAGCGCCAATACGAACTGCTATATTCCTAATATAGGGAATAATTATTACAACAAATATAAATGGTAATAATATCATTAGTAACATTTTTGAAAATAATGCTTGATTAAATATCATAAAATCACCTAGAGCCATTATATCATTATTTTTTTTTACTGTCTATGAAAAAAACTATCCTTAAAGTGAACTGAACCCCAAAAATTGGACAGTTTATAAATAGTTTCTAATTAGAGGATTG
>OIZF01000747.1_pt1 | contig 21415 bp, 19 predicted proteins | sample 1588471 | NCBI WGS metagenome assembly OIZF01 (sample SAMN03283279) | human gut metagenome | biome: human-associated habitat; material: feces | host: Homo sapiens | place: Peru | collected 2012
TTTGGTGGAGCGGCAACATGTCTTGGAGGAGCAATCCGTGACCCATTATCAGGACGTTCTTATGTATATCAGGCAATGCGTGTTACAGGTTCGGGAGATCCGACTATTCCTGTAAAGGACACAATGCCCGGTAAGCTCCCATCAAGAAAAATTACAACAGGTGCGGCTAACGGTTACAGCTCATACGGCAACCAGATCGGTCTTGCAACAGGTCAGGTTACAGAGCTTTATGACAGCGGCTATGTTGCAAAAAGACTTGAAATCGGTGCAGTTATCGGCGCATCACCAAAGGAAAATGTAATTCGTGAAGTTCCGCTCCCTGATGATATTATCGTACTCTTAGGCGGCAGAACAGGTCGTGACGGCTGCGGTGGTGCAACAGGTTCGTCAAAGGCCCACACAGAAAGCTCTATTGAAACCTGCGGTGCAGAGGTTCAAAAGGGTAACCCACCAACAGAGCGTAAAATTCAGCGCTTGTTCCGCAATCCTAAGGTTGCTAAACTCATTAAGAGATGTAATGACTTTGGTGCAGGTGGTGTATCAGTTGCAATTGGTGAGCTTGCAGCAGGTCTTAAGGTAGATCTTGATAAAGTTCCTAAGAAGTATGAAGGTCTTGATGGAACAGAGCTTGCTATATCAGAGTCTCAGGAGAGAATGGCTGTTGTTGTTGATCCTAAGGATGTTAAGGAATTCCTTAAGTATGCTGCTGAGGAGAACTTAGAAGCAGTTGAGGTAGCTGTTGTAACAGAAGAACCAAGACTTGTTCTTAACTGGAGAGGTAAGGATATCGTTAATATCTCAAGAGCATTCCTTGATACTAACGGTGCTCATCAGGAGACTAAGGTTGTAGTTGATATCCCTTCACAGGAAGATGATTATCTTAAGCCGGTTAAGGTTACAGATGTACGCGGTAAGTGGTTAAAGACTTTAGCAGACCTTAACGAATGCTCACAGAAGGGACTTGTCGAGAGATTTGATGGTTCTATCGGAGCCGGTTCAGTATATATGCCATATGGTGGTAAATATCAGCTTACAGAGACACAGAGCATGGTTGCAAAGCTTCCAGTGCTTAAGGGTAAATGTGACACAGTAACTATGATGTCTTATGGATTTGATCCATATCTTTCATCATGGAGCCCATATCATGGAGCAATATATGCTGTTACAGATTCTGTAGCTAAGATTGTTGCTGCCGGTGGTGATTTCAGTAAGATCAGATTCACATATCAGGAATACTTCAGAAGAATGACAGAAGATCCAGAAAGATGGAGCCAGCCATTTGCTGCACTTCTTGGCGCATATGAAGCACAGATGGGATTCGGACTTCCATCAATTGGTGGTAAGGACAGTATGTCAGGAACATTTGAACATATTGATGTTCCACCAACACTCTGCTCATTTGCTATTGATGTAGCTAAGGAAGGAGATATTATTACTCCTGAACTTAAGAATGATGGTGATGTATTAGTCAGATTTGATATTAAGAAGAATCAGTATGATCTTCCAGATTTCGAACAGGTTAAGGCACTCTACAGTGCAATACATGAGCTTATCCAGAAGAAGGCAATCGTATCTGCATATGTTCTTGATGCTAACGGACTTGTACCGGCACTCAGCAAGATGGCATTTGGTAATAAGTTAGGTTTTGAGATCAGCGCAGACGTTAAGGAAGATGACCTCTTTGCACCAGCTTATGGCTGTATCGTTGCAGAAGTTCCAGCGGACAAGCTTAGTGAGATTACTATAACTTATACTAAGGTTGGTACTGTTAAGGATAATGGTAAGTTCACATACAAGGAAGTTTCAATTAATGTAGAAGAAGCATTAAGCGTATGGGCTGATACTCTTGAGGGTGTATTCCCGACTAAGGCTTCTAAGGAAACTACACCGGTTGAAAGCAAGTTATATGAAGCACCAAGCGTACATGTATGCAAGAATAAGGTTGCTAAGCCAACAGTATTTATCCCGGTATTCCCAGGAACTAACTGTGAGTACGATAGTGCCAAGGCATTTGAAAGAGCCGGTGCTGATACAATCGTTAAGGTATTCAAGAACCTTGACGCTGAGAGTATCAGAGAGTCTGTAGATGAATTTGAGAAGGCTATTAACCAGGCACAGATTATTATGTTCCCTGGTGGATTCTCAGCAGGTGATGAGCCAGATGGTTCTGCCAAGTTCTTCGCTACAGCATTCCGTAATGCCAAGATGAAGGAAGCAGTTGAGAAGCTCCTTAATGAGAGAGATGGTCTTGCACTTGGTATCTGTAACGGATTCCAGGCACTTATCAAGCTTGGTCTTGTGCCTAACGGTAAGATTACAGGACAGGATGCACAGTCACCTACACTTACATTTAATACAATTAACCGTCATATATCTAAGATGGTATATACTAAGGTTGTCAGCAATTTAAGCCCATGGCTTGCTAATGCTGAACTTGGCGGAGTATACTGCAACCCGGCTTCACACGGTGAAGGAAGATTTGTTGCTCCTAAGGAATGGCTTGATAAGCTCTTTGCTAACGGACAGGTTGCTACACAGTACTGTGATCTTGATGGTAATGTATCTATGGATGAAGAGTGGAATATTAATGGTTCATACATGGCTATTGAAGGTATCACAAGCCCAGACGGAAGATGCTTCGGTAAGATGGCACATTCTGAGAGACGCGGTGACAGTGTTGCTATTAACATCTATGGTGAGCAGGATATTAAGATATTCGAATCAGGTGTTAAGTACTTCAAGTAATGCATAGAATATGTCAGCATTGTGCCATTAGAATTGGAGGGGGATATTATGGCAAGAGATAAAGTCAGCACAGATATATTATGGAAGGACAGGAAGAGAATTCTCTTCCTCGGACTTCCATGGTCATTTACAAGATACAGTGTATCTAAGGACAGATTCTTTATAAGCAAAGGATTTTTCAGCATTAAGGATGATGAAGTAAGATTGTATCGTATTATGGATATTTCATTGGAACGCTCATTCATGCAGAGACTTGTCGGAGTAGGAACTATTAAAGTATGCTCTGGAGACAAGACAATGGGTGACTTTGAGATTAAGAATATCAAGAGACCTAAGGCTACTAAAGAGCTGTTATCAGATCTTGTGGAGAAACAGAGAGATGTCAAGAGAGTTGTCAACAGAGAGAATATGATTGACGGTCATGACCATTCAGATGGTCATGCGGATATTGATGACTTTGACAATAATGATGACGACGCACCATTTGACAGATAATTTGTAAAAATGTATTGACAGCTATATAGAAAGATGATATTTTAATAGTTAGTTAAAGCTAACTGATGTAACGGGTATCCAGTTAGGGTATCCGTTATTTTATAAATACGAGTTAGAAAAAGCTAACTAAAGTAAGGTAAATGAAAGGGCGAGGATATGAGTGTAGTTATTATTGGTGGAAATGAATGTATGGAACGCCAGTATCAGCAGATATGTAAGAAGCACGGCTGTAAGGCGAAAGTATTTGTTAAGGAAAAAAGCGGATTTTCCAAGCAGATTGGAACACCGGATCTTATGATCCTGTTTACTAATACGGTTTCTCATAAGATGGTTTTATCGGCTGTTACAGAGGCTAAGAAGAATGATGTAGATATAGTAAGAACACATTCAAGCAGTGCTGCGTCACTTACAAGCGTTTTAGAGGCATATTTAGGCGAAAGCAAGGCATGCTAATAAAAACAACAAAGTGTAATATGGAAGGAAAAGAAAATGGTCTGTACAGATGTATTGGGAAGAATTGAACGGGAAGTTATAAAAGAGTGTTCTCCGACGCTTGCCGGATTGAAGACTGGCAATCTTTTTAATTACAGATATGATAATATATCTGATTTTAGGAGAGAGCTTGCAAGTGTTAACAGAAAACTTAATGCCAAAGGCGTGTATGTTACATTTTTAAAGAGAAATGAAAAGAGCGCGCTTTTATATGTGTTCAGACCTGACCGGTTAGAGAAGGACCTGTCACAGCCAGCAGTACAAAATGTACTGAAAACATTTGGATATACAGATTTTAAAGTTGGAGCAAGTATCAAGCATCTTAAACAGAGAGTGGAGGAGAACACATGCTTTCCACATGAAATAGGGCTGTTTTTAAGTTACCCGGTGGAAGATGTAATCCAGTTTATAAGACAAAAGGGCTGCAATTACAAATGTTGTGGGGTATGGAAGGTGTATTGTGATGAGGCATTCAGCCAGAAGATGTTTGCACGTTACAGAAAATGCACAGAAGTATATTTAAGAGTCTTTGACCGCGGCAGAAGCATATCTGCATTAACGGTTTAAGCATATAAAAAGTAAAAAAGGAGAGATTGGATAATGAGTAAAGTAGCAGTAGTTTATTGGAGCGGAACAGGTAATACAGAGGCAATGGCTAACGCAGTTGCAGAAGGTGCTAAGGGAGCAGGAGCAGAGGTTGATGTACTTGTGGCAAGTGATTTTAATTCAGGAAAGGTTGCTGAATATGATGGAATTGCATTCGGATGCCCGGCAATGGGAGCAGAAAATCTCGAAGAATCAGAGTTTGAGCCAATGTTCACAGATGTAGAAGGAAGCCTTAGTGGTAAGAAAATTGCACTTTTCGGTTCATATGGATGGGGAAGCGGCGAATGGATGGCTGACTGGGAAGAAAGAAGCAAGGCTGCAGGCGCTGTTCTTGCAACAGACAGCGTAATCTGTCAGGAAGCACCAGATGATGATGCTGTTGAAAACTGCAAAAAACTTGGGGCAGCATTAGTATAATTATTTATTGCCTGTAATATATTGAAAAGATTGCACATTTTGCCCCTGGTTGGTTATATCAATCAGGGGTTAATCTGTTCTAAAAAATATTATAAAAATATAACAAAAGTTGTTGACATCTAATGACCATTAGAATATACTAACCAAGGTGGTAATGAAAAACATTATCAATATGCTAAAAAGAGGAGATGAGCTTATGCCATTAACTATGATTGATGAAGGAACTCCATACACAATCCAGCGGATTGGTGGAAAGGAAGAAATAAGACGTTTTCTTGAGAATCTTGGATTCGTTCCGGGAGCAGTGGTAACAGTTGTTTCTAAAGCTGGCGGTAATGTCATTGTTAACATTAAGGAATCAAGAGTTGCCATAGGAAAAGATATGGCTAATAAAATTATGGTATAAAGGACTGAATATGCCAGTTCTTATATAAAACTAAAATAAGAAGGAGATAAACTATGACTTTAAGAGATGTATCTGTAGGCCAGACTGTTAAAGTTACCAGGTTAAATGGTGATGGTCCGGTTAAGAGAAGAATTATGGATATGGGAATTACTAAGGGAGTTGAAGTCTATGTAAGAAAGGTAGCACCTTTGGGAGATCCTGTAGAGGTTACAGTAAGAGGCTATGAATTATCGCTTCGTAAAGCCGATGCCGAGATGATAGAGGTAGGCTGATTTTTTTTACATGCAGGTTAGCATAATCTAATTAATGTAAGAATTGTCAAATGTTTGTTAGCAAATGCATAAGCATTTATATAAAAGAAATGAGGTAGTCAAATGTCAATTAAAATTGCATTAGCAGGTAATCCAAACTGCGGTAAAACAACATTGTTTAATGCTTTGACCGGTTCTAATCAGTTCGTTGGAAACTGGCCGGGTGTTACAGTTGAGAAAAAGGAAGGTAAATTAAAGGGACATAAAGATGTCACTATCATGGATTTACCAGGTATTTATTCACTTTCTCCTTATACTCTTGAGGAGGTAGTAGCAAGAAATTATCTTATTAACGAAAGACCTGATGCAATCATCAATATCGTTGATGGTACTAACATTGAAAGAAACCTTTATCTTTCAACACAGATTATGGAACTGGGTATTCCGGTTATCATGGCTGTTAACATGGTTGATATCATGGAAAAGAACGGGGATAAGGTTGACCTTGCCAAGTTAGGAAAGAACCTTGGCTGTGAAGCTGTTGAGATATCAGCTCTTAAGGGAACTGGCATTAAGGAAGCAGCAGAGAAGGCTGTTAAGCTTGCAGAGAGCAAGAAGCTCAATACAATTGCTCACAAGTTTGATGATAAGGTTGAGGCAGCTATATCTGCAGTAGAAGATAAGCTTGGTCTTGATATTGTTGAAGAACAGAAGAGATTCTTTGCTATCAAGCTTCTTGAGAAGGATGATAAGATTAAAGTTCTTATGAAGAATGTTCCAGATGTTTCAGCTGAGATTGAGACTCTTGAGAAAGAATTTGATGATGATACAGAAAGTATTATCACTAATGAAAGATATACATATATATCTTCAATTATCAGTGGATGTTTTGCAAAGAAGTCTGAGAAGAAGCTTTCTACATCAGATAAGATTGACAGAATAGTTACTAACAGATTCTTAGCACTTCCAATATTTGCAGTTGTAATGTTCATCGTATACTACGTATCAGTTACAACAGTTGGTACATGGGCAACAGACTGGGCTAACGATGGTGTGTTCGGTGATGGATGGCATCTCTTCGGAATTGGCACTTCAGCTTACGAAGAAGTAGCTGATGAGTATGGTGATTCAGATGCAATCATCGGGGCATATATCGACAGCCTTGGTGATAAAGGTGAAGAGTATGCAGATGCTATTGATACAGAAGCTGATGATTATGATTCAGATGCAGCAGTAGCAGCATTAAAGAAACTTGAAAACACAGTTCCAGCTAATCTTACATTAGATTATGATGTAGAAGATGAGGAAAATCTTAGTGTAACAACAGAGACAACAGATGCAGCTGGTGTTAAGGAAGCTATAAAACAGTGTATAGATAATGATGGTGCAGCTCCAGATCCTGCTAATTATGGTGTATGGGTTCCTGGTATCCCAGTGCTTCTTGAGTCAGGACTTGATGCAATTGGTTGTGTAGACTGGTTAAAGGGTCTTATCCTTGATGGTATTGTAGCCGGTGTTGGTGCAGTACTTGGCTTCGTTCCACAGATGCTTGTATTATTCATATTCCTTGCATTCCTTGAGTCTTGCGGTTATATGGCACGTATAGCATTCATTATGGATAGAATTTTCCGTAAGTTCGGTCTTTCAGGTAAGTCATTCATTCCAATGCTTATCGGTTCAGGTTGTGGTGTTCCTGGTATCATGGCTTCACGTACAATTGAGAACGACAGAGACCGTAAGATGACAATTATGACAACAACATTTATTCCTTGTGGAGCTAAGCTTCCATTCATAGCAATGGTTGCCGGAGCTATCTTTGATGGTGCTCCATGGGTTGCTCCATCAGCATACTTCCTTGGAATATTCTCAATTATCTGCTCAGGTATCATCTTAAAGAAGACAAAGTTATTCGTTGGAGATCCGGCACCATTCGTTATGGAGCTTCCAGCATATCATCTTCCAACAGTTGGTACAGTATTAAGAAGCATGTGGGAGCGTGGATGGTCATTCATCAAGAAGGCCGGAACAATCATCACACTTTCAACAATCATTATCTGGTTCACAACATACTTCGGATTTGTTGATGGAACATTTACAATGCTTGCAGATGATCAGATTGACTTCTCTATTCTTGGCAGAATTGGTAAGGCAATCGCATGGATATTTGCTCCTTTAGGATTTGGTAACTGGCAGGCAACTGTTGCTTCTATTACTGGTCTTGTTGCTAAGGAGAATATCGTTGGTACAATGGGTATCCTTTACTCAGCAGGTGAGGGAACAGTATATGCTAACATGGCAGCTACATTTACAGTAGTAAGCGGATATGCATTCCTTGCATTTAATCTTCTCTGTGCTCCTTGCTTCGCAGCAATGGGTGCTATTAAGAGAGAGATGAACAATACAAAGTGGTTCTGGATTGCAATCGGATATCAGTGTGGATATGCTTACCTTGTAGGTCTTGTAATTAACCAGATAGTTGGTCTTATTACTGGCGACACAGCATTTAACGTATTCACAGTAATCGCAATTCTTATAATTGTTGGCTTCATTTATCTGTTATTCAGACCATATAAGGAAAGTAAGACATTAAAGGTTGATTCTAAGAAGCTTTTAAATGCAACAAAGTAATTAAATGATATATTATCGGAGGTGTAATTATGCTGGGAACAATTATAGTAGGAGTTATATTAGTGATTATAGTTGCGCTTATTGTACGCAGTATGGTACACGACAAGAAAAACGGTAAATCGTTCACATGTGGTGGCGACTGCGGTAAATGCAAAGGCCACTGCCATTAAAAGGAGGTAACGGGTGGTCAGAAATCCTGATAAAGACAAAGACATTATTATTTCTCGTCTCAAGCAGCAGGGTTGCAGGATAACTAAACAGAGGCTTATGCTTCTTGATGTAATTCTTGAAGAGGACTGCTCAAGCTGTAAAGAGATTTATTACAAGGCAATAAAGAAAGATCCTAAAATAGGAGCTGCTACTGTATATCGTATGGTTAATACACTTGAAGAGATAGGTGCAATTAACCGAAAGAATATGTACAGAATAACTTGTGATGAGGATGATAATGGCGGTTATACTGTAAGATTAAACGATGATTCGTCAATTAATTTATCAGAAAGCAAATGGAGTAAAATTATTGAGTCAGGGCTTGAAGCCTGTGGATACATTAAGAATCAGAAGATAACAAGTGTAGTTGACAGGAAAAAGGCAGTTTCAGTTAATAAATAATATTTACTGATAAGGGAGAGATGAAACTGTTTCATCTCTCCTTTTGCTATATTGAGAAGATTTCTCAATAAGTGGATTTATGTAGAAATGTTACATGATGTGTAATATAATAACCGTCAAACTTAAGAAACATTTATTGTCCAATATGGACAGAGAGGAGCACAGTATGAAAATTAATAACTTAAAGAAACCAGGACTTTTTGCAGCAGGTGTATTATTTGGAACAGCTGGAATTAAGATTCTTACAAGCAAGGATGCCAAGAAGCTTTACACTAACTGTACAGCAGCAGTTTTAAGAGCTAAATCATGTATAATGAAGACAGCTACAACTGTTCAGGAAAACTGTGAAGATATATATGCTGATGCTAAGACAATCAATGAGACAAAGTATAACACAGAAGAAGTTGTACTTGATTCAGTAGATGAAAATGAGGAAGCGTAACAGAGTATGAAATTCATAATAAAGCATGATGTGCCCGGAAGAATCCGTGTTCACATGGATGCTTCTGGCATGACTTTTACACAGGCAGATACTTTGCAGTATTATCTTAAGAATTTGCAGGGCGTTACGAATGCCAAGGTGTATGAGAGAACTGCTGATGCAGTTGTTGAGTACAGATGTTCAAGAAAGACTGTGATTGAAGCTATTGCTAAGTTCAGATATAGCAATGTTGAGGTTCCTGAAGAAGTTCTTGCAACATCAGGAAGAGCAATCAATTCTCATTATACTGAGAAGTTAGCGGATCAGGTATTATGGAGAATGACTAAGAAATTGTTTATTCCGGCACCGGTATGTGCGGTATTAACAACGGTATCTTCAATGAAGTACATTTATAAAGGAATCAGGACACTGCTTGACAGAAAGCTTGAAGTGCCAGTTCTTGATGCAACTGCAATAGGAGTTTCTATCTTAAGAAGAGACTTTAATACAGCTGGTTCAGTAATGTTCCTTCTTGGAATCGGTGAGATAATAGAGGACTGGACACACAAGAAGTCGGTTGACGACCTGGCAAGAACGATGTCACTTAACGTTAATAAGGTATGGTTAAAGACAGATGATGCAGAAGTACAGGTATCTGTGAAGGATGTTAAGGACGGAGATAATGTAATAATCCGGATGGGTAATGTAATCCCATTTGATGGAACTGTTATCAGTGGTGAGGCTATGGTTAACCAGGCTTCACTTACGGGAGAATCTGAGCCTGTAAGAAGAGGTGAGGGAACTTCTGTATTTGCAGGAACTGTAGTAGAAGAGGGCGAGATAGTATTCAGGGTTAAGCGTGCCGGAGGCTCAAGCAAATATGACAAGATTGTCAGGATGATTGAAGAATCTGAGAAGTTAAAATCAGGTCTTGAGTCAAAAGCAGAGCATCTTGCAGATAAGCTTGTACCTTATTCACTTGGTGGAACTGCACTTACATATCTGTTAACACGCAATACTACTAAAGCATTGTCAATACTTATGGTTGATTTCTCATGTGCATTGAAGCTTGCTATGCCTATTACGGTACTTGCAGCAATAAGACAGGCAAGCCAGGCCAGTGCAACAGTCAAGGGCGGAAAGTTCTTAGAAGCAATCGCTGAAGCAGATACTATCGTATTTGATAAGACAGGTACACTTACAAAGGCTAAGCCAACAGTAAGCAGGGTATATTCATTTAACGGAATGCCGGAAGATGAGCTGTTAAGAATAGCTGCGTGTCTTGAGGAGCATTTTCCACATTCAATGGCTAAGGCTGTTGTTAATGAAGCTGGCAGAAGAAACCTTATGCATGAAGAGATGCACTCTAAGGTTGAATATATTGTTGCACATGGAATATCAACATTTATCAATACAAGCAAGGTTATCATAGGAAGCCATCACTTTGTATTTGAGGATGAGGCATGTGTAATTCCAGCAGGAAAGCAGGAGTTATTTGACAATCTTCCAGATGACTGCTCACATCTTTATATGGCAATTAACGGTCAGCTTGCAGCAGTTATATGCATAATTGATCCATTAAGAGAAGAAGCACCGGAGGTTATTGAAGGGCTTAAGAAGGCTGGAATATCAAAGGTTGTCATGATGACCGGAGACAGTGAAAGAACAGCCGCCTCTATTGCCAGAAAGGTAGGAGTTACTGAATATTATTCAGAAGTTCTTCCAGAAGACAAGGCTAAGTTCGTAGAGAAAGAGCGGGCAGCCGGACGAAAGGTAATTATGATTGGTGATGGAATTAATGACTCACCAGCGCTTTCAGCAGCAGATGTAGGTATTGCCATAAGTGATGGTGCTGAGATTGCAAGAGAGATTGCAGATATCACTGTCGGCGCAGATGATCTTAACCAGATACTTATGCTTAAGAAATTAAGTGACAGTCTGATTAAGAAGATTAACAGAAATTACCGTGTGATTGTCGGATTCAATTCTGCACTTATTGCACTTGGTGTAACGGGCGTCATACAGCCTACAACTTCAGCACTTCTTCATAATACATCAACACTTGTTATAAGTCTTGAGAGTATGAAGAATCTGCCGGTATAAGACTATGAAACGGACTCATCTTCGGGTGGGTTCGTTTTTTATTTGAAGGCAAAAAGTTCTGATTGGATAAATATATACTATACCCATAAGGTACAACCCAAATTAATAATTACATGATATTATTTCATTACAAGAAAATGAAATTATGTAACAAAAGAAAATTGACTAAGCCGTACGGCTTATATTATAATGTTTTTATCAAAACAAAGCCGCTCGGCTTTATTTGTGAGAAAATATGTATAATAAAGCCGTACGGCTTGTTTTTTGCGTTGAGGTGAATATTATGAAAATAACTGATTCAGAGGGGCTTGGAAATATAATCAGGAACAGGAGAAAAGAATTAAAGTATACGCAGGCATTTTTGTCGGAATATACTGGTCTTAGTGTAAGTTTTATATCAGATGTAGAAAGAGGTAAAACAACTGTTGAGATTGGCAAAGTAATGCAGTTAATTTCAATTTTGGGACTTGATATTAATATTAATGTAAGGGGGAGATAATGAGAAATTTAGAGGTATATATTGAATGTAATGGAAATATGATTAATGTTGGCAGTATTACAGGGCATAATTCTGAGGATGCTGTATTCTAGGACACCAGATAGTTTTATTATTAATCTTAATGATAAAGAAGATGATTTTTTATTTGCAACTGAAACATATGACAGAAAGATTTTAGATACATCTAAAGAATTAATGGGGAAGAAAGTTCCATTAAGACTTCATCAGGAGGATTTTGCACAGGCACTTGGAATTACATCTTCACAAAAATACGAGAAAAACGGGAAAGATTATTTAGCAGATGCATTTGAACTAATAAAAAATTATTCAAGCAATCCAATTGAAGATCAGATAAGGCTATGGGATTTATGTATATTTAATTATCTTATAGGTAATACAGATAATCATGTTAAAAATATTGCTCTTTTATATAGTGAGGATTTAAAAGGAATAAGATTAGCTCCGGCATATGATTTATTAAGTACTGTTATATATGACAGCAGCACAGAGAAAATGTCGCTTAACATAGATGGCGAATATGATATAAGGAATATAAATCAGAAGTCGTTTGAGAATGAGGCAAAGAAACTTGGTCTTGGAAAAGGAATAGCAACACAGCATTTTTTAAGTATGGTTGAAAAATTTGAGATGGCACTTGAACAATCAACATATGAACTTGAGAATCAGGGATATGGAGTTGCTGTCGATATACAGAAACAAATATTAAAAAAAGCAGGAATTCATAACTTTAAATTGACTAATCCGTAATTTAATTATATCATAAGTAACTAGGGACACTTTGTTTCACTAAAGTATAATGGGAGGAAGTTATATGTATTCATTTGATGAAGTATTAAACTATGATCCAGACCTTGCAAAGGCTATGGATGATGAACTTGGAAGACAGAGAAGCCACATCGAGCTTATCGCTTCTGAGAACCTTGTAAGTAAGGCAGTTATGGCTGCTATGGGAAGCCCTCTTACTAATAAGTATGCAGAAGGATATCCTGGAAAGAGATATTACGGCGGCTGCGAGTATGTAGATGTTGTTGAGACACTCGCAATTGAAAGAGCCAAGAAGCTTTTTGGCTGTGAATATGCAAATGTACAGCCACATTCAGGAGCACAGGCTAACTTAGCTGTATTCTTCGCACTTGTTAATCCTGGAGATACAGTTATGGGTATGAGCCTTGACTGTGGTGGACATTTATCACATGGTTCACCGGTTAATATTTCTGGAAAATACTTTAACATCGTTCCTTATGGTGTTACAGCAGACGGATTTATTGATTATGATGAAGTATTAAGAATTGCCAAGGAATGCAAGCCTAAGATGATTATTGCAGGAGCTTCTGCTTATGCAAGAACAATCGACTTCAAGAAGTTCAGAGAAATCTGTGATGAAGTTGGCGCATTACTTATGGTAGATATGGCACATATTGCAGGTCTTGTAGCCGGTGGTGCACACCCAAGCCCAATTCCATATGCAGATGTTACAACAACAACAACACATAAGACACTCCGTGGACCAAGAGGCGGTATGATTCTTGCTTCTGCAGAGGCAGCAGAGAAGTTTAAGCTTAACAAGGCTGTATTCCCTGGAATTCAGGGTGGACCTCTTATGCATGTTATTGCCGGAAAGGCAGTGTGCTTAAAGGAAGCACTTGACCCAAGCTTTAAGGTATATGCTGAAAATGTTGTTAAGAATGCATCAGCACTTGCTAACGGACTTATGAACAGAGGCTTTGATATCGTATCTGGTGGTACAGATAACCATCTTATGCTTGTTAATCTCTTAAGCAAGGGAAAGACTGGTAAGGAAGTTGAGAAGCTTCTTGATGCAGCTAACATTACATGTAACAAGAATACAATTCCTAATGACCCAGCTTCTCCATTCGTAACAAGCGGTATCAGACTTGGTACAGCAGCCGTTACAACAAGAGGCTTCAATGAGGCTGATATGGATGTTGTTGCAGAAGCAATTGCTATGCTTGTTGATGATGTAGATGCTAACCAGGCTAAGGCAATGGAGCTTGTTAAGGGACTTACAGACAAGTACCCACTTTACGAATAAAGAAATTTTTGAAAAATCACCTTATGAATTAAGGAAAAAACGCATATTTTTATCGTTGCAATTTCATGCACTTGGGACTATAGTTAATGGCGAAGTGCAAAGGGGCACGAAGGCGAAAGCTTTCGTGCCCCTTCTTGCATTTCAGGGCTGGTATATAAGCAGGGTGAGCAAATTCTGGTGCAATATATCCGCTTAGGACTGGCACAGACATAGGAAACTAAGAAAGGTGCGTGGCGTTATGGGAAAGTTAGAAGGAAAAGTAGCAGTAATTACCGGAGCATCAAAAGGCATTGGTGAAGGAATCGCCAAAGTGTATGCAAAGTATGGTGCAAAATGTGTGCTTGCAGCAAGAGGACCTAAGGTACTTGAACTTGCAGAGCAGTTGAAAAGCGAAGGGTATGAGGCAACAGGTGTTCAGGTTGATGTATCTGATTACAAGAGTGTTGAAAGAATTGTTGAAGTTGCTGAGAAAACATATGGAAAGATTGATGTGCTTGTATGTAACGCAGGTGTATGCGTTCTTGAAGACTTTCTTGAAGATGACACATTTGAAAATAGGGACTTGCATCTTGATATTAATGTTAAAGGTGCATGGAATGTGGCAAAAGCAGTTATTCCAAGCATGATAGCAAATGGTGGTGGTGCAATCGTAGTTACAAGCTCTGTAACAGGAGATATGGTTGCTGATCCTGGAGAGGTTGCATATGCAACATCTAAGGCTGCGCTGGTAGGATTTACAAAGGCACTTGCAAGAGAATTTGCAGATAAGAATATAAGAGTTAATGCAATATGTCCGGGATATGTAAGGACACCGCTTGTTGAAGGAATGGCAAAGCAGTCAGACCCGGAGAATCCGGAGAGAGCAATACAGGCAATTGCAGATGCAGTTCCTTTAAAGAGGCTGGCTGACCCTGAGGAGGTTGGAGAACTTGCAGCATTCCTTGGTTGTTATGAATCAAGCTACATAACCGGAACACAGATAGTTATTGATGGCGGAAGCACATTGCCGGAAACAACATCTATGGGACAGTAATTAAATATAAGAAAAGTACAAAGGCGTACATGAATCGGATAGATTTGTGTACGCCTTTTCTGATTGGAGGATAATGACATGGCATTTGAAAATGTTGATTTATTTGATGCGGTTGCAAATGCTTCGCTTGAAAAATACGGATGGCAGGACAGATGTGAGGCGAAACTCATAGTGCTGTCGGAGAATGCAACCTATATGGTCAAGAACAAAGAAACAGGTGAAAAAGAGGGAGTGCTTAGAATAAGCAGACCGGGTTATCACACATTGGATGAGCTTAATTCAGAGATGAAGTGGTTAAGACAGATTAATGACTACACACCGCTTCTTGTAGCTAATCCTATAAAAGGGCTTGATGGTAAGAATATACAGGAGATTATAGGACCGGATGGAAATGTATATTTCTGCGTTATATGTGATTTTCTTCCGGGAGAAGCACCTGATGAGAATAACGAGGAGCAGATGGTAAAGCAGTTCAGATATCTCGGCGAGACAACAGCTTATCTTCATCGTCAGACAGAGATATGGAACGGAACAGATAAGCTTGACCGTATGGTATGGACTTACGACACAATAATAGGAGAGCATGCCGCATGGGGTGACTGGAGAGCATTTCCTGATATGACACCTGAGGCAGAAAACATATTGTCAGAGGTTTCAAGAATTATTAAGAGAAGACTTGAAAGATATGGAACTAATGAGAATAATTTTGGACTCATACATGCAGATTTAAGATTAGCTAATCTGCTTATTGAGGGCGACCAGATTAAGGTTATTGATTTTGATGACTGCGGTTTTGGATGGCACTTACATGACCTTGCGTCAGCACTTAGTTTTATTGAGGACAAGCCAATTGTTCCAAAGCTTGTAAATGCATGGCTTTCAGGATATAAGAAGGTTCTTCCGTTCACTGATACGGATTTTGAAGAAATAGACACATTTATAATGATGAGAAGATTACAGCTTACAGCATGGCTTGCATCTCATCAGGAATCAGGTCCGGTAGCAGAATTAAGTGTCGGCTGGATGGACGGAACCATGCAATTAGCCGAAAGGTATCTTAGATTATTCGGCTAGGCACATAAGAAATCTTCGTGACAACAAATCATGAACAACAATAAGGGAGGAAGCTATTATGGGCGAAAAGAAAACAAATGCATTATCTAAATCAATGAAGCTGATTTATGTATATGCGATGGCAACGGGAGCAATATTTACATTTATGTGTTACTGGGATGGTATATTCATGTCATATACAGGTCCCGGAACGTTCTTGGCATTTGCACTTATGACACTGGCAGTACTGCCGACAGCATTTGTGTATGCTGAATTCTCGACAATGTTACCAAGTACAGGTTCGTGTCTGGTATTCAATACGGTAGGTATTAACAAGCATGCAGGTTTCTGGTCAGCGTGGCTTATCATGTGTGCATGGATAGCCGTTCCTGCAGCAGGTGTACTTGGAATTATCGAATGGTTAAATCATCAGTTTGGTCTGGGACTTACAGGCGGCAAGGCAGTTATTGTCGGTTCATTAGTACTGTGCTTCTGGTGTGTACTCAGTCTTTATAAAAATGTTGTAGCAGGCAAGGTTCAGTCATTCATGCTTATGGCTGGTATCGCAGGTATTCTTATATGTTCATTACTTTTCCTGTTCAGCGGACACTGGAGCATTGCTAATTTCGCAGATTTCTTTACAAGCAGCAATGAAAAGCAGTGGGGTGGTAACTTTGCAACCGGTATTGCATGGGTTGTTGGCTGTTCATTTATGATAACACCATACTTTGGATTCGAGACAGTACCGGCAATGGTTGAGGAGGGCGACTTCCCAATTAAGGACCAGAAGAAAGCTATTCTTGGTTCAGTTATAACATGTGGTGCTATATATACAATTTTCTACTTCTGTCTTGCAGGTGCAATGCCTTGGGCAGAGCTTACTAATGGCGGTGACTGCCACCCATTCATCACATTTGAAGCATTACAGTACTGCTTCGGTGATAAGATTGCATGGTTTATCCTTATAATGGGTATTGTCGGAGTTGTATTCCCAATTGGTACATCAGTACTTGGTTTCTGGTATTCAGGCGTCCGTATGATATACGCTATGGGTCGTCAGAATTTCCTTCCAAAGCAGTTCTCATACACTAATAAGTATAACCAGCCAACACTTCCTAACATACTTATTCTTGTTGTTAGTATTGGATTTATTGCAATGCAGAGCATTACAGCGTTCTTTGACCTGATGGCATTCGCGTGTGCATTGTGTTATGTGATTACTTCAATATCTTCACTTGTTCTTTTAAAGAAGCATCCAGAATGGGAGAGACCATACAAATGTGCAACAGGACTTAAGATTGCATCTCTTATAATTATGGCAATTATCGCATTCTTCTGTACTATCGGTATCGGAAAGGCAACATGGTTAGGATTTGCGGGATATATGGGTGTAGGTCTTATCCTCTGGCTGTATATGATTCTTATTAAGTGGAAGCATGAAAAGGTATGGATGAAGACACCTGATGGTGATAAGGAATATTAAAATGTGAAGGAAAGAGGTTATGGATTATGAAAGAATTAGAGATAGTTATAAAGCCTGAGAAGCTTGAGAATCTTAAAAGGATTCTTGACAGTGAGGGGGCAAGAGGTGTAATGATTACAACAATATTTGGCTACGGTCACCAGAAGGGCGCAGGTCAGGTATATACAAGAGATGAAACACCGGGTATCAATCTTTTACCTAAATTAAGTGTAAGAACTGTCGTAAAAGACGAGATAGTCGAGGGCATAATTAACAAGGTATTGGAAGAACTTAATACTAACAGTTTTGGTGATGGTAAGATATTCATCAAGGATATTGAGGGAGCAGTCAAGATAAGAACCGGTGAAACCGGTAATGACGCTCTGTGATAAAGCTTTCTTACTTCCCTAATCTTTTTATAGAGGCAGCCGTCCTGTTTGATTAACAGGGCGGCTGCCATTTTTATGGAGAGAGTCAGTGTTTTATAATGTGGCTGTGAGCTACGAACAGTGGATTGGACATGGGAGGGGAGAGGAGATTTCAGAAAGTCCAAAAGAAGATGTATGAAACTGGGAAAAAGTGAATAGAATATAGTCGTCTATAATAAAAGGGAGGACAGAAAAGTAAATGAAAAAAAGACTGTTTAAAGTGACAGCAATACTGACGATGATTACAGCTTTGATTTCCAGTTTAATTGGAAGCATAAAGGCAGAGAACACATTTGCAAAAGAAAACACTGGTTCAGAGGGGGTTACAGTAGCTATTAAGGATGAGTACGACAAGAAGAAATGGCAGTACAATTATTATTTTGAATATACCATACCAGAAAATTATGATGAAAAAACTATTAAGATAGACCTTATAGGTGATCTTATGAAGTATTATGAGGCTGGAACTTATGTGCCGGGGGATGGAGAAAATTTTTATGTTAATATAATTAATCTGTCTAAAAATGAGTATGTATACAGTAATGGTTCAATGAAGATTACAGATGGTAATTATGTTGAAGAAAAGGGTGCAGATATGGCATACACATATGATAATACTGAAGCAGAATATATTAAGGGAGCGTACACATCCTTAAGCAATCGTCCGATAGCGGTAAAGAGTACTGTCTGGAGGACAAGCAACTCAGCGTTAAAGGAATTGCTTGGTATTACAAGTAATTCTTCTAAGAATTATACTAATGAGTTAATTACAAATGCATTGATTGAAGCTGGGTATGAGAATGGTCTGGACGATATTGATGATTATTATGTCGATTATATGAATAAAAAATACGATAAAAATAAAGCAAAACTTGATGAATTCAGTGTTAAGGAGATATGTGAGGCAATATTTAACGGCTATATAGTTGGTGTACGTGAGGCTGATAAGAATATTGCCAGCCTTGGATACAATATGTTTTATAACAATCTTCTGATGCTTACGCTTGATGATGATACTGTAACTAATGATGATTGTCTGGCAGGAAGATTTTCTTTAGGAAGCTGGATGAGAAATGAGAATAATGTTGATTCATATATGAATGAAAAGACTGGAACACTTGAAGCCGGAATGAAGGAGACAAGAAATATTCTTAATGCACATCTTCATATTAGTGGACCTTATATGACTAATCCATACCAGAATACATCATGGGGAATGGAATTTACATTTTCTCTTGATAAGGTTGAACCTCCAACAGAACCACCAACAGAGCAGGAGCCAACGACAGAGCAGGAGCCGACAAAAGAAAGACCAACAGAACATGAATCTACAACGGAGAATCCAACAGAGCAGGAGCCGACAACAGAAAAACCAACAGAGCAGGAATCTACAACACAACAGCCAACAACCATGAGTGCTACATCAAGTGTTGATGAAAGCAGTGCAACACAGCGTGCGGGTGAAGTTGCCGCTGATGAGGAATCAGTTAAAACAGGAGACAGCAGAAAAGCGGCAATGTATATTTCAATAATTGTTGCTGCCGGATTAGTTTCTGCGGTAGTTATTATTGTTAATAAAAGAAGAGAAATTTATAAAAAGTAAAATTTGGAAGTGAAAATATCAGTCATAGGTGATATAATCTACGATAGTTTAAATGAAAAGGAATTAGATATTATGAGACATTTTTCGAGAACAGAATTAAAGGCAGCAATTAATATGCTTAAGGAGTTTACTGCGAAGGGCAATTTTGCGGTACTTATGTATATGGGTGATACTGATAAACTTGAGGTATCACAGACTCTTAATTCGGATATGAGCTGCTTTTTATTATATGGAAGCATCCAGCCACTCGCATTTTTCTTTGCAGAAAATATTCCTATGACTGCGGGAGAGTTAGAAGAGATTATTAACAAGCAGTCAGTAGTGTATGAAGAAGAGATGGACAATTACAGAAATGCACTAAAGGAAAGCGGTGCAGATAATGGATTGTTTATTACTAAATATGAGAGTATGATTCATACATTTATTGCATATAATCCTGACCAGAGTGGTGACAGAGACTGTTATGCACCATTTATTGAGGGCTCATTCAATGTTGAACCGGGTAAGGGACAGCTTGTTAATGAAGTTATGAGACTTGAAGTGTATGATGATGAATATGAGGATGACTGCGTAATCCAGAAGAAGCATTTTGTATATCTTCCATCAGTAAAATTCATGGGAGCATTCAATATGCGAATGATGATGAGTATGGTTGATGCACAGTATAACTAACATTTTACAATTCTTAAATTTATATAATATGTTTGAATCCCGGACTTCTGTATAGTATATTAGAAATATCTTTAAAGAGTGGAGGGGTTGTATGAACAAAGGACATTTTAAAGACAGTCAGGTTGTTAAGGGAATTACGATAGGTGCAGTGTTAATTGTAATATATCTTGCCCTTAACAATGTGACTGGAATTCTTGATTCTATATCATATCTTGCAGGACTTGTAATGCCATTTATAATTGGCGCAGTCATCGCATTTGTATTCAATGTACCTATGAAAGCAATTGAAAAAGGACTTAACAGGCTGTTTGACAAGCGTTGTAAGAAGAAGCATCCCAGACTTATAAGAGTTCTTGCTTATATGCTTACATTAATAGCTATTCTTGCGGTTATTGCAGGTGTACTTTTCGTGGTTGTGCCTGAACTGGTGAATACAATAGCTGACCTTATAGGACAGGTTCCAACAGCTGTTAATAATCTTATCAACTGGCTGCAGGTCAAGCTGTCTGCATATCCTGAGTATGAGCAAAAGCTAAGCAGCATATCAATCAACTGGGATTCTGTTCTTTCAAATGTTATGAATTTCTTATCGATAGGAACTAAAGGAATTATCAATGGAGGAATTGGTGCAATAAGCGGATTTTTCTCAGGAGTCACTAATTTCTTTATTGGATTTGTCTTTTCAGTGTATGTGCTGTTTCAGAAAGAGAGGCTTACAGCGCAATGTAAGAAGCTTATGTATGTGTGCATGCTTGAGAGCAGGGCAGATAAAATCATTGAAGTGTTAAGACTTACCAACACTACATTCTCTAATTTCCTGTCAGGACAGTGCCTTGAAGCATGTATTCTTGGAACGATGTTTGTTATTACATTGTCTATATTGAGAATGCCTTATGCACTTCTTATAGGAATTATTATTGCGGTTAGTGCACTTATTCCGATTGTTGGTGCATTTATCGGATGTATAGTCGGTGTGATTCTTATAATGATGACAAGCCCGTTAAAGGCACTTATATTCGTGGGAGTATTCCTTATATTACAGCAGATTGAAGGAAATCTTATATATCCTCATGTTGTCGGAAGTTCAGTTGGACTGCCGGGAATGTGGGTGCTTGTTGCTGTTACAATCGGTGGCAATCTGTTTGGTATAATGGGGATGCTTACATTTATTCCAATCAGCTCAGTGTGTTATGCGCTGCTTCGGACATATGTCAACAGGAAAGTGGAAGAGAAGGAGATTGATAAGGGAAAGTTTGAGGGGTGAATGGATAACATGTTTGGAAATATAATATATCATATCATTAAAATAAACATAATTGTTATATGATTTACAATAATTGTAGTTTACAAATGGTAAAATTTAATATATACTAAAAAAGTAAATATGGCAAACTTATAGAAATATAAGGACGCAA